>Ga0233427_10002696_pt1 | contig 16366 bp, 11 predicted proteins | sample SI_118_April2016_5_FD_179885 | JGI IMG/M metagenome (GOLD analysis project Ga0233427, IMG submission 179885) | Seawater microbial communities from Saanich Inlet, British Columbia, Canada - SI_118_April2016_100_MG | ecosystem: Environmental > Aquatic > Marine > Inlet | place: Canada: British...
TGCCGTCAATGCAGGAAAAAGAATTCAAGTACTTGCAGATGAAACGCGTCCATTTTTACAAGGAGCACGTCTAACGGTTTGGGAATTAATGGAAGATAAAATACCCGTAAAATTAATTACCGACAACATGAGTGGTTTCTTTATGAAAAATAAAAAAGTTGATGCGGTTGTAGTGGGAGCAGACCGAATCGCTGCCAATGGAGATGTTGCTAATAAAATTGGAACCTATATGGTTGCGGTACTAGCCCAAAAACATCAAATTCCATTTTACGTTGCTGCTCCAATTTCGACAATTGATTTATCTATCAGCTCGGGCGAAAAAATTCCTATAGAAGAACGTTCAGAAGATGAAGTTACTAGCCTAAACAACAAACGTATTACTCCAGAAGGGGCTACCGCGGCCCACCCAGCTTTTGATATCACACCCAACGATCTAATCACTGCAATAATAACAGACCGAGGAATTGCTAAGCCTCAATACACAAAATCACTTAAATATCTTTCAAAAAAATAAGATGATTTTTTATTACTTTCAGAAAACCATAAAACCACTATTTTTGGTAACCATTCAATGAAAGCGATGGTACTTGCTGCTGGTTTTGGCAATAGACTACAACCATTAACTCGCCTTTTACCAAAACCAATGTTTCCTGTGCTTGGAAGACCACTACTATCTCACACTTTTGATCTTCTTGAATCTGCAAATATCAATGACATTGTTGTCAATATTCACCATCTACCTAACGCCATTATAAATTATTTCAACAATACACCCCACCCAAATATTAACATTCGCTTTTCACATGAAAAGAAAATTCTTGGCACCGCCGGAGGAATAAAAAAAATGGCGGCTTTTCTTGAAGACGGGCCTTTTGTCCTTATTAATAGTGATATTGTAACTGATATAAAACTTGATAAAGTCATCGATTTTCATAATAAAAATAACTCCAAGTTAACTCTAGTGGTTCGACAAGATATTTCTCCTGAACAGTATGATTCAATAGAAATCTGTAAAGATGGTCGTGTTGTCCATTTTGTTGGTGCGGCATCAATGAATATCCCCAGCAATACCAAACGAGTTATGTTTACTGGAATACAAATTATTGAACCAGATATTTTTAAACGCATTCCTGCAGGTCAGTTTTGTGGAACAACGGAAGATATATATCCTCAAATGATTCGAGATGAGGTCCCGATTTTTGGATATCTTCATGATGGCTACTGGAAAGATATGGGGAATCGAAAAAACTACCTGCAAGTTAATAGCGATGCTCTCAATAATAAAGTTTCTTTAAAAGGGATGCCTGCAAAAAAAATAACAAGTTCCTTTATTTCTCCTCCAATATTGGTTGGACATAACTGCGATATTGCAGTGGACGCAAAATTAGGGCCTCACTCTGTTATTGGACCAAACTGCAGAATTAAAAGTGGTGCCCTCGTAGAGAATAGTATCTTATGGGAAGGTGTTACTATTGGTATTGGCTCGACTGTAAAGAATTCTGTCATTGTCCAAAACAAAACCATCGGCGACTATAAAAGTATCAAAAATGAATCGATAACCTAATAAAAAAGCCAGCAAAAAAATACTCTAAGCGGGCTTTTTAAATTTATTAGATATAACTAATTACAATATTTTGTGGTTTACAAGTTTCATAAAGGCAGCTTCGACCATTCCACTTTCTGCATTTATAATCCGACGGTATTCAGGTAAATCAAAGTCTCCCACTCTCGTAAAATCATCAGTATAGCTTTCTACATCCTTAATAGATCCATTTTCAGGGTTGAAATAGTAAACTGTGTATTTATGAGTTAGGAACTTACCCTCTGAATTTTTCACACTTTCTTCAACATTAATAGTAAAAGACATACGAGGAGTCTTACGGTTTATCTGTTGAATACGCCCTTCTTTAATACGATAAAAAGACTTCATTCCGTCACCACCCATGGTTACAGCTCTACCCTGAGGGTGAGAACCATCGTCCGCAAAAGCTAACTTATACTTTCCATCAGACTCTTCAAAAGAACGAGGGCCTCTATGCATAACAATAGAAGCCATATTTTCGCTTAAAAACTCTTTATGTTTATCGCTTGTAATGGAATGTTCTATTTCTTTAGAATTCTTTACTGTAATTGTTCCGGACTCTTCAGCTCCATTAATATTCACAGTAACATCAGCTGTAAATCCATTAAAGTCCGAAGACCAGCGAGCTGTATTGCCAAATACTTCTCTGAGGGCTTCCCTTGCTTTAGGGTCATCTTCTTGCTCAGTTGCGACATCTTCTTCTTTCGTATACGCTGCCATTCATTAATCTCCTCTATAGAAAACCCGTTATAGGTGCAGATATAAAAGCACTACGAGTAATAGTTTTTAAAAGCTAGCTGGTTCTTTAAATATTAAATAAGATCTTCAGCACCAAGGACTTATAAAGTTTTTATTTTTTTCAGTAAAAAATTTCTATTTCAGCTTTTTTTCTAATACTAGCAATATAATTTGAAACTCGATCTCGAGCACCCTCCATAAACAAATACTCTTGAATAGCTTCTTTCATCTCAGAAAAAGGAGCATATTCACCTGGCTTAATTTCTACCAATTTAATCAAATGAAATCCAAATTTTGTTTCAACTACATTTGAGATTTCACCCACTTTTAATTTAGAAACGGCATCCGTAAAGGATTTTTCAACTGCCTCTGCATAAAAGAACCCTAAATCACCTCCATTTATAGATGTAGACTCATCATGTGAGTATTTTTTTGCTAATTCTGCTATATCTTCTCCGCCTTTTAATTGCTCCTGAATTTCTAATATTTTTTTATGGGCTTTACCTCTAAGTTCTTTTTTATTATTTCGTAAATCCTCGATTTTGCTATTCTTAATTAACTCTGGAGAAAAAGGCATGATAAGAACATGGCTGGCTCGGTAGGCAGTAGGCCTACGAAAATTTTTTTTATTATCATTATAATAATTTTCAACTAAGTTATCATCAATTTCTAACATGCCTTTTACCTGCTGCTTTAAGATAGTTTGCGCTTGGGAGTCCACTGCAATTGATTTCTTTAAATCATTCTCGGTAATATCTCTTTCCAAAAGAGCTTTCTTAAAATCATTTTCATTTTTATAGGCAGATTTCAATGCTTGGAGTTCAGTTTCGACAAACTTTGGATCTGCCGTCAAATTTAGTTTCTGTCCTTCTTGATACATCAACTCCCGAACCACCTCTTTATCAATAACTTTGCGGACGATTTTTTCTTTTTGTGCAGATGTAAATGGAGTCTTCGATTTCTTCAAGACTTGCATAAACTGAAATTTAATATGTTTTGCAGAAATATCACTTCCGTTTACACGCGCAACTACATCAGGAATGGGTGGAATTTGGTTAATACCTAAAGGTTTCGTGTCAGCATAAGCCATTCCCAAACAACTGATAAAAAAAGTTACTGTGGCAAAAAATAAATTGGATTTCTTTACTAGAAACATGAAATCACTCCAAAAATCTGTTAAAAATGTATGTTCTAAATTTAAAATAAAGGGATAGTTTATCTAAGAATATCACTCCTTTATAGTAGATGCAAATCTATGCCCCCAACTTTTTAAATGTACAATACACGTTCTAAATCTTTTTTTTAAACCCGATATGATTTCTTTTCGCGCTACCCCTTCTCGACTCATCCCTTTTTTTTGCATTTTTATTTCAGGTGCAGCAAGCCTTGTATATGAACTTATTTGGATCCGACAATTAGCCCTTATATTTGGAGGAAGCCTATATGCCATTAGTGCAGTTTTATGTGCTTTTATGACAGGTTTAGCCATAGGAGCATGGGGGATAGGATTGTTCATTAGCTATAGAAACAAACAGAAAAAAAATGTTAATTTAGTATTTCTCTATGGACTAATTGAAGGTTTAATTGGACTTTATGGACTTTTTTTCCCTTACGGACTGGAACTAATATCCAGCCTTTACGCCCCATTAGCTAACAGGACAATTGAGATAAGCTTTTTGCTTCATTGGGTTGAGTTTTTTCTTAGCACAGCACTCATGCTCCCTGCAACTATATGCATGGGTGCAACTTTACCACTTATTGGTAGTTGGTCTATTGGGAAAAGTAGTGAGCGTATTATACCTGATGTTTCTATTCTCTATAGCCTAAATACTTTCGGTGCTGTGGCTGGATGTCTCTACACACAAACAATAGCTTTAAAGTACTTTGGCATTAGCGTAACTAATTTTACTGCTGTTGGAGCAAATTTTTTAGTTTTTATTCTCTGCACAACTCTTCATAGTTCCTTTATTAAAAATCCATCTCCTAAAACTCAAGTTATACAAACTAAAACTAACTGTGAAAGTAGTTTAAGTACTGACCGAAAGTTATCTTTGCTTCTTATTTTCATATTCGCCTACTCAGGGATGGCTTCACTTGCAAGTGAAATATTATGGACACGGGTTTTAGTTTTTCCCATGGGAACAACTCTAAATTCATTCACAATTATCCTAGCGACATTTCTTTTTGGAATTGCTCTTGGAAGCATTATATCTAACAAAATATTTGGGAATTCAAATCACGTTATAAAATTTCTTCTAATCCAACTATCTATTGCAATTTTATGTATTACTATCCTGCCTTTATTTGAAAGACTTCATGAATGGACCTTAAAGGCTGACCAGATGTTCTATGACTTAGATAACGTAGCATTAAAAACTCTTGGTATTCGGTCACTATTCGCATTCGGACTCATGTTTCTGCCATCACTTGGGTTCGGACTAATTTTTCCTCTAGCAAACCGAATAAACCTCCACTTATTCAAAACAAACAGCAAAACCCTTGGAAATAGTTACGCACTCAATACAATAGGAGCAACACTAGGTACTATTTTCACTCCCTTTATTTTTATTCCTTTCATGGGAATTCGAATGTCTTTATTTGTCATCTATTCTATCCTTATAGTTTTATGTTTTGTCGCAATATCAATACAATTAAAATGGAATGACAAAAATTTTATCAAATCAGGGTTCATTTCAATAATAATCATCTTTATTGGTTATATTTGGTCTAACCCTAAAATATCTACTGAACAACCTGGAAGTCAAAATTTAGCAAGAGTAGAGATGAATACCCCAAGATCTCACTTAAATCTTCTTGATTATATTGAAGGCGATTTTTCGACCCTAAGCGTCATTGAGAATAAGAAATCAAAGGCACGCACGCTGTATTCGAATGGGTTTAGCACTGCAACAGTCTCAAACTCCATTGGAGGAAGCGCTTATATGCAAGCAATGGGTTTTATACCAATGGCTTTGCACCCTAATCCCAAAAAAGCAATGGTCATTTGTTTTGGAACTGGCAACACAACTGGAACAGTATCTCTTTTTCCCGGCGTACAGGTGGATAGCGTAGAAATTGATAAAAATATAATTTCACTTGCTCATCATTTTTCAAAATGGAACCACAATGCACAAAGAAAAAAAAATGTCCAAATGCATATTCAGGATGGTCGCACCTTTACACGTTGGAGTAAAAACAATTATGATGTCATAACGCTTGAACCTATGTCACCTATTCAGGCAGGAACAGTTAATCTCTATTCACGAGAGTTTTATCAATTAGCTGCAAATCGTTTAAACGAAAATGGCATCATGATGCAGTGGCTACCTCTTCACCTTGTTGGGAAAGATGATGCAAAGTCTATTCTAAAAACATTTCAGAAGGTTTTTCCACATACTTCTATCTGGAATAGTTTTTTAACAAGAATAGTTTTACTGGTTGGATCAAAAGATAAAATTGCTCTTGATAAAATAAGGTTTGAAGAATTGATGCGTTTACCTAATATTAAAATCACAGCACAACAAATAGGCATAAATTCATTCCTAGATTTTACAGATTTTTTTCTAACCAACACGAATAACGTGGACTCTTTTATTCAGAATGCTGACCTTATAACTGACGACCGCCCTCTACTAGAATTCTCTCCAGTAGCCTTCCTACCACCCTTAAAGTGGGAAGTAGATGAAACTTTTATAAATTATCTTAAGCATCGGGCTGTGAAATACCCAAAAGTAACAGGGCTAATATCATCTGAGAAAAAACAATGGGAACAAAATTTTCGTAAACGTACAGCCCAAAGGCTTTCAGTTTTTTCACGTCGATATCATGGGCCTGGAGAATCTGCTTTTATGAAAAAAAACTACCTTGGGGGACTTAGTCAGATCAAATCGTATTTAAAGAAAAAAGGGGGGAAACCTATAAGTCTTAAGAACGCTCAATGGAAATAAATGGACTAAAATTCAATAGCTTAATTTATTCCAAAACTAAGTGTTGTAGATTTTTGAAGTTTAGTGATTCTTTAATAGTCCTCTGAGTCTCTTGGCTTATTCCATTCCCAAAGAGGTCTACATACTTAAGAGACATTAATGCATCACTTTCTACGAGAGCCTTTCCACCATCATCTCCTATTTTATTTTCTGCGAGATCAAGTCTTTGCAAACTCCCAAGAACAAGAGAGTCTGCAATCGCTTTAGCCCCTTCAGGCCCAATTTGATTCTTCCACAAATTAAGTGCGGTTAAGTGAGAAAAGATAGGAGATAATGAAATTGACCTTACACCTTCATCACCTATGGAGTTTCTTTCAAGGTTTAGAGATTTAATACTGGTCAACAGAGTCGACTCGGCAAGTGCCTGAATACCCTTATCCGTAATTTCGTTACGCTCTAGCTTTAATTCGCGAAGATTAATAAGCTTCGCGCACTTTGACAAATACTCCATACCCTGATCTCCTATATATTTCAAACGAAGGTCAAGAATAGTTCCTTCTTGAAGAAGGTTTTGGTCGATCAAAATTTCTATAGGCTGATCATTGAAAGGTCGGTTCATTTTTCTTATCCCTTTTTCTTTCGAGTTTTGGCTATTTGTTTTTTTTCTATGACATCAATACGCTCACGAAGTAATTTATTTTCTGCGACAACATTATCCAACTCTGAGCGAATTTCTTTAATCTCTTTTGGTTTTTTTGCAGATTCTCTAAGATAACAAATTGTATCTTCAGCGCGTCTTTGTAACCTCCCGTCGGTTTCATTATCCGCTATTTGCCTAAGAACTGGAATAGTTGAAAGATCATCTAATTGTTTCATAGCCATGATCGCACCTAGTTTACCGCGAAATGTGGCAGCTGGAGTTCCTCTCTTTTCTTGGGCAAATCTGACTAAATGCTCAATAACCTCACCTTTACGGTAAGGGTATCTTTGAGCAAGCTTTGCTAATGCTCGCATTGCAGCCTGTCGGCTATTTCGATGAGCTCCATACTCAGCTCCTCTTATAAGATAATCCCAAGAGGCCTCATCTTCCAACTCAGCGAGAGCATTATAAATAGCTGTTTGTGCCATAGAGTTGTGCGACTTACGACTGATTGCACTCTCAAGAAACGCAAAAGAGTCTTTATCCTTAACTTTTCCCAACATTTGAAGAGCAACGGCCTCCACCCTATATGAGGGATCTTTCTCAGCAAATTGACGAATAGATAAAATAGCTTTTTTATCATGACAAAAATTTCCTAGAGCACTGATAATTCCTTTGCGAATTTTCGGGTTGCTATTTTTTAGTCCTTTAATTAAAAATTTTCTTGCTTCTTCTCCACCTATCTTCCCTAATGCTTTTGAAATACGATTTGCAACACCCCATTCTTTTTCTTTCTCCAGACGTTCTCCTAAAATATTCACATCTTCTGTTGATGGATTTTTGGTTAATGCTGAAGCCGCTTCTAAGCGACCAATAGGATCTAGATCATGCTTTATCTGTTCATAAAGCATCGGACGCGGCACATTAGAAATAACAACTTTACAGGGGCATTCATAATCTGGATCAATCCTAAAAAAGAGTGGTTTACTCTTAAGACGAAAACAAAATTTTTCCTTCTCTGATTTTATTTCTACAGAAAACCTCTCTTGGCTATTTTTATAATAAAATTCTAAAACAAATGGTATTTTAAACAGTAGGTCTTCATTCTTTTTATCTGTTTTCTGGGTTTGTTTGATTTCGACTGTAGCCACCTTATCATTTGAACTCCAATCAAATGTTAGTTCCAACTTTGGGTAGCCACCACGATATATCCATTGATGCAGCCACTCATCATAATTGCACCCCGTTACTTCTTCAAGACAACGTATAAAATCAGTAGTTTCAACAAGATCATAACAATGACGTTCTAAAAATAATTTTAGCCCTTTTCTAAAAAATTTTTCACCTACGATGGATTTAAGATGGTGCAAACGCACCGCACCGCCTGGATATAGATGTGCATCGAATAAGTCAATAGGCTCCTTATAAACATTAGTTACAATAGGTCGCCTATAGGCATAGTCTTCACTAAAGTATGTTTCAGCATTCTCTAAGAGTTGATATCTAAATTCATTTTCTCCTTTGGACTCACGAGTATAGAGTGCATCAAAATAAGTCGCAAAAGATTCATGTAACCAAGCTTGAGACCAGTTTTTTGCAGTTACAATATTTCCAAACCACGTGTGAGCTGCTTCATGTGCTACTAATCCATTAGAGTCCCCGTCCAAAGCAGCTCGATTGTCGAATAATGCAAGGTCTGTCTGGGTAGTAACAGTAAAATTTTCCATTCCTCCAAAAACAAATTCCGGGACTGCAATTTGTGTGTAATGTTTGTAAGGATATTTGAATCCAGTATAGTTAGAAAAAAAATAAATAATCTTACCCGTATCCTTAAAAGCATTTTTTCCTTGCTGCTCGCGACCTTTCTGAACGTACCACTTAATATCGACTCCCTTAACTGTCTCCTTATGCTCTGAAAACTCACCAGCAACAATTGATAATAAATAGGTCGAATACGGTAATTCCATCTTATAGTGAAAAGAGGAACCCGAACGAGTAATACTTTTTTTAATTAAGCGCCCATTCGACAAACCAAACATTTTTGGTGGAAGGTGAATAAGAACTTCTGTGGTTTGCTTAAAATTGGGTTTGTCAAAGCAAGGAAAGTAGTAACGAGAATCTTCATCTTGTCCCTGTGTCCATACTGTCTTGAAACGGTCAGTATGGTGGTTATCAGGTTTGGTGAAATAGATCCCAGCAGCAGGGCGCGTCACAGAATGATCTAATATGACACTCATTAGATCACCTACTCGATATTTCTTACTCAATGGAATGATAATTTTTTTTCCTGTATTTTCGAAATCCACTGATTTTCTACCAATCCAAACACTTGAGACCGCCAAATTAACCGCATCAAAAACTAACTCTTCAACGTTATGACCTTTAATAACGAGGTTATATTTAGTTGTTCCCCAGACCTGCTCTTTATCCCAATCAAAGTTGAGCTCTAACCTAAGGTGTTCAGGTGAAACCTGAATATCCGGAGTATAATGAGGAACCGCACCTTCATGAGCAAAATCTTTACGATCAAGAAGACCCCAATGTTCAGACGCACCCTCATGATAATGACACTTGCAGTAACGAGTATAACTCATAGATTCAACCAGTTTAATATTATAGTCCGTGATATAAAGTCCATTGTATAAGGCCATTTCAAGATGTCAACTTGAACCGATGCTCAGATAAATAAATTTATTTTTTAAGTTTGCCAAAAATAACTTAGCCACATAATATTAAGTAAGGGTATTTAAGACACTAACTTATTTGCACTAAAATTAATAAACCTTCGATATGAATAAAAATAAGAACCTAGAACCTGACCCAGAGGTTCTTTCACGAATTGCATCCTTAAATATACATGCTACAAAGCTAGTGGAAGGTTTGCTCTCAGGTCACCATCGGAGCAGACACACCGGTTCAAGTGTTGAGTTTTCAGACTACAAAAACTACACCCCTGGAGATGAGATAAAACATATCGATTGGAAAATGGTAGCCAAAACAGACAAGCATCAAATTAAGAAATTTGAACAATCCACTAATTTAAAAGCAAATATATTACTAGATGTAAGCGGATCGATGGGTTATGAATCATCTAATTCTAGTGCCATGAATAAAATAGATTACGCTCGAACCTTAGTGGCTTCAATTGCTTACTTATTTTTAAAGCAATACGATGCGGTAGGTCTCACTTTATTTAATGAAAAACTAATAAATCATGTTCCTCCGCGCTCTAAACCCTCTCACTTTAAACATATCCTTCATGAATTAGCAGCATTATCACCTAATGGTATTACTAAAATGGAAGATGCCATTGAAAGTATGGCAGAGCGGTTGTCCGGAAGAGGCCTACTGATTTTAGTCTCTGATTTTCTCACTAAAGAAGTTGCTGTCGAAAAACAACTCAAACTTCTTGTATCGCGAGGATTGGAAGTAATTCTCTTTCATATTTTAGATTCCGATGAAGTATCCTTACCATTTAGTGGTGATATTATTTTTGATTCTCTAGAAGACGATTCGTCAATTGAACTAGATCCTGCAGATATTAGGGAAACCTACCAACGCTCTATTCAGAATCAGATTAAGCACTACCGCTCCAATTGTGCCAAATTAGGAATAGATTACATATTTCTTGAGACTTCAACTCCTTTAGAGCAAGGTCTATCCTATTATTTACTACAAAGAAAAAAAACAGGTAAGTATTAATCGCCATGAGTTTTAATTTTCTATCTCCATTCTTCCTGCTTGGGACTTTGGGTATATCCCTTCCTCTTTTAATTCATCTGATGGCTCGCCGAAAGAAAAAACATCAGCGTTTCTCAGCAGTATATTTATTATTTCAATCTAAAACTCTATCTATTAAACAATCAAAACCAAATAGAAAGTTTTTACTATTCATACGATGTCTTGGAATAACGCTACTAAGCTTAGCCATGGCAAATCCGTTTTTCTCACTTGGGAGTCCTAATAGCATAGGTATTAATGGTCCCTCCGCAGTAGTTTTTATACTTGATGACTCCTATAGCATGGCAACTCAAATCAATCAAAAGTCTTTTTATAGTCAAGCAGTTAATGCTTTGTTGGATGCTAAACAATCTTTACCTGATAAAAGTATCTATAGTGTAATTTCAGGATCCAGCTCTAGCAGAATATTCCAACCCTGGACCGCGGTATCTAAAAAAACAAAAAATATTTTCATGCCAAAGCAACCTAGTTCTCGTACTACAGATATAGGTGGTGCAATAAAAAAAGCACTGTCACTTCTAAAAGAAATCTCACAAAAAAATAAACTTATATATATCTTAACTGACCGAGATAAAAACGGATGGAATGAAGAGAAATTTTTATCAATAAGTGAATTAGCATTTAATAACTTCAATATAGTTGATTTTTCTAAAATGCAGAATGGCGTTAATAAAACAGCCATAGAACATACCTCTCTAAAGCAAGAGTTTATAAGTAATAGTCGAGTAATTAAGGTTAAAGTAAAAATATCTAACCTCTCAAAATCAAAACCTATCAACAAACTCAAAGCATCCATCTGGATAAATGGTAAAGAAGAGACTGAAGGGATTCTAGATATTCCTGCCAACTCATCAATCGAGAAAGAGTTTTCTTTCCCTTTGCAAAACAACAATTTAATAAATGGGGAAGCTCGTATTGAGAATGACTCGCTTCTTAAAGACAATCTCAGGTTCTTCAGTTACCAACCAGACCAAACTATAAAAACCCTAGTAGTGGACGGCGATCCAAATATAGTAGAACATCAAAGTGAAACATTTTATCTTGAAAGAGCATTAAATCCATTTAATTCATCTCTTTCAAATATCGAACTTACACTATCTACACTGGCAGAGCTGCCAAAACGCAATTTATTTGATTATTCTGTAATAATTCTCTGTAATGCACGAAACCTACCATTTGGATACGAACAAGAGCTAGAAAAATTCGTATTTCATGGCGGTGCCCTTCTTGTTACTCTTGGAGATCAAGTTGATCCTAAGTTTTATAATGAGAAACTAGGGAATATTCTTCCTGTATTTTTAAAATCTATGCATCAGGTCAAAAAAAATGATGAGCCGCTTCGGTTCCTCATTGATCCAAGCAAACACCCCGTTTTAGAGGTTTTTAAAGAGCAAACTCTTGAGGAGATGAGAAGTATAGAGTTTCAATCGATTTATAGCGTTGAAGCTAGAGAAGGAACTAAATATACCACCCCTGTAGTTTTTAATAACAAATTTCCAGCTTTTATAGAGTCAATATTTGGCAAAGGAAAAGTTATTCTATTTGTATCCAGCATCGATCGAGATTGGAATAATTTCCCGATCCAGCCAACTTTTTTACCATGGATTCAGCGCTGGGTTAAGTATTCAACTAGTGGGCTAGATAGTCTAATACAAAAGGAATTATTAGTAGGCGAACCCTTTAATTGGGCAAATCCTAAAAAAAATAACAAAATTTATATTATCACTCCCGAAGAAAAGATTTTCGCTCAACCATTGCTAGATGGCAAAGTTAAGTTCCAAAACACATACACGCCCGGGGTATATCAACTTTTTCAAAGTTCATATATTTCTAATTCAAAGACAGATAATTTAACACCTGCCAATTTACCTTTCGGAGCAGAGTCTGCAGGTTCATTTACCGTTAATATTGATCCAATAGAATCATCTTCAATAAAGATATCTAACGAGGAGATTAATAATTTATTACCTAAAGCGAATATTATTTTCTCCAATGGATACAAAAATAATAGCTGGAATAAAACAAACAAGACTATACCTTTATTCACATATTTCATGATGTTAGTAGGGGCAATACTTCTTTTTGAGGGGTGGTTGGTCCGGAATGAATAATATTTACCTTTAAATATTGAGTGTGGATTATTAAATTAGAAGAATCATCTCAAACCATTTGATATAATATTTTTATCCAGATTAATAAAATAAAAATTCACATCCTATATTACGGGGACATACTTCGTTATGAAAAAAAAATTTTGGACATTTTTTTCTGTGTTATTTTTTTTCACGCTTTTATATAAAGTCCTATATATAAGTAATATATTTGCTGAAACTGCCCCTCTTATATCATCTGAAAGTCGATTAGTTTCGATTTTTGAGAAAAATACAGAAAAGATTGACCTAACTGAAGCATTGATTTTGATTTCAAAAGACTGGAATCCATCTTTAGACGAAAAATTATTAAGAAGTGAAATAAACCAGTTGATAGCACTTGTTAAAAGTAAACTGAAGCCAGAAAGTACTGCTCAAGATACTGTAGATATTTTAAAACAAGTCATCCATCAGGATAAAGGATATCGTTATACTGACAATGTGGATGCGCGTGGGATACCCACAAATAAAGATGAATTATTTTTACATGGGATGCTAAAGTCAAAGGTTGGATATTGTATGAACCTTTCACTTTTATACCTCATAATTGGTGACCAATTAGATCTTCCTCTCTATGGCGTTGCCCTACCGAACCATTTTTTTGTTCGTTATCATTCTGGCAATGAACATATAAATATTGAATCCACGGAGTTTGGAGCATCCTATCCTAACTCCTTTTATGAGAATAGATTCGGTATTAAGTTTGAGGCTAAAGCACCTTTTTTTACTCAAAGTTTAAACAAGAAAGAATCTTTAGGCGCCTATCTTTCAAATATTGGCATGGTGTATTACCAAAATGCTCGCCCGCAAAAAGCTCTCTTTTATTTAAAGCCATCAGCAAAAATTAATACACTGTCAGTTGAAGCAAATAACAACCTTGCTAATATCTATGGAGAATTGAAGCAATATGAATTAGCCATTTCTCAATATAAAAAAGCATTAAAAGCCAACCCTAGTAGCGTCCCTACCTTATTTAATCTTGCCCAAACCTATATCGACCTTTCTAACAACGAAAAAGCTATTGAATCGTTCCTACAGGTGATTCAAATCGAACCGACTTTCACTCAAGCCCATCAACAGCTAGTTAAAATTTATCTCAAAAAAGAAAATTACCTCGGCGCTCTTTTACACCTCAAACAATTAACAAAGGCAAATTCTAATGATATTAGCGCCCAAACTTCCATAGCTAAGATTTACAATAAGCTTGGTAATTTTAAGTTAGCTCTTGAAATTCTTAGTCCAATCATTACGCATACCCCTGACAATATAGAAGCACGTGAAACTCTAGCAGAAGTATTTTATAAAGCAGGGAATTTTGATAATTCCATTGAAGAGTACCGCCGTATTTTAGAAATAAACTCAAAACATCTCCCAGCATACCTTCAATTAGGTTGGGTTTATTATCGCAAAGGGGAGTTCGAAATGTCGATAGCCTGGACTAAACGTGGACTAGCCATAGGATCTCGTTCAGATCAGCTAGATTCACTTGCTAGTATGAACCTCGGTTTATATGCTTGGTTAAATAATGACCATGAAGCTGCAAAAAAATGGTATCGGAAAGCTCTAGATCAAGAATCGGATGTTATTCTAGATGGAATTTTAAAAGATCTAAAGGATACCTCACTTCTTTTTCCTAATCGCACTGAAGCATCTTTTTACTCTGGTTGGGTATTAATGGAAGTCGGAAAAAAGAAAATGGCCTTCCCTCATTTAACCCATTTTTTATCTCTTACTACCGAAAGTGCACTTTCTAATGAAGCAAGAACCCTGCTTAGCCAAAAATTACCACTAGCCAACGAAAATCATTCAAACTTTAACGACGATCCATCTACATCAAACCAATCTTCAAAAAATATGGTTCTTATTCCTAGTGGATTTTTCATAATGGGATCCAACGATCACGGTGAAGATGAGTCTCCCGAACATAAAACATATCTAGACTCATACCTTATTGATCGTTATGAGACTTCTGCTAATGACTTTGCTGTATTTTTAAATAATGTTGATAATATAAACGGCTATTATCTTGATAATAAATTTGGAACTCTTTTCTTCAACAGTAAATACCTACCAAGAAAAGGATTCGCTAACCACCCGATCAATAATGTTAAATGGAAAGGAGCATTTGAATACTGTCGCTGGAAAGGCAAGAGACTTCCTACAGAGGCCGAATGGGAAAAAGCTGCAAGAGGAAAAGATGGAAGGATATATCCATGGGGTAATAAACCACCCGCACACAGCCTTGCCAGGTACCGCCAAATATGGACAAAAGATATCAAGCACCATGTGATGGTGCCTGTCCATTTATTTACTGAAGGAGTAAGTCCTTATGGTATTCACCACATGGCTGGAAACGTTAAAGAATGGGTAGACGATTGGTTTGATCGAGAGTATTATAACGATCCTATAAATCACATCAATCCCAAGGGTCAAATAGGAGGAGAGTATAAAGTCCTAAGAGGTGGGTCATGGCGAGACCTTAAAGGATTCATTTATTCATCTTTTCGCAATAACGCTTACCCGAATTCTAGATTAGACGATTATGGTTTTCGCTGTGCAAAAAGCCTAGAAAACAAAGGGGAAAAGCAACTGACTCAACTTCCCACCCAAGAAAAAAAGTTAAAAGGATATGCAAGCTAGCAAAAAATAATCGAAAAGTAGCGAACTAGGAAAAAAAAGCATGATAGGTGCCATTGAAATATTGATTATAGCTGTTATTTTCGGAGTCATATACGGCCGAGATGCAATAGATCGTACCTGGAAAAAAAATCCCAACGAAGGGGTAGTGGAAAGTTTTACGGATGATGTAAAAGAATATTATCACGAAGACCCAAAGCGTCTTTTAAAGCTAATTGCACTTGCGCTCAGTATCATTGCCTTTATTGGAACTTTAATATATTGGATAATAACTAACTATGACATACCAAAAATGATTGGTTTGACTCAGTAGTTGAATCCATTGTCACGCACATGAAAACTTGGTTCTCCCCCCTTTAGTATTTTCCCCCCAACTACTTCTCCAAAATAGACAACATGGTCTCCAGAAACTACCGCGTCTGATAATTTACACTCAAGATAAGATACTGCATCAGTCAATATTCGTATTCCATCAATTCCTTTTCGTGTTTTTAGTCCTTCAAAAATCGACCCTTCATGAGACTTGAAGAAGTGTTTCATTAAATCGTTAGAATCTTTACCAAGGACGTTGACTATAAATGCTTCAGAAGATTCTATTAACAATCTAGCATTTCTCATCTGTCCAAGTGATATGGTGACTTCAGGAGGGTCGAAAGAACACTGGTTAACCCAACTAGCGAGAACAGCATCCTCTTTATCTTCAAATTTAGCTGTCACTATAAAAAGGCCACTGGGTATACGGCCCAAAGCTTTACCTACTTGTTTTTTATTTTTCACTTTCAAACTCCAAGGTTTATAAAAAATAGACGTCATAGACGTCGAATTTCTGTTTGTCCTCCCATAAAAGGAACAAGTACATTGGGTATTCGAACTGACCCATCAGGTTGGTATCCATGCTCAACGATAGCAGCCCATACTCTTGGTGCTGCTAAACCTGATCCATTTAAAGAAT
>Ga0233427_10002697_pt1 | contig 16364 bp, 17 predicted proteins | sample SI_118_April2016_5_FD_179885 | JGI IMG/M metagenome (GOLD analysis project Ga0233427, IMG submission 179885) | Seawater microbial communities from Saanich Inlet, British Columbia, Canada - SI_118_April2016_100_MG | ecosystem: Environmental > Aquatic > Marine > Inlet | place: Canada: British...
AAACCGAACCGAAAAAGCGGACACGCAGAAAGAAGACTGAGATTCTTCAACAAGCTACATTAAATAATGTCGAAACATCTAACGAAAATATTCAGTTACAAATGACTGAGGTTCCTGCAGCGACCGAGGTTAAAAAAAGGGGTCGCAAACCAAAAGGCGGAAAATTGTTGCCCAAAAATACTAAGGAAGTCGAAGAAAAACCGACCTTACAAAACATTATTTTGCATTTAAAATGTTCAACAAAAGATTTGACGGACACTCAAAACGTTATTAACCATATGAATTATAATAATGAAATCCCGCCTGATATTATGACGTATTCTCCAAACAATAATGGTAATTTGTTTACGTTATATAATTCGGATGATGAAAAGAAATTTGCTTATACAAATAACAATGCAACGTTAGGTGCAAATAAAGAGAATTTTATTTGTTCGAACTGTTCTGCAACTGAAAACAATGTTCATAATGAAGACAATGTAGAAAACAAGACTATTAATCAGAAACTCAAGAAAATAAAACTAGACCTATATAAGAACAATTTGTCGGATAAACAGTCGGCGTGTTTTTGGTGCACTTATGAATTTGATAATCCACCGTGTTACATCCCTAAATATGAAATGGACGGGGAAATGTATGCATATGGTTCATTTTGTCGTCCGGAATGTGCGGTTGCTTATTTAATGAAGGAAAACATTGATGATTCGGCGAAATTCGAGCGTTATCAAATATTAAACCGTATTTACGGAAAGGTCTATGATTTTAAAAATAATATCAAGCCTGCTCCAAACCCTTATTATTTATTGGATAAGTTTTATGGCAATATGACTATCCAGGAATACCGTAAACTATTGAAATCCGAACACATGTTATCGGTGATTGATAAGCCTATGACACGTATGTTACCGGAATTGCATGAAAACAATGACGATTTCCAAAATTCGATATACGGGACTTCTGATCAAGGTGGTTCGACTGGCGGAGGCTATAAGGTCAAACGCAAAAGCGAAAAACAGGCGGGTCCATCAAAAAGCGAAATTATGAGAGAAAATTTCGGGTTTGTGATTTAGGAAGTTTATTTTCATTTATTTGATGAAAATAAAAAAGGAGAATTATAAATATCTATGGCAATCAAGTCTTTTAGCAATATTTATTTTGATATAAGTATTAAGATATGGGAATACGATTGTTATTGTAAAAAAATAGAGGATCAATTGAATGTGATTTTATTGCAACACGCGTATCATGTATATACGCGACGGATCATTCCCGAACTGGATTTCTTAAAACATCGATTAATGGGTTTTATGCATAGTCAGAAAAAGCGATTGATGCACTATTATAATGCGAGCGTAAGAGGCGGTTTGACGCGTTATTTTAGTATGTTTTTAGGAGAAGATATGGCTTTGGTCATTAAAAACTATTATGAACCAACATGGAACGATGTAGAACGGTTACTCGAAACAGAAAACAAGTTGGATTATTGGTTGGACGAGTTTTCGCTAAATACGTATTTGAAAAATAACGTTCATGATTATAAAATTGAAAGAAGTTAAAGAAAAATAATGAAACACAGATATCTACTATTCTTAACATGTCTACTAAGGAATTGAAAATGCTGAAATCGAATTTTGAACATATGTTACGTTCTCCTTTGTTTGCGAAAATGAAGGAGAAGATCAAGGGTTTGGAGGAAGAACGGAGAATTTTACGTCGCGTTATTTTAGAATTGGGATCTCAATTAAAAGAGGTTGATGAACATAGTGAAAAACAAAGTGATTTTCCTGAAAATATTAAATATGAACTGGAAGAAACAACTGTTCCTATTTTAAATAATAGTGTTGACACCCATAAACATATTATTAAATTGGAACATACTGAGGAAGAAGATGTTGAATCCATTAAAGAAGACAATTATGTATCTGTGCAAAAGAATGCAAATGAACGTCTTGTCAAAATGGAAAGTTCAGATGAAGAACTCGATGATGACGAATTCAAATGCGACGAATGTGACACTGTTCAAGGGGTAAATAACTGTCAACTATGTGATGATGAAAACGTTTGTGAAGAATGTTACGGACAAGGTGGTGATTATGGTCCAAATGAAATATGGGTATGTAATAAATGTCTTCCTACGTGTAATGGTTGTGGAAAGAAATTGTATTCTGCTATGGATGAATGTTGCAATAAGGGACGTAGTGATATAGAAGAAGTATATTATCAAGAATATAAGTGTAGTAAATGCGGGTTTATTACAACTAGCGACGACCCGGACTGTTCAAAATGTAAAAAAAAAGCTTGTATGATGGCAATTACAAATGATAGTGAGGAAGAAGAAGAAGAAGAAGAAGAGGAAGTTGAGTATGTAGAAGTAGAGGAAGAAGTCGTTGAAGAAGAGGAGGAAGTTGAGTATGTAGAAGTAGAGGAGTCTGAAGAAGAAGAAGAAGAAGAAGAAGAAGAAGAAGTTGAGTATGTAGAAGAAGAGGAAGAGGAGTCTGAAGAAGAGGAAGTTGAGTATGTAGAAGTAGAGGAGGATGAAGAAGAAGTTGAGTATGTAGAAGTAGAGGAGGAGGAGGAGTCTGAAGAAGAAGAGGAAGAAGAAGAGGAGGAATCTGGAGAGGAAGAGGAGGTTGAGTATGTAGAAGTAGAGGAGTCTGAAGAAGAAGAGGAAGAGGAAGAGGAGGAGGATGAAGAGGAAGAGGAAGAGGAGGAGGATGAAGAAGAGGAAGTGTTTGAAGTAACGATTAAAGGAAAAAAATATTATACAACGGATACAGTAAACGGTGAAATATACACTATCTTACCTGATGGAGATATTGGAGATGAAGTCGGGATGTATAAAAATGGTGTAGCTCGTTTTGCATAAATATATAATAAATAAATTGTTCAATATAATATTTACATTATATTGAAATCATGTATTATTACCTGCGTTTACTGGTCGATCTCCTTATCTTAAAACCTCCTTTTTGACGACGTGTTTTATTCTTGCTTTCAATATTTTTAGCCATTTGTGTAACATCCAATAAGTTTTGTTTTGCAGTATTTACAATATACTCATTTCGACTTTTATTTTTTAATCTTTTATATGTGCGAATGGCTTGGTTATTTCTATAATCACAATTAATTATTTTGATTAAATCTTTATTTAATTTCCCTTCAACAAAAGCGCATTGAAAATCTGCACTAAAATATCTCTTTGGGTTCGATTTGTCATCTTCTTTTGCTTTTTCGCTGCTTGCATATGGATTTGTAATTTCACTGACTAATCCTAAATCTAAATAAGAACTATCAAAAGTAGGTTTTTTCTTTTTATTTTCCAATACATTCATTAAAAATTCTCCAATTTCTTTAATAATTTTGTTTACATCTTTATCAAGTCCATATTCATTTATTAACTTCTGTAATGCACTATTCGATGATATTCTATAATTTTTAACATTATTACGGTCTTCATTTGTAACTGGACTACGGAATCCCTTGATTAAATTATAAATGCGCTCTATATCACGGATTTTCTTCAAAGAATCATAGGTTTCTTTATCAAATTGTTGGGGAATATCTTCGCGCTTTGTTTCCATATATTTATTGTAAGCAGGTAAATCAGACAAATATTTAATAAGTTCATTATTGTATGCATATTTACGTGAAAAATCGAGTAAAACATTAAAACCGGTTAAATTATTAATGGATTGACTAATAAATATTGTGCCCGGGGAGTTAATTCTAGCTGCATCAATTTGATTCTTCTTTAAATCAACAAATAATTCAATAATCTTTTTTATATCGTTGCCATTTTCTTGGTCTACTAAATTATTTATGAACCCTAGCACTAATGTTCGAGGAACCTTTGTATCTCTTTTTCTAATCATAGCGTCATATTCGTCTATTATTTTGGCTTGTTCTTTCTTTAAATCGGTAAATAACTTTTCTTTTTTCTCTTGAAATTGTGCTACAATATTTTCATTTTCTTTTTTTGCATTGTTTATTTGATTTTCTCTCCAATTTTCGAAATCGTATAATTTTTTAAATAAATCGCGATATGTTTTGTTATTAATAACATCATTCACCCAGATGATTTCTATAAACGTATACATAAGATTATTTTTTTTTAGAAAACTATATTTATGTTTGTCTTGACCCAATAATTTCGCAAAAAAAGATTCGGTTTCACCAACGTTTTGAGGTTGCTTTACAATAACATTGTTATACGAAAAAGAATAATTCTGTTTTACAGGATAATATGTGGGCATCAATAATTCAATAAACACCTTCATATTGTAATTCGTATTTTCATTTCGCTCTTCGCTTGTTTGTGCATTTTTTCCGGTCATTATCATATTGAATTCGTCCTTGTTGAAAAAAATCGCCTTCAATTGATTCGGTTTTTTGTTTGCTAATACACTAGCAGGAAAACGAATTGCATTTGTAAAATACGGGTATTTATTGTATGTTATTTCATTGTCTTGGTCTTCCACATAATAAATATCACTCGTAAACTCGAGATCCATTTGCGTTGGAATATTTGTTTTCATTTTTATAATTAATTCATTTATATCCATTATGATTGACCTATATACTAATAACACGATATTTATTCCTTCTAAACAAGCAATAAATATGAACTATGCTTTTGCAATAATGAAAATTTCAAGTTTTTTCATTCTTAAAATAAGGAAGTTGAAGCTCCTTCGCTTTTTTGGCGCTGTGCTTTTTCCAGTATTTCCTTGGCCTCCTTTATTTGTTGTTCACTAATTTCTTGATTTTTCGCACTTAATTTGCCGTTTTCTTCTTCTTCCTTTGTTTTTGACAAATCACAATAATAAGACGTGAAATTTTCCGGTAAAATACACATGGACGAGTCTTCATTAAACAAACAATCCATAAACAATGTAAACAATAATGTAACAATAAGCGCAATGTAAATATCACGTGTTCCCATCCAAGCAATCGCAAATATGAGCAGTTGTTTGCTAAATGTATATTTTAAATACGATTCCATTGACTTGGATAATTTAATATTCACAAAACGCGAGGCTATATTCAATATGATAATCATAACACCGGCAAAAATTTTACTCTGATTAAGTGAATTGACCGTGTTGTGTAAATAAGCCAACATTGATGAAACGGGACTATATGCTTCACTCTTTTTCGCACGTTGCTGCTTTTCTTTAGCCATTTATAATGTGTAAAGAAAATATTCATTATATTAACAAGCCATAAGACTTGTTTGATTTCCCTAAAGCATAATCGTTGTCTTTGTCCATTGCAAACCACTGATTCCATACTTTATATGCCCAATTTTCATCGGTTTTAGGAAACAATAACTCTTCTTGAACACTTAGTTTTTCGACTACATTTGCTTTGCATTTTCCCGAAACGGGGCAACACTCGAAATCGACGATTTTTTTGTTTTCGTCTTCTACTAAGATGGATAACTTTTTCGGTTTTTCATAAAAAAGTTGCGGGGTGTTTTCCTTTAAACGTAAATAATAGTCTTTAGGAATATTGGCGATTTCCAAGACGGATGTCAACATTTCACTTTGGTTGAAACTGGACATTCCCTCTACACTATCCATTTGGTAATAGAAAATAATAAACAAGCAAATGAGCAAACCATAATATTGGTTTAGAGATGTATAATAAATAATCAGCAATACGCTGATCAAACGTCCTAAACTACCTATACTTACTTCTAGAAAAGCATCGGGAAATGCGAAAAACAGATAAAATAATATGATCGGAATTAATAATGCCACGAACCTTGATTCTTCCATAACTATATTATTGGTAGATTATTTGTTCATTCTTTTTCCAAGATAAATTTCTATTTATTTTTTAAGTAAGTTATATTTTTATTCGAATGTCTTTATTAACATCTGCATCTCCTTGGACAGATTCGACTACTATATCACGAAAACGATTACCTTCTATTCGAAAAACCAAGAAAAATATGCCGAATACAGTGGACGCTAGTGAGGACTCTTTAGAAGAAACAGAGGAAAAACCAAATTCGCTGGATGAACTTCAAAAAGGCCAACAAGGAAGACAATCCAAAATCGATCAATTGATTAATAATATGACGGAATTAAATGAAAGCGATGACGGAAGTGGATTGAGCGATTTTCAACCTTTAGACCATCCTCTATTACAAGAAATCGGCAAATCCCATGAAGGGAAACATGCCGACGAAGAAATCGGTTCCCTACCAAATCCAATGCAACAACCACCACCTCGCATGCAGCACACAGTAGGCGACTTCAGTTCTATTAATAGCGATACAATTGAACAACGAAAGCCCAATCCATATAGTAATTATCGCCGAGTATATGAAGCCCCTAAAATTGCCCCTCCAAACGATTATTATGCTAAAATGGGACTCGGTGTTCAACCAACAATTGACAACAAGTTGATGGAGAAGATCAACTATATGATCCACATGCTCGAACAACAGCAAAACGAGAAAACCAGTAACTTGACCGAGGAATTCATATTATACATGTTTTTAGGAATTTTCATCATCTTCATTGTCGATTCTTTTAGCCGAAGTTCTTTGAAATATGTTCGCTAAATATTTGTATTCACAATCAACAAATATTTAGGCAAAAGTAATTTTACAGAAAAAAGAAACATTCTTCATTCTTTAGCGGCATTTTTCCGCACCCACCGTTAAACATATACAATCCACTTTGTTCCACTATCAGTGCATCGTATTTCCATTTCCATTTATCCAAGACCAGGATATTGTGCCCGAGTTCATTTATTTTCAACAAAGCATATTTTTTCGACACGTTCTTTTGAATGTCATATAAAGCACCTAAAAACGCCGCGAAAAATTGCTCCTCTTGGACTTTACCATAATTATTTAAGTAACATAGCACACATTCCAATATGTTTCCTTTGTTTTCTACATGCACGAAAGTATCTTGAAAGATGAAAAGTCCAAGAAGCTCGTCGCGAAAGGTCAATACATAGCAATAATTCACCTCCTTTTTCAATCGTGACTGAATGTTTCCTAAACTCGGAAAACACAACGCCGTTATTGGAAAATTCGCCTGTCCATGTGTCATATGGTATAGCATGTCACTTACGTAATGAAAATTTTGCTCAGTGATTTTTCGACAAATCATATGCTTGGGTAATGGCGGAGCTCGAATTGTGTTTAAAGGAAACAAATGCGAATCATAGCGCACAAATGGCACAACGCCGTCACATAATTCCCCCTCGGTTTTGTATAAAGAAACCATACCCTCTTTCTCTAAACGTAATCGATAATCATGGGTTTGAAGGAGTTCATAATGCGAATGTTTCTTGGCCTTTTCGCGATGCACACATAGAAACGACCAATAATGAATATGTGTAAAGGGTATGTTGTTTTGAAACTGCGGCATGTAAAATTGCAAACTATACGAACAAATCACGCCTAAAGGCATATGATCAAGTATCCATTGTGTTATATATGACGATTTTACGTCTGGATTCAATTCTAGCTTATATTGTTCATCGTATAACAAACTGATTTCGGCATGGTCGATTCCTGCTAAATATCCTTCCAATAATTTCTTGCTAATCAAATTATACCGGTTTTCCGAATAATGGTCATGGCATTGAATAAAATCCACGACTACGTCCATTTCCGTATCGTTTATATCACTAAACGATTTGCTTATGATATACGCCTTTTTATTGAACTTTGTAGGAATCGGCTTCTTCATTTGAATTACATAAGGTCTATAGTAAAACCATCTACGGACCCAGTCGTAATGATGCACAACGGGTTGATGGGACCAAAAAGGATACGCAAGCTTCGTATAAACCCAAAACACAATTAATAATAATAAAATTCCAAGACATATATATTCCCAAATCATAGAATATATATATAAATGATGCGTATAAAGGAAACTTAATTCGGACGTTCTAAAATAAGTAAATGCTGATGCTCATCGCCCGTGCAATTTTCCAAATTTACTTGTCCTTGTACCAGAAAACCGTTCAATGCTGCCAATTTCATAATATCGGAAATGGGTTCCATAGTATACGTGAACTCGTTTTGTCGGACGTGTTTTGTCAATTCGTCGGTAAATGTTTCCTTTAAACTTACCTTGTGATTTTCATTTAAATCGGAAAAATCAAAACTGGCCTTATATTTGAAATCAATAAAATCGATTAGTGTATCCGTAATACGTTTAGAGGAATACTTTTGTGGGGATTTCATAAAACTGGGTTTGCCACCGGGAATAATCGGGTCAAAACGTCCGGGATCGGCTAAATGAATGATTAAATACCCGCCGCCGCGTAACCAGAAATAACAGTTTTGGAAAAAGAGGTTTTTATTGGGTGTTTCATAAAAAGTGAGTCCATTGCAAATAATATGGGAAAACATAGCCTTTTCAAATGTCAATGGTTCTGTTACGACACCACATTTCAAATGTTCGGTTTCTGGGTATTTTTTCTTTGCGTATTGAACCATGTCCTTACTCTTCTCTAAACCATAAGCTTTGAATCCTCGGTCTTTTAATAATTTCAAAAAAGTGCCTGTTTTACTTCCGATTTCTAAAAACACTGCATATTGTCGAGAAGGACGGGTCATTTCGACCGTTTTATCTAATACATAAGTGTTTCGTTCTTCGGGGACTTGCAATTGATTGTAAATTTCAGCGTAAAATTCGTCGTGCGCGTCTTGGTTTGTTTTATATACGTATGGTGTATTTTGTGAAAACCCTTCGTAATAAGATGTTAAATCCTGCTTTTTATACAAAAGAACCAATAACATAAGAATTGCTAATACAATCAATTGACTAAACCAATAATATCTTGGATCCTTCGAAAATATCATACTATATAATAGTGAAATATTTGAACAAACTGTTAAACATAAATACGTAACTCTATTTATGTTTAGATTGGCGAAATACCACCGCGTAATTGTGTTCGTGTATTATTACGGAACATGTCATTACCTACGTTAGGTGCGGAATATACATTTGGATGTGCACTTTGACTAAAGGATGATTGCTCAAACAAGCCAGGATGAGGTTGAACACTCGGAGCGCTTGGAACAATAACCTTGTACAAATCACTTTGCGAAGAAGGAACGTAAATGTGTTGACCGGCACCTTTTTGAAGAGCATTTCCAATGTTAAACAAATCGGTTTCGATTGCAACATTATTGATGAAACCGGAAGGAGGACCGATTTTGTTTAGAGGAGGTGTATAATTTGTTTCTAAACTATAATTGTAATTGGATTCGATATTTACGTTTGCTGGCATGCGTGCATCTAGTATTGGAAATCGCGAATATTTACTTAACACCGGACGGGAACTAAAGTTTGGAGGAAGAGGATATTGCGGTTCGTTGCGGTCTAAAATACGATGGTTCAATTCGTCGGTTCTTTCGAATTGTCCCCTTTCGAGTCCATCTGGTAATCCGGTAATGCGTTGTTCATTTATACTTTGTTTATCCATTGCTATAGTATATAAAAACAAAAAGACATAAAGATATTATACTATTAATATATTGTCTAAATGGTATTAAAAATATGCAATCAACCTTATGCTGAAAATTCGGATTATGAACCTTATTTTAGCAAATATGGATTTCCATTATCCGATTTTCAAAAATATGCAATCGAAGCTATTGTTGAAAAACATCATGTATTAGTTACTGCACATACCGGTTCAGGAAAAACACTACCCGCTGAATTTGCGATTGAACATTTAGTATCACAAGGGAAAAAGGTGGTATATACGAGTCCGATTAAGGCATTATCCAACCAGAAGTTTTCTGAATTTACGCGAAAATATCCGAACATATCATTTGGTTTGTTAACGGGTGATATTAAAACCAATCCAGAGGCAGATGTGCTCATTATGACTACTGAAATATTGATGAACTATTTGTTTATTCAAACAACATGCGATCCATCGAAAAAGGATGATACACAGCTTCATTTTCAGATTGATTTGGAAAACGAACTGGGTGCGGTGGTATTTGATGAAGTTCATTACATTAATGATGAACACCGTGGGCAAACCTGGGAAAAGACGATTTTAATGCTTCCGCCACATGTTCAAATGGTAATGTTGTCTGCGACGATCGATGCGCCACAACGATTTGCAAAATGGGTAATGCGCGGGAACGACAATAAAGACGTGTATTTGGCTTCTACAAACAAGCGTGTTGTTCCCTTAACACATTACGGTTTTTGGACGTATAATGAAGGCGATTTGAAGAAAATAACCGAAAAAACAATCGTCAAGGACATTAAAGATCATAGCAATAAGTTGATTTGCTTGCAAAATGATAAGGGAATGTTTCAAGAACAAGGATACAAGGATTTGAAACGAATGGCTAAACTGTGTACTGACAAAAAGATGTCTATTAAAAGAAAACAAGTTCTCAATAGCACGTGTAAATTTTTGCGTAATAATAACATGTTACCTGCTATTTGCTTTATATTTTCAAGAAAAAGGGTCGAATCCTGTGCATTGGATATTACTGTGCCTTTATTGGACGACGAAACCCGAGAAAGTTATAATATTGCTAAAGAATGTGAACAAATTGTTCGAAAACTCCCGAATTACAAGGAATATATGGAATTACCTGAATATAGGAATTTGGTTTCGTTGTTGGAAAAGGGCATCGGTATTCATCATTCGGGTATGGTGCCGATTTTACGTGAAATCGTGGAAATCATGATTTCGAAAAAGTATATTTACTTGTTGTTTGCAACCGAGTCATTTGCGATTGGGTTGGATTGCCCGATTAAAACCGCAGTATTTTCGAGTTTAACGAAATATGATGGAAATCATGAGCGTTTATTAATGGGTCACGAATATACCCAAATGGCGGGTCGTGCAGGACGTCGCGGTATTGACACAATCGGTAACGTTGTTCATTTGAATAATTTGTTTGGAATGCCAATGCAAAATGAATATAGCACCATTTTAAAAGGAAAGCCACAAAGTCTAGTGTCTAAATTCAAAATATCCTATGAATTGATTTTAAATTTGCTAAAGAACGGGAAAAACAAAAAGAATGATTTTTGCGATTTTGTGGAAAACAGTATGGTGCAAACCGAATTATTGGATTCGATTGAAAATCAAAAGAAAATCGTTGAAGAATATACGGAAAATGAAAAACGGCTAAAGGAGGAATTGAAACTGGTTGAACATTCTGAAGTATTGAATGAATATAAAGCACTTGTAGAATCATTGGAAACCAATTTAAGTAACAATAAAAGAAAGAATTGTGAAAACAAAATAGAATCTTTAAAGAAAACCGTTCCAGAAGTTTCTGAATATGTGAAACAAAAAGAAGAATATGATGAATGGGTGAATCAATTACAAAAGGAAACCTATCGCATAGAGAATTTGCAGTATTATGTGGAAGATGGTATAAGTGATGTGTGTCATTTATTAGAAGAAGAACGATTTATTTGCTATGATGAAGACGAAAAACACTATGAGTTGACGGAATTAGGATTAATTGCATCGAATTTAGCAGAAGCACATCCCATTTTGTTGACTCATGTTTTACGTAAATACCAAATGTTTCAGAGCTTTGATGTAGATCAAATAATTGGCTTATTAGCGGTTTTTTGTGATGTAAATATTGATAAAAATGTAAAACGAAATTTTCCCTTTAGTACAGACGAGTATTTGAAGGAAGTATTATATGGGTTAGACGACTTTAGTAAAACATTCCAAGATCTCGAATACAAAAATAATATCGAAAGTGAATACGATTATGTAAATATCTTTCAATATAACATGCCCGATTTAGCGATTGAGTGGGTGCATTGCGAAAACGAAGGACAATGTAAGTTGTTTTTGGAGAAAATCAAAAGCGAATATGGTCTATCCGTGGGTGATTTCACAAAAGCAATGATCAAAGTAACGACGATTGTGCGAGAAATAAGTGCAATTGCCGAAACGCAACAAAATGTAGAATGTTTGTATAAATTAAATCAAATTGACAACTTATTATTGAAGTATATTACCACATGCCAAAGTCTATATGTGTAAACGATATAAACAATTCTGTAAAAATACATCATGGATTTATTAACTGCTTTTGTTGTAGCAAATGGAGTATATGATGTATGTTGTGGATTTGCTATTTTAAATGTATTACCGAGTAAAGTATTGTCGTCGTTGCATATTGATATGTATAAATATCCATTTAGCGAAACAACCCGACGTTTTTTAGCCTATTTTACAATATGTTGTGGACTGATTCGCATCTATTCAAATAATATGAAATCATTTTCGTATTATATGGAAGCGTTATGTTATACAAATGAAATGTGGAAAAACGAAAAAATATACAAAAGTAAAATGATGTTTGTAGTATATTATGCAATGTTTATAGGATTATTGTTGGACTATGATAAATACAAAATTGAAATAGGTGATATGTAAATAATAATAATATAAGTTAATTATTATTATGATGATGATCCAGCAAGATATTTACGAAGAAATTGGGGAGTTGGAAAACTACGGAGACGATGTTGATTATAAACACAAACATTATTATATTGGTCTTCCGCATTATGATACATTAGAAAAGGAATATTTATTGGCATCATGTATTAGCAGAGAATCATTTTTCAAATACGGATTTAATTCATTTTATACCTATTTGATGGAAAATAGTGTGTTATTAACCAAACCCCAGATGCATATTATGCAATTGCAACTTCCAAATAACGTTGATCCCATTTATGCACCTTATAATGTGGTTCTCAAAACCACATGGTTAAAACTAATTCAGCGAACATGGAAAAAACAATATGCTCGACGAAAAGAATGGTGGGCAAAAAACAAACTCGATTTGACACGTAAACGTGAACAAAATAACATAATCATTCGTAATCCATATAGTTTAAAGGGAATGTTATCTTATTTAAAGGTAAGTAAATAAAGAAATTGATTTAAATCAGCTAAAACCTCGTCCAAAATATTAGACAAATCACTGTCTTTTTCTTGCTTAAAACATTGTTTTAATTCAATTATAAAACTGCGATAAAAATACATGCGGTTTTTGAAACTTTTGGTGTTTTCGTATTGACGCGCTTCCATGTTTTTATTCCATTTTTTCAATCGCGTTCCCTGCTTTCCTAAATACACCTCTACAAATTGATCAATGTGTTTTTGCATATTACTGTGTAGTTCGTCGGTGTTTTTGTGCTCGGGAAACAAATGGGTTTTCCAATGGTATAATTTAATTACATGTAACATTTCCAAGAACGTTTTTACAGTATAATTAATATTACAACCTTTAGCACTATCTTTTGAGCGTGTTTTTCTATTTTTCCTCGAAACATTCTTTTTTGTTCTCCTTTGATTGACTTTTTTCACCATTATATACTTTCTAAAGAAATTTCTTACTTTACTATAAATGAGACGACTTATTTTTACAGACAAAGCAAATAATTATGAAGCTTCAATTAATTTTCGGGTAGGGGGTATGGTTGGGGCACAATCGATTCCGGTTCGTAATGCATTGCTGCGTCGTGCACAAGGAGATTTTTCGCGTGGTTGTTGTTTTGAGTTCGAACCAGGATCAGATCCAACACCTCCAATACCTTGTGAAGAAAGCTTGTTGATCGATTTTAGTCCCGAAAGTAGTTCAACTAAACCTGCTTATAATTTTTTTAATTTAGGACCTATTTCTGATAGCGCTACTAGTACAATTCAAGGTGGCTGGAGTGGTGGTGCACAAACGTATTTTCAGAATGATAGCACGGACGACGAAACCATTTCGAATACTGTTTTTAAGTCTTCTCCGTATTCTTGGTATGTAGGCGCACAACCATTATACGGAAGTCCGGGACAAGGATCGCCTTTTACACCTGCATTACCACTACAAACCGATGCAGCGAGCGAAGCAGCTTTTAATGCAGAACTTTTTACAAAAACGGTGAAATATAGTTTCGATTTCCAAGTAAGGAGTAATTCAAGCACGTCTTTACCACCCGAACAATTACGTGTATATAATGGTTCGTATCAAGGTAATGATAGAACCGGTTTGAATCTACTTATTATTAACAACTATAACTCAGTCGATATTTCGTCTAATACGTATTCCGGTGGTTCTTTTCCATTAATCCCACTTGCAACGGGTCTTGCTACAAACACGTGGCATAATATCGAAGTAAATGTTACGTATAACGCTGATCCGGATAATGACACATTTATTTATAGCATTAACGGGGGAGCGGGTCAATCCGTATTGTCATGGCCAAATGTATGGAGAAAAGATAACACATTTACTCCAGTATACGGAACATGGTTAGCATTCGGAAAAAGTGAAACCAATAGTGAAGGAAGTGGTTTCGGCTTTTATATTGATAACATATCCATGTGTTTGAACTCAAAATAAACCTAAAAACAATAAAATTGATTACTATGTCTAGGTTTATAGCAATAAAAAATGATCGTTTTAACACGCTATTTGTATATTAAAGAAGAAGTATTGACGTCTTTATTTATTTCTATATTAAATAAAGACCGCCAACAAGCACTCTTTTGGGCATATGAATATTATTATTCTGGCTTTAAAGAAGAAGCTTGTTATTATTTGTATTCCATTTATAAGCAATGCTTTTGGTCTCAACACCCAGGATTACAAAAAGCATTTACAAAATGGCACAGTCGTGGTCACGAAATACCCGAATATATTGGACACATGGTATTAAATCTATGTAGTCCTGCTAGGAAATATGAACTGGTCCATTTTCTCCATAAAACAATGCCTTCCGAAGTTTCGTGTAATGTTTCCTCTAAACGCAAGGTATTGCTGTTAACATTCCCTCTAGGTGATTTGAAATATTACAATCACGGAAAGCATGTCGCACATCCCAGGACTATTTTAAAAAAACGCTGCTTGTATGCACCCGAAAGAAAATGGGTGAAATTCCTCGATTGTTATCATTGTGATTATAGTTATCATGACCTTTCCGAAATCCAAACATCGTCGAAATGGCTCTATTATGCATCGTTTTCACCCCTTTGGAAAGCCCGGATTGAGCAACACGACGGTGTAGTGGACGAAGTCCATGAAAGAATAATGTTTAAAGGAGAAGAGTCAGAAGAATTATTTTACAATCATTTCGGTTACGAACCCGATGAACAATCCCTACAAACACAATCTATTCTTTGTCCTACTTTTGAACCCGGGTTTTGTAGATACGAAGATTTCATCCAAACATATAATTGCATTGTGCGAAAAATCAAAAAATCAAGGACCACCCTCCTTCAGAAAAAGGGCAATGTCTCTAACACATGTGTTTAACAAATCTCGGTTTTGAAATATGGAAAAATGGTCGCCCTCGTATTCTTTGAAATAAAGGGAGGCTTTTTTTTCGCGCGCCGCGTTTTCGTCTTCTTTTACTGCCCATGACGGCAATTGCATATCCTCTTTACAATAAAATACGTGGGCTTTTACCGAAATCGCATCAAACGGAATATCGAAATACGGCATTTGGTTGTTTACATTAAAATGACTATTGATCAATATGATCAAATGATTGTTTTGAACAGTCCACTGTGAGTGCAATAAAGCAAATGTTCCTCCAAACGAATGTCCTATCAATAAGGTGTTTGGAGGGTATTCCGGAAACGATATATAGGGCTGGAATTTGATTGAATCGACTTCTATATGTTTACAAAGTTCGTCTAAAAAAGGCTGGTATACACTTTTTTCGATAAACGAACCTCTAAAGAAACGTATATGATACGCTGCAACACTTCCCGCCAATAAACAGATAAATAATAACATAATCGTTTATAATATTATTTTTTTACGTGGTTTTCCAAGAACAATTACTCCAAAGAATATAATATGGCTGTTACTGATGCGAATAATACACCTCCCCATAGTGCATCAATCAAGCCAATATGCCACTTGTATTTTTTGAAAATAGCCATGTTTGTGGAGTCAAAAACACCGTAAATAACCAAACCCAATAAAAACGCGTCAAATACACTGCGTTTTTTGTCTAAAATGAAGTAATTCAAACCGAAGATCATTAGTAAATAACACAATAATGCGGGTAGCATTTTCACCTTCATTACAACGCGTTGAATGGAAACCACCATACTTGAAAATGGTTCTTTCATAACATTCAAATAAATCGCGTCCAAGAGGAGCATTAGAATAGCGGACAAGAGAATTGTATACGTTTTGTTCATATAGGTTATGTTTAGATATTGTGCACGCGTAATTCATTGCTCTCTAATTTCTGAACTACGTTTTCAATGGCGTCTTTTGCAACTGTTTTTGCGAGTGTTTCGTCTATAATGTCTTCTTGGACAATTTTCGCATTTTCATTGGTTTCGTTTTTGCTTTC
>Ga0233427_10002702_pt1 | contig 16338 bp, 14 predicted proteins | sample SI_118_April2016_5_FD_179885 | JGI IMG/M metagenome (GOLD analysis project Ga0233427, IMG submission 179885) | Seawater microbial communities from Saanich Inlet, British Columbia, Canada - SI_118_April2016_100_MG | ecosystem: Environmental > Aquatic > Marine > Inlet | place: Canada: British...
GCAAAAGGTATGGGACAGGATGGGCGGATCAGCCCAAAATTTTTACATCCAGGTCCGGGATTTGGTGGCTCCTGTTTCCCGAAGGATACTCAGGCATTTGCAACTCTTTCCCGTGAAAAAGGTGTACCTATGAATACAATTGATGCAGCTATTACCACCAATAATATTCAGAAAACAAGGATGGTTGAAAAATTAAATAATTTAATCGGTGGTGATTTCTCCGGGAAAACTATTGGTGTATTGGGATTAGCATTCAAACCTAGTACAGATGATGTTCGTGAATCGTCTTCCATTGAAATGATTCAATCTATTTTAGATGGAGGTGGGAAAGTAAAGGCTTATGATCCCATCGCGAATAAATCTATGCAGAATATTTTCCCCGATTTGGACTATTTACATTCTTGGGAGGAAACATGTGATGGTGTGGATGCTATGGTAATCATGACAGATTGGAACGAATTCAGAGGTATGAATTTGAAAAAATTGAAAAAGATTATGAAAACACCTCTAGTTTTGGATACACGAAATATTTTAAGCATGGATAAATTATCTGAATATGGATTCCAATTTGATAATGTGGGTCGAAAAACAGTTTTATGATTGTTAAAAATACATTACTGGATGGTGTGAAAATCATTACACCTACTGTTTTCGAGGATGAACGGGGTTATTTCTTTGAATCCTATAAAGCGCCTATTTTCAAGAATAATGATCTCCCAATCAATTTTGTTCAGGATAATGAGGTAAAGTCAACTAAAGGAGTACTTCGTGGACTTCATTATCAATTTAACCGTCCACAAGGGAAATTAGTCCGTGTTATTTCCGGAAGTATTTTAGATGTAGCAGTAGATATTCGAAAAGGGTCACCTACATTTGGACAATCTGAAATTGTTCATCTAACTGCTGAAAATAATAAAATGCTATATATTCCTGAAGGATTTGCACATGGTTATCTTGTGACATCTTCGGAATCGATTGTCGTATACAAATGCACCGATGTTTATGATCCAAACGACCAATATGGTATTATTTGGAATGATGAAACAATTGGAGTGGATTGGATGTATGATTCACCGATCTTGTCAGAAAAAGATCTCATGCTTCCAGCCTTAAATGACCAACAATTTTTACCGGAATATTAAATGAAAAAATGTCTAGTTACTGGTGGATGTGGATTTATTGGATCTAACTATATTCGAACAGCCCTTGATAGGGAAGAAAATCTCCATGTAGTTAATTTGGATAAATTGACCTATGCGGGAAATATCCAAAACCTAGATGGTATTTCATCAAAAAACTTAACCATAGTTAAAGGAGATATTTGTGATGTGGATCTTGTTAATTCCCTCTTTGAAAAGCATCACTTTGATACTGTAGTCCATTTTGCAGCAGAGAGTCATGTGGATCGTTCCATAGAAGGTCCCGCAGAATTTATTCAAACCAATGTGGTTGGGACGCTCAATTTATTGGAGCAATCTCGGATATTTATTAATAAAACTAATAATGACAATTTTCGGTTTCTACATGTTTCTACCGATGAAGTATATGGCTCATTAGGTGATGATGGAAAATTCCTGGAAACCACACCTTATGACCCAAGTTCGCCCTATTCAGCATCCAAGGCGGGTTCAGATCATTTGGTTCGTGCATGGAATCGTACCTTTGGATTACCAACTTTGATTACCAATTGCTCAAATAATTATGGCTCATACCAATTTCCGGAAAAACTGGTTCCACTAATGATCATTAATTGTCTTCAAGGAAACCCACTCCCTGTCTATGGAAAGGGAGAGAATGTAAGAGATTGGCTTTTTGTCGGGGACCATTGCGATGCAATTCACACGGTTTTAGCCAAAGGTGAAATAGGTGAGACATATAATATCGGTGGAAATAATGAGATTAAAAATTTAGATGTGGTCACTATCATTTGTTCTCTTTTAGATGAAATTTCTCCCCGTGAAAATGGTTCTAGCTATTCTGATTTGATTACATTTGTTAAGGATCGACCCGGACATGATTTTCGATATGCCATCGATGCTGGAAAAATTCGAAATGATTTAGGTTGGTCTCCAAATGAATCATTTGAAACAGGGATTCGGAAAACAATTCATTGGTACTTGGATAATCAAAACTGGTGGAAGACGATTCAGGATAATAATTACAGACAGGAAAGACTAGGAGTTATATAGAAATGAAGGGAATAATTTTAGCAGGTGGTAGCGGTACTAGGCTTTATCCGGCGACAAGAGTTGTGTCCAAACAACTCCTGCCAATCTATGATAAACCCATGATATATTACCCTCTATCTACATTGATGTTGTCAGGTATCAGGGATATTTTGATCATTTCAACACCAGAAGACACTCCGAGATTCGAACAATTATTTGGAAATGGTCATCATATTGGTCTCAATCTTTCTTATACCATCCAATCATCACCGGATGGATTAGCACAAGCATTCATCCTGGGAGAAGATTTTATAGGAGGTGATCCTGTAACCCTCATTCTAGGTGATAATATATTCTTTGGTCATGGCTTGGTAAGCATGCTGGCGAAGAGTGTTTTATCAGTAGAAGAAAAGGATAATGCAGTTGTATTTGGGTATGGCGTAAAGGATCCCCAAAGATATGGTGTGGTGGGTTTCAATGATATAGGACAAGCCACAAGTATTAAAGAAAAGCCCAAAAACCCAGCATCAAATTATGCTGTGGTTGGATTGTATTATTATCCTAATGATGTAGTTGAAATAGCAAAAAATGTACAACCATCTTCTCGTGGGGAATTGGAGATTACTTCAGTTAACCAAACCTATTTAAATCAAAGTCGTCTTCGTGTTGAACTCATGGGTCGTGGGTATGCTTGGTTGGATACAGGGACTCAGGAAGCTATGAATAATGCATCTAACTTCATTAAAACGATTGAAGATAGACAGGGATTAAAAGTGGCATGTTTGGAAGAAATTGCTTTTAATCAGGGATTTATTGATCAATCGGGTTTGGAGGAATTGGCAGAAACATATACTAATGAATACGGCGAATATTTAAAAGAGCTTTTGGATTAATCAAATGAAACGGGCGTTACAGCAGATACCCCAATCACAACTGAAAATTTAGATATATCTGGAATACGATTTTCGGGAGAACTAGGATCAAAAGGGGGATTTTGCCAATCGATCCATTCACAACCGACTCTGAGAAAGACTTTATTATCTACAAATCCTTTTTTACAAATAAGAGATGCAACTGTTCTTTCTTCAGTTTCACCTGAATCTCCCTTATTAACAATATCGTCATACTGATCCTTTAACATTTGATCAGTGAGTTTCCCCCGTCTAACACGTGAAATAAATGATCTCATTTCAATACCTTTTAAAGGAAAATTGTATGAAAAATAGGATTCTTCTGCATGGGGTCCTGCCCAAAATCCTAGTGAATAATTGTATGAATAAGAATCATTGATAGGAAAACGATGACGATATACTCGATGATCTGTCCAAGTATACTCAGTCCTGAGTTCATCATTTTGTTTTAAAAGACTATTTCCAACCATCCCCAATTGATAGCCAAACCAATTTCGATTTTTCTCATCAAAGGTCCACTCAGGCCTCCACTCATCTACAAATAATGATCCATAAATATCCCAATTGTCTTTCATTTTCCAAATAATCTCACCGCACATTTGTACATTATCAATATCCCCAGTGTAATGCTGCATTGACCAAAATGGAATAAAAGGAAGAAGGTAATGTACATCAATAGGTCTATTACCAAATATTACGGTTTCCATGGCATTAAATATTAGAGATGGAGATGGTTTCCAAATAAATCGATGTGCAGCAATTGTTCGAGAATAGAAAGTATTTCTTGATCCGACATTATTATACAAATCGGTTGAACTGGAATCCACAATTTGACTTGATAAGGACCCAATTAAATATTCTAATGTTAGGGCCTTGGACATTTTCCATGAAAACCCTGCTTGTGGGTAACTTGGTAAATTATTTGAAAGAATAAGAGAAGAATTTCCGTGCCCCCAAGATTGGTTGTACTTTCCAAACGAGGCTGAAAATGTATTCGTTTGGTATGCAATTTTCAAATTGGATGATTCAAACCATGTATCCTGACTTTCGATAAATCTTCTTTTCATTTCAATATTTAATTCCGGATTTAGGAATGTTGATTGATAGTCTAATCCGCGAGCAGATGTAAATTGAAATAAACCGGTAATAGAAAATAATCCTTCTTTTTTTGATGCTCCCAATCCAATAGTGGCAAGAGATGCTTGACCTTTATTCTTGAAATGGTGAATAGATCCGTTAGAAAAATAATTTGCAGAAAATTGTGGGAAAAAAGTAAGTGGTATATCTCCAGCAGCTAGAATTTCAAGAGCAATTAGGAGGCATAAAGTATATTTCATGTTTTCAATGGGTGAATGACCGGAAAACAAATACAACTGTCAGTATAAGAATAAGAATATCTAAACTCAAATCTCTATGTTCAATATAGAGTAGATCATATTCTGGATTATCATGGATTTCAGCATTCCGGGCTGGACTTACTTGCCAAAGTCCTGTAATCCCAGGCATAACGGACAGTCTTTTTTTCTCATAGGATTCGTAAGTATCGACAATAAAGGGCATTTCAGGGCGAGGCCCCACTAAACTCATTTCACCTCTCAAAACATTTATTAATTGTGGAATTTCATCTAAACTCAATTTGCGTAACCAACGGCCAAATGATGTTATTCGGATATCATCTTTATCTGTAGGGCAAGGAGCATATCTTTTAGAATCAGTTTTCATAGTTCTAAATTTGAATATCTTAAAAGGTTTTCCATTTAAACCAATACGAGATTGAGTAAAAAAAATAGGGCCACTACTATTAATCTTTATAACTAAACCTATAATAAGCCAAAGCGGGAATGTAATAGAAATTCCAATAAAGGCGATTGAAAAATCTATCATTCGTTTAAATAAATCATAAAACGGTTTTGAATCAATTTGTTGCTGTGTAGTTGATAAAAGTGGGAGTCCTGCAATATCCTTCAATTTATATGGATCATTTTCAAAAAGTTTTTGTGTCGGATGAAAACTCATCGCTATATGGTGACGTTCAGTTAAATCTTTTAGAGACAAATTAATCTCTTTTTTAGGCTCTTTGATCGCAACAATGATATGATCGATATTATATTCGTGAATAATTGATTCCACTTCACTTAGGCCACCTAATATGGGTTTTGGGTTGCCCACTGAATCTCCTGCAGGTACCCTGTCATCTACAAAACCAACAATATTTAATGGGGCAGAGGTCAACTTATCCACAGCCGCCACAAATGCCCTTCCAACTTTGCCTGCACCATAAACCAATACATTTTCCTGATTCAAATGGTGAAAAAGTTTAGCTTCAATAAATTGGACTAGAATACGTGAAAAAATTACTATAATCGGGATTGTAATAATGAAGGTAACAGATATAATTCTTGGTATTTGATACTTTATAGTATATGCTAATACAATATAAATCACTACTGCCTGTAGCACACCCTTGATAACACTTTTTAGACGCTGAATTCCTGCAAAGTCTCGTTTCTTTCTGTAGGCGCCATTGTTGTATAATACATAAATGAATAACAAATATGCCAAAAAGACTTCGAATAGGGTTACATCAAAAACGGATCTTGCCAAGCCAAATAAACCAGTATTATATAACATAATACAAAAGAAAAATACACCCCAAAATGATAAACTATCAGCAAGAATGGTTAAAATCCAATTTATTGTTTTTGATTTAATCGTTTTACTCATATATGCAGATTTTGTCTTTGAAATTTAACAGAATACATCCAACATTTAACCGTTGACATTATTGGAAAGAGTTTGCTCGAAATATTGAATTGTTTTATCTAATCCTTCTTTCAATTGGGTTTTCGGCTCCCAATTAAGCTCTGACTTTGCAAATGAAATATCAGGTTGCCGTTGTTTAGGATCATCTTCGGGTAGAGGTTCAAAAATAATTTCGGATTTAGATCCAACCTGATCAATGACGATTTCTGCAATCTCCAATATTGTGTATTCAATAGGATTTCCAAGGTTCATTGGACCGGTAATACCTTTTTCTGTTGTCATGAGTCGTAGAATTCCTTCCACCAGTTCATCTACATAACAAAAGGATCTTGTTTGATCTCCTTTACCATAGACAGTAATGTCTTTCTCAGTCAAAGCCTGTACAATAAAATTAGAAATTACGCGACCATCATCAGGACGCATTCTTGGGCCATAGGTATTAAAAATTCTTCCTACCTTGATATCAAGGTTATGCTGACGAAAATAGTCAAAAAATAATGTTTCAGCACATCTTTTACCCTCATCATAACAACTTCTAGGGCCAATCGTGTTTACATTTCCCCAGTAAGATTCTTTTTGTGGATGCTGGGTTGGATCCCCATAGACTTCGCTTGTGGAAGCCTGAAAAATCCGTGCATTTACTCGTTTTGCAAGTCCAAGCATGTTAATGGCACCATGGACGCTCGTTTTTGTAGTTTGAACCGGGTCATATTGGTAATGGATCGGAGATGCTGGACATGCCATATTGTAAATCTGATCCACTTCAACATAAAGCGGAAAGGTCACATCGTGACGCATAAGTTCAAATTGATGGTTATCCAATAAATGGGCAATGTTATTTTTGGTTCCTGTGAAGTAATTATCGACACAAAGAACATTATTGCCATCATTTAATAGTCTTTCACATAAATGAGAGCCGATAAAGCCAGCTCCTCCGGTAATTAGAATTTTCATGAATTCTCCAGAATTGTAATTTGAAATTTAAAGTGATACGATCATTTTTTCGTATTCTACTGCTATCCTGTCCCAATTATAATAAGTTTTAATTTTATGAATACAAAAGGAAATCATTGCATTTCGATCAATTTCATTTTTGTAAACCTTTGTCATTTGTTCAGCCAAATTAGTTTCATTTCTTTGGTAATACAAACCGCCATTTTCTAAAACCTCTCGATTGAAACGGACATCTCTAGCAATCACTAAACAATGAGATCCCATTGCTTCCAACAATGCTGGATTGGTTCCACCAACTTGATTCCCATGAATATATGTCAAACTATGATTTCTTAATTCAGCTAAAATATTCTTGTCAAAAATATAACCGGGTATGATAATATCTTCCGTGACTTCTTCCTGAATCATTCGCGAATAATCAGACTCATATGGAACTCCGCCAACTAGAACCAACTTGGTTGTAGATTCTGGATTCTCTTTTTTAAATTGCTTAAAAGATCTCATTGTGAGAAGCGGATTATTCTCCGGTTCAAAACGTGTAATTTGTAAAATATATTTTCCCGGTTCAACATTATATTGGCTTAACACTGAAGGGTAATTTGAATCACAAACATATGCGCCGTATTCAATAATCGATGATGGGCAGTTCCACCGTTCAAGATAGTAATTGGACATTTCTTTACCATCTGCAACAATTACATTTCCAATTTTCGTTGAAAGCCATGCCGCAGCTTGGAAATACCATTTACCAATTTGATTCCATTTATCACGTTCCCATTCAAGACCATCGGTATTAATAGCAATCTTTCGTCTAAATAACCAAGGAAGAATCAAAGCAAAACTATTGGCTGCATTAAAAACCATATAGACGGCGGACCAATGGAAAATTAGTGCATGAAAAACAGACAGAAAGGTGTGTGATAAAGTTTCAAACGATTTTGAATTAAGTGCTGGAAGATAGACCATTCTAATATTTCCAATATTTTCAGGATGAGAATCATAATGGCCTTTCCGGGCATAAATAATTAATTCATGTTTGTTTTCAAGCCGTTTTGTTACTTCTTGGACACATGTTTCAAATCCACTATAATTGGCAGGGATTCCGCGGGTACCGATGAATAGAATTTTCATGTTTGTATTGTTTCACTATCGAATGAGTTTTGATGTAACCACTTCTGAGTTACAATAAATATAATCAATCCTGATAAAGCAAAAACTTGATGCTTCAATGTGTTTGAATTTGTCAATCCGCTAAATAAAAGTGTGAACGGAATTATGCCAAAAAAAGAAAGAACATTTGTTGGGTTTTTCAAGAACTGAACCGCTGGAAAAATAAGTATAAATCCCATCATAATAAACCCAAACAATCCATATTGTGATATATAAGACAAGTAGTCACTGTGAGGATCTAATAGAACATTTGTCAATAAAGTTCCTATTTGTTGGAAACCAAAATCATATTTCATAAAATTCCAACGTCCAGGTCCAATGCCAACTATCCAATGGTCCAAAATCATATTCCAGGATACTTTATACAAATGTAATCTAGCAAATAGAGATGCAGTATTTTCATTGAATTTCAAATCGAGATTTATTAAATCAGTCACTACAATAATGATACTTTTAAATCGATCAAATTGAAGAGCAATGAGTATCAAGAATGCAAATAACAAGCCATACCCAACCAATCGAGATATTAATTGAATGATACTCTTAAAATTAAAAGTAGTAAAAAGGTAATATAAACCTCCAGCCACCATCAAGGATAGCATAGCCATACGTGTCCCATTCAATATTAAAATGGTAAACCCGATAGCCATGGTAATTAACCGAATAGGTTGGAAATAAATTGGATTGAACTGATAACTCTTTGCATTTATAAATGTAAAAAATAATAGAATGGCTGCAATAATATTGGCATAGACATTTGTTGCTAAGGTGCCACTTGAAAGTGTGTCTTTTTCACCTACAAGAGAAAAAAAGATGGATTCAATAAACAAAAAAAGTACTGAAAAAGATAGACCATATACAATGAGACGTATACGACTTTTTGTTAATTTTATCTGAACCAAATACAATAAGAAAAGAAAAATATATCGAATTTGATAGGTGCCAATAGCTAATAAAGACAATAAGTCTAATGATGATGTTAATATAATAGTTAGAATAAAAAAGAAACAAATAGTTGCCAAAAACAGAATAAGATAAAATATACCTTTCCCACGTAATTCATTGGGTTTTTCATGTTTAAATAAGAAAATACCAAATAATAAAAATAGATCGATATGTGTAAAAAATGAAAATGATGCAACCTGGTTTTCTGATAATGGACCCATCATAAAGGATGGGAAAAAGTCATTAATAATATTGGGAAATGCTAGAGTGACGAAAGGTATAAAAAAAAAGAATAAATTGTTATAAAAAGTGCACAGTACAATAATCCCAATAAATAATAATACGGAAACAATACCAATTGGGCTAAACCCAGGGTAATCAAATAAAGTTGATTTAAATGAAAACATCATGCAAATGGTGTTGAATAAATAAACTGTAAGCAATGCGCTGGATGTAACTCCCCTTAGAATTGCATTATTCATAAGGAGTTCGTAATGGTTTTATTGAAAGCTGGGAGGAGACGCTTTCATAATTGGTCACATATTTTGGAAGCACATAATCAGTTAGCCCAAAATAATAACAGAATATTTGGTTTTTATATTTCAATTTCCTCATATTCAGGTATGGATTTAATTTTCTTGAATATTGTCTCAATAAGATTTGGATGAGTCCTTCTCCCCAATTTGTCACTTTAGTTAATTGAAGTTGATTAGAATCGGTAATTCCCTTTGGAGTATGGCCACCGATATTGACAATTAAAAAGTCAGTGTTCATATTTTAATTACTAAAATAATCATTTCTAATTTTCTATTTCTTCTTTAATTCTCTTACTTGAATTACTATCTAGTTTGTAAAAAAAATCTGATATAAAACCATCATAGTTACCAAACTTTGAATATATTTTTTTTTCGTCATTTAAAATTTGTTCAAGCTCTATATGATTATTTACTGAGATACAGCAATCATAATCTTCATATGCCAATTTTGTATTTATCTCATTAAGTTTAACTTGAATGAGGGGTTTGTTTAATGCTATGGTTTCTGCCCCAACAGTTGAAGTTGTTGAGATAACTACATCAGAAATTTTAATTAAATCGTGAGTATTTTCTAATCTAAAAATTTTATACGAGTAATCTTTAAAGATTACCTGAGGTAAATAATCATAATGTTCAGAACTAGGATGTAATTTGATTATTAGTTTTACATCCATATCCTTAATAGCATAATAGATTATTTGCAAGAAATTACTACACAACAGTTTTCCAATAGGATTCATTATCACTAAAATATTTAAAGGTTTTTTAATTTTCACATTATTTATGTTATTAGTGTACTTAATAATGTTATCCATTTTAGGTGTTCCAGTGATTTGTAATTTTTCAATATCTGTTCCTTTTTCTAAAAACCAATGAAAGGATAATTTCCCCCAATTGAACATCTTGTCAGTATAAACAGGAAGATATCCATAATCCAAAACTGGAGCACCATGCTGGAGTACATAGTTCTTGATTTTATTATTCTTACAAAAAAAAGTGAAAGTTCTAGATATTTTATGTACATCCGAGTTTAACACAACACCTTTTATATTGCCAATTTTATTAAAAATATTTTCAACACAATTGATAATAAATAAAGAATCCCATATATTTAAAAGTAGCATTATCATATTAATATTAAATAATTTTGCTACTTCTTTCATTCTATTCCATTTCTTAAAAAATAAGATTGTAACTATATAAATATCAGAAATAGTTCCTAAAATATTTGAGTATTTATAGAGATAGACATCATTATCTAAATATATTCTCTTATCACAAACAACCTCAATAATCTTATTATAATCAAACACTTTCTGTAGAGTTCTAGAGTTTGACACCATACTCATGTTATAAACATCATTCACAAAAACAAACTCTGAAGAAGAAAGGTCATCATCACTTTTTGGATTAATAATATAAAAAAAGTATTTTACTAAATTATCTAAACTTAATTTTTTAATAATCTGGTTCAATCCCCAACCATATCTCCCCAGTTTATTCTCAAATAAAAATACTTGAGACAAAGATATAATATCATAATCCTTATAATTAAACCCAACATTATTCACTGCATTTATTTCATCCTTATAACTCATAGCAATAGGTTTATTTTATATTTCTTAATGCAAATGATATATATAATTAGAAACTCAATGAAATAACTAATAAGTGTAGTAAGAGCCGCTATTTTATAGTCGAAAATAGGTAAAAAGATTATATTTAGAATAATATTTAGCCCTGCGGCAATAAATGTAGGTAAAACCATTAAGTAAGTATTCTTATGATAAAAAGGGATATTTGACATTACTGTATATAAGAAATAAAAGAACATTCCAATAAGTATAGTCGGAATAATATCGAGTATAACATAATATGAACTATTTGAGAGAATTGTCACTAAAAATGTTTTCAGCAATAATATAATTATACCTACTAACAAGACTACTAATAAGTATCTCTTTGCTGCACTTTTAATTTCATTTATTTTCTGTGCTTTTAACCCTTCTAAGATATACTTTTGCCACATTTTATTAGTTGCTAGAAAAAAAGATGCATAGACAGTACCAACTATATATGCTATTGTATAATTTGCTACTTCAACATCGGTGTAATAATACTTAATTAAAAACCTATCAGAAAAACCAAGTAATAGTGCTGAAAGAACAGCAGGAATAAAAGGGATACTGAAACTGATGGAAGATTTAATTGTTTTATAAAATAATTCCCAGGAAAGTTTTATTAATTGTTCGCTAAAAAATAAATATAGTGCTAGGAGAGAGACAACAATAAGATGAATAATGCCAAAACTTATTATATCTCCTGAAAAGAAAAATAAATATGAAACTGTTAAAGTATAAGGTAGAGCCTGTCTTATTATAAATATAATATTATACTTAGCGGCATCACCTTTTATTTGCAAGTAGGATAAGCTAATTTCTATAATAACAAAAAAGAAAGAACAAAAAAGTATTAAATAATCCAACTTTTTATCAATTAGAATAATATCAAAAAAATTTAATGTCCAAAATATTAAAAATAGAAATAATAGTATGACAAAACTAAAGAGTCTTATTGATTGAATTACCACATCTGATTTACTTCTGAAATTGATATATATATATTTCACATAACTTCTTTGCGAGAAATCAATTAATACAGAAAGAATTGGAATTGAAATCCAAAACAATGTAAGCTTTCCAAAACTAATTTTATCAAAATAATTTGTAAAGAAACGTATAGAAAGGAAGATTAATAACTTTGCAAAACCCTCTCCGATAAGATAGTATAGATAATTTATATTTTTACTATTGAATATTCTTATTAGACTCAATTTTATATTTATTTTTTGATTTTAAATTTATTTAAATAATAAAATCACAGAGTTACTATAAAATCTTTCATTACATTAAATTGCTTATCGATATATTTACCTATTTTTAAAAAACTTTTAAAATTATTGTCTGTGTAATCACTTATTTGTTTATCAACCTTTTGGACAAGGTCTTTATCTTCAATATTAAAAACTGGCAGATTCATCGTTTCTACCATACCTCTACCTCTACCGTCTTCATTTATTAATATGGAAGGTAATCTTTTACTTAAAAAATACAGATGAGCATGTACTCTATACCCAATATGAAAATCGCAATCGTCATAAAAATCTAGCTTATTTAGTTTATAGGCAACATCCCTAATTTTTACTTTTCTATTAACCAATTTTGCTGCAGCATACATTAATAAATAACCAATTGTAGCTCTATATGAAGTGTATTTATCTGGAAGAATACCCCTGTGATAACTCATTATAATTGTAGCTTCAGGAAAATGTTTGCTTACAATTTTAATTAATGAATATGTTTGCTTAATTAATTTTGGATCCGCTGCTGTTGTAAAAACTATTTTATTTATTGAATCTATAGGTTCAAAATGCTTATTTATAGATTTAATATCAAACCACACAGGACAACCTGTCATTGTTATATTGTTATATCCACAGTTCTTTAAAACATTAACAGTTATATAATCTCTACAACTTGAAGTTTTTATATTAGAATGTAAACTATCCAAAAAATCCTTAGATCCATTATTAAATCTAAATTCATTTGGATTAGAAGGTCTACCGCACCAACCTAAACCAAAAGGGATTATTGGCACCTTTATTTTGGTTAAATCATCAACTAATGGATAAATACCTTTATAAATATCACTTGCATATGCTGGGCCTCCACATAAAACAAGAAACCTAGCTTTATTGATTAAGTCAATATCTCCATCTAGATTCTTAAACCCATCCAGAATTACAATTTCATCATCTAGAAAATGATCAAACAATTCCCTTGCTCTTTCTGTGATTAAAAAATCTCCTATATTCTTTTTTGCTCCAGATAATAATACTATCATATCATATTTTTAATTATTATTTCATCTTCCATAATATCAACATTAGCTTCTTTCCCCACTACATCATCAATATATTTGGGGCTAATGCCATGAGCTGGTCGTTTGAACGTCAAATCTTCTTTAGAAATAATTTTTCCTTTTGGAATATCCTTAGCAGCCACTAAACTCCTTCTAGCATTCAGTCTAGATTTTTCTTCATCTTCTAATGCTTTAATTTTAAAACTACCTAAGATCTCAAAAGTAGTATCTATATTTTCATTAAAGAGCTTTAAATCTACCTTATCCATAGCGTGATAATGATCATTTCCCGGTAATGATTTATCATGGGTAAAATGTTTTTCTATTATTACTGCTCCTAACATTGTAGCCATTTCACACACCTTCATGTCTTTAGGTAAAGTATGGTCAGAATATCCAATAATGGTCTCTGGAAATGCTTCTTGCAAACCTGTAATCATGCCCAAATTAGCGTTTTTGTCAGGTGTAGGATAGTTTAGAACACAGTGCAATAAAGCCAAGGGAACATTAAAAGGTTTTATCCAATTTACAGCATCATGTACTTCTTCTAAATCACTAGCACCAGTTGATAAAATAATAGGTTTCCCAAAACTACAGATATATTCAATAAAAGGTTTATTTGTAATATCTGATGATGAAATTTTAAACACATCCATCATATCATTTAAAAACCCGGCAGACTCTACATCAAAAGGTGTGCTCATAAACTCAATCCCAACCTCATTACAATAGTTCTTCAATTCATACATTTCATTCTTCCAAAAAGAATCATGTTTTTTAAATAATTTAAATTGTGATTCTGTAGGTTCTTTAGTGGTGTCCCAATAAGCAGGAGAGTGTTTTGATGCTAAAGTTTCTGCTTTATAAGATTGAAACTTTACCGCATGTGCACCCCCTTCTTTTGCATCATCAACTAATCTTTTTGCAGTCTTCATTGATCCCTCATGATTGACACCAACTTCAGCAATAATATACGGCTTAACTATTGGATTATTCTTATCAACTCCTTTATTTAATAATTCTAAAATCTTCATTAATCTTGTAATAAATCTTGGATTAATCTTTGTACTATTTTTCTTCCTGATCTTAAGTTTTGTTTAAGCATTAGTTCATTCATATGTTTTCTGCTTTCAAAAGAATCTACCAAACGAATAAACTCAATAAATAAATCATTATCTTCAACCTCATATCCCAAACCTAAATTAGAGAAACCAAATTCAGATGATGCAAAAAAGTGTGTCATCTCTCTTTTATTTTGCTCCATAACAATGGCAGGTGTTCCTATACTTGCCACCTCATAGACTGTTCTCCCCGCAGAAGTAAAAATTAAATCTGCTTTCAATATATAATTAGAGATATTAGAAATATTTTGTTTAATAGTTACATTAGAATACTCATCAATAGTGTCATACTTCTCATACCCAAATCCTGCTATCACAGTTACCTTAATATTATTCTCACTACAATACTTGTTTATAGTTCGAATAACCTTCTCAGTGTAATTATTCGGATCAACTCCACCAAAAGTAATCAATATATTTTTAACATCTTGTTTCACGTCTTTCAGTTCCGATAAAATAAACTCATCTCTGAGTATAAAATAATCATGTCCAAAATAGTGATTTGGTAAACAATGTTTTTCAGGATAGATTGCATTTATTACTATATCCGCTTCTTCACACCCTGTGCCTAGATCCTCAAAATTGACTACTTTATAATTTTGCTTTTTTAACTGCAGCATATAGTCTTTTGAAGTATCCAATCTATCATTAATAATTACATCAGGGTTTATTAGCTTTATATCCTCTAAAATATCATCGTTTTGTTGAATAATTACATGAAAATTCTTTGATTTAATCACATTAAAAGCTAACTCACTTTCTTTATCCAATAAAAAAGTAACATCATGATTTAAAATATCATTTGCAATCAAAAGGGTATTGTATACATGCCCTAATCCAACAGTGTTATTTCCTGCAACAACAAATAGAATATGTTTTCTTTTGAGATAATATTCACACAAATTCCAATCTTCATAAGTATCAATATCTATCTTTTCTCCTCCACTTAACAATGCTAAATCAACATTTTTACCAATTCTATTATTTTCAGAAATAATATCATTTCTTGTAATTAGAAAAGCACCTGTTTCTATAAATTCTGGGGTTAAATATTGTCGATTAACTCTTTCAGTATAGTTGGGTAAGTATTTATCATTTTCTTTTTTCCATGACAAATGTGTTGCGTCTTTTGCGGCAATTATTGTGTCAATTTCATTATCATTAATTATTTTTTGTATTGCCTTGTCTAATGATTTTGTTAAAAGCAAAGGGGAAGTTGGTTGCATTGTGGCAATAATATGATATTCTTTTTCTTCTATATTCTTTGCATGCAAATAACAGTCATAAATAACTGGATCTAATGTTGTTTCATCATCAGCAATATTTTCATTTCTTTTATGAGTTTTAGCGCCAAACTTTTCAGCAGTATTTAATATCTCATCATCTTCAGAAGAAACAAAAACATCAATTCCAAATTTGGAATTTAAGGCATTGTTAATTGAATAAAACAATAATGGTTTATGACCTAATAGTCTCAAATTCTTTCTTGGAATTCTTTTCGATCCTCCTCTTGCTGGTATTACAACTAGAATATTCATAGTATGTCAGAATACGTGTTTACTTTTTTTTGTGAGTGTAATCACTGATGTAAAGAATGCCCACAGGGTACTTAAGAAAAATCCTGTAATAATACCACCTATGACAATTAATTTCCTTTGGGGTTTCTTTTTCAATACAGGTGCTTCCGCTTCATCCAAAATAGTAACCATTAAAAGGTCTCGTGCTTCTTCTATTTTGGCTAATTCATATTGTTGGCGCAGTGTAATATAAACTTGCAGATTAGATTCAATATTACGCTCTAAGCGCCCTCTCATTTCATCTAATGATGGATTGGTATAGGAGAACTTTT
>Ga0233427_10002704_pt1 | contig 16337 bp, 13 predicted proteins | sample SI_118_April2016_5_FD_179885 | JGI IMG/M metagenome (GOLD analysis project Ga0233427, IMG submission 179885) | Seawater microbial communities from Saanich Inlet, British Columbia, Canada - SI_118_April2016_100_MG | ecosystem: Environmental > Aquatic > Marine > Inlet | place: Canada: British...
AAGCTGATTGCAGTGTGTTATACAACAAGCAGGCAATCGTCATTGGGCCAACACCACCTGGGACTGGTGTGATTGCACCAGCAACTGCCGCCGCTGATTCGTAATGAACATCACCAACCAAGCGAGTTTTTGTTTCGCCATCTACTTCAACTTCGATACGGTTAATACCCACATCAATCACCGTAGCGCCTGGTTTGATCCAGTCACCCAGTACCATTTCAGGACGACCCACAGCGGCAACCACGATATCGGCACCACGAACAACGCTTGGTAGGTCTTTAGTGCGTGAGTGTGCAACTGTTACTGTGCAGCTTTCCTGCAACAATAAAGAGGACATTGGCTTACCAACAATGTTTGAACGACCAACCACAACAGCGTTCAGACCAGACAAATCACCTAGGTGATCCTTCAGCAACATGGTGCAACCCAGCGGCGTACAGGGAACAAAACCTTTACCACCCGTTGCCAACAAGCCAGAGTTAACAATATGGAAACCATCAACGTCTTTAGATGCGTCGATACGGTTAATAATTTCTTCTTCACCAATATGACCTGGCAGAGGCAGCTGAACCAAAATACCATGCACGTTATCATCAGCGTTCAGGCTGTCAATCAGAGCAACCAATTCATCACGTTCTGTTGTTGCAGGCAGCTTGTGCTCATAGGAGTTAAAACCTACTTCCGTTGCTTGCTTTCCTTTACTGCGTACGTAAACCTGACTCGCTGGATCTTCACCAACAATCACCACTGCCAGTCCTGGCGTCACGTTGTGGCTGGCCTTCAGCTCATCGGATAATCCCTTAACTTTTCCACGCAATTTGGCTGCAAAAGCCTTACCATCAATAATCGTTGCCATGTCTATAATCTACCTATTTATAAGTCGGGTTAAATCTATATCGAGACCTTTCCACGAAGCAGGCGGCGAGATGAAATGGCTAAAAACAACCTCATTTTATCTCATTTCCCTTTCGCCCCCTCTTCATGCAAAGGCCTCGTATCGGCCATAAGGCTCTAGCCATGCCTCTGGCACAGCAAAAAAACCCCAGAATGATACCCGTAATCAGTAAGTTACACTAGTATTAATTTGTTGATCCCGCATTGCTTCACCATGCCAGAAAGCCACTTTAACAACTATATTGAGCAACTCACATAACGGCGTTATCTCACAATAAGCTAGCCTTAATCAGAGGCTCCTTAAGTCAGCTTTGCACCGCCCTTAAATCAAACTTGCCAGTCAATTGCGGGCTTACCCTGTGACAACAAATAATCATTGGTTTGAATAAAATGTCCATTACCCAAAAAGCCTCGGTAGGCAGAAAAAGGCGAAGGGTGCGCAGACATCAGCACGCGATGTTTAGCCGGGTCAATCATGGCGGCCTTACCCTGTGCATATTTCCCCCACAACAGAAAAACCAAACCCCTGTGTTGTTCGTTTAACACCTCAATAACGCGGTCGGTAAAACGCTCCCAACCTTTACCCTGATGTGAACCAGCACAATTTTTCTCAACCGTCAGCACGGCATTAAGCAGCAATACACCTTGCTTTGCCCAAGTTGTCAGGCAGCCCTTATCAGTAAACTCAACGCCCAGCTCACTATTGATTTCCTTAAAGATGTTCTTGAGGGATGGCGGCGGACGTATTCCCTCTTGCACAGAAAAGCACAAGCCATGGGCCTGACCTTCACCGTGATAGGGATCCTGACCCAAAATGACCACCTTAACCTGCTCAAAGGGCGTCATTTCAAAGGCATTAAACAGTGCTGTCATCGGCGGATAAATCGTTTTTCCCGCCTTTTTTTCATTAGCCAGAAAGTCATGCAGTTGGCGCATATAATCCTTTGCCAGCTCATCGCCCAAATGCGTGTGCCATGAACAGGGCAGTGCCATGCTATTAGCTGCTACGACGCATGTGGGGAAACAACAACACGTCACGAATCGATGGCGCATCGGTAAACAGCATCACCAGACGATCAATACCAATACCCTCACCCGCCGTTGGTGGTAAACCATATTCCAGCGCAGTAATGTAATCTTCATCGTAGTGCATGGCTTCATCATCGCCGGCATCCTTCTCCGATACCTGCGCACGGAAACGTTCAGCCTGATCCTCAGCATCATTCAGCTCGGAGAAACCATTAGCAATCTCACGGCCACCAACAAAGAATTCAAAACGATCCGTGACATGATGATCGGTATCGCTACGTCGTGCCAATGGTGACACTTCAGCTGGATATTCAGTAATGAAAGTCGGTTGATCCAAACGATGTTCAACAGTCTTCTCGAAGATTTCGATCTGCACCTTACCCAGACCCCAGCTATCTTTCAGCGGGATATCCAAACCTTCAGCAACGTCACGAGCAGAAGCCAACTCATTGACCGCCTCAGCCGTTAATGTCGGGTTGTAATGCAGAATTGAATCCACCACTGATATCCGTAAAAACGGCTTTGCAAGATCGTATTCAGCGCCTTGATATTGCAGGGTTGTCGTACCCAATACATCCTGCGCCACATGACGCAACATATCTTCAGTTAGGTTCATCAGATCATTGTAATCCGCATAAGCCTGATAGAATTCCAACATAGTGAACTCAGGGTTATGACGCGTCGATAAGCCTTCGTTACGGAAGTTACGATTGATTTCAAATACACGTTCAAAACCACCTACTACTAGACGTTTCAAATACAGTTCCGGCGCGATACGAAGATACAAATCCATATCAAGTGCATTGTGATATGTCGTGAACGGCTTCGCCGCAGCACCGCCAGGAATCACCTGCATCATCGGCGTTTCCACCTCCAAGAAACGCTTGGAAGCCAAATAATGACGGATCGACTCAACAATTTTAGAGCGCGTAATAAAGGTGTTCCGAGATTCATCATTAACAATCAAATCGACATATCGCTGACGATAACGCAGTTCCTGATCCGCCAAACCGTGGTGCTTGTCCGGCAACGGACGCAGTGCTTTGGTCAGCAACTCATATTCACCCATATCAACGTACAGATCGCCTTTACCCGACTTATGCAACTCGCCTTTCACACCTACGATATCACCCAAATCAAGACTTTTAGCGAACGGACGCGCTGCTTTATTCACGTATAGCTGAATGCGGCCGCTCATGTCTTGGATTTCCATGAAAGCGCCACGATTACGTATTAAACGCCCAGCAATAGCGACCATATTAGCTTGCTCGGCCAACGCGTCTTTTTCGCTCTCGCCATATGCTTCCTGTAAATCGCCAGCATAGCTATCACGACGGAAGCTGTTAGGGAATGCGCTACCACCATTAGTGCTAGCTTCCTCACGCAGAGTGGTCAATTTGGCACGACGCTCGGCGATCAGTTTATTTTCGTCTTGTGGCTTCTGTTCTTCGTTGCTCATGAGTTTTTCACGTCATTTAATTAAAGTGTTGAGAGTCTAATCAGTCGATCTCTATAAACCTGCTTTGAGCGAGGCTTCAATAAATATATCCAGACCGCCATCAAGCACCGTTTGGGTATTAGATGTTTCTACATTGGTGCGTAAATCTTTAATACGCGAGGCATCCAGCACGTAGGAACGAATCTGGCTGCCCCAACCGATATCGGATTTATTATCCTCCTGCGTCTGCGCCTCATCACTACGCTTTTGCATTTCCTGCTCGTAGAGCTTGGCGCGCAGCTGCTTCATGGCGGCGTCTCTATTCTGATGCTGAGAGCGCTGATTCTGACACTGCACAACAGTATTAGTTGGCTCGTGGGTAATACGTACCGCCGAATCTGTTTTGTTAACGTGTTGGCCACCAGCGCCACTGGCACGGTAAGTATCAACACGCAGATCCGATGGGTTAATCTCGATTTCAACGTTATCGTCAATTTCCGGCGACACAAACACCGCAGCAAAAGAAGTATGACGACGGCTACCCGAATCAAAGGGAGATTTACGTACCAGACGATGCACACCCGTTTCAGTACGCAACCAGCCAAAGGCATATTCACCTTCAAACTTAATGGTCGCGCCCTTAATGCCTGCCACATCACCAGCAGATACTTCCAGCAATTCAACTTTAAAGCCTTTCTGTTCGCCCCAGCGCAGATACATGCGCAGAATCATCTCCGCCCAATCCTGCGCCTCGGTACCACCAGAACCTGACTGAATATCGAGGAAGGCGCTATTAGCATCCATCTCACCGGAGAACATGCGCCGAAATTCCAGCTTCGCCAGCAGCGCATCCAGCTGTTTAATTTCTGTAGTAACTTCGGTGACCGTATCTTCGTCGTTTTCTTCGATAGCCATTGCCAGTAACTCATGGCCATCACTAACACCACTATTCAGATTATCGATGGTGGCAACAATATCTTCGAGCTGTGAGCGCTCTTTGCCTAACGCCTGCGCACGCTCAGGATCATCCCAAACCTTAGAATCCTCTAGTTCGCGCTCCACTTCCTCCAAGCGATCCTGCTTCTGCGCATAGTCAAAGATACCCCCTAAGCACGTCAGTACGGGCTTGGAGCTCCTTGAGAGCCTGAGTAATTGCGTTGGTTTCCATCATGAATAAAGCACTGTCTCGCGGGTTGTAAAGAAGGCAACATTAAAGCCCCGCATTCTACCTGATTGCCTGTTTAGATTGAATGGCTCTAGCACTTTCTTTGCTTTCAAGTAAGCGGCAAATCGCTAACAAACTACCTTGGTAAATCTCCTTAGCAAACTAAAATTCATTTAATCCAAGGGCTGTAAATGCTCAACCATCAACTGCAATGATTCATTACCGCGAAAACGATTAATATCCAGCTTGTAGACGGCTCGCAGGCGTTTAGCTTCATTAGGCCACTCCTCCAAATCAATAAAAAAGGCGATCGCCTCATGGCTTTGTCCACTGTTTTCATCGATGAGCTGTAACTTTAAATGTTTCTCACCAACCAAGCGTTGTTGAGCAATGACAAACTCGCCGTCAAATAACGGCTGCACAAAACCCTGCCCCCACGGGCCAGCACTATTAATCGCGTAGGCTAACGCCATACTGCAATCATCACTCGCTAACATACCGTCGGTTTGTAATTCTGCCTGTAATGCCTGTGCACCGAGCTGCTGAACCGCGACCTTATTAAAAGCCGCAGAGAAAGCCGCTAAATCCTTTTTCTGCAGTGATAATCCGGCAGCCATGGCGTGGCCACCAAACTTCTGCAACAACTCAGGATGACGCTTAGCCACCATATCCAACGCATCGCGGATATGGAATCCGGGGATAGAACGTGCAGAGCCTTTAATTTCCTCATCACCAGCATCGGCAAAGGCAATCACTGGGCGATGAAATTTCTCCTTCACGCGCGAGGCAAGAATGCCGATGACGCCCTGATGCCAATCGGCATCATATAGGCATAACCCCACCGTCTTGGTATCGGCATGCAGATCTATGGTGTTCAGGTTAGCCATAGCCTGCGCCTTCATGTCAGCCTCAATATCCTTACGCTGGCGGTTCAAATCATCAAGCTCAGTGGCCATAGCCAAAGCGATATTGGCATCATCAGCCAGCAGGCATTCGATACCGAGTGACATATCATCCAGACGCCCCGCTGCGTTTAATCTTGGCCCTGCCGCAAATCCCAGGTCACTAGAGACAATGTATTCTGACTCTCTACCTGCTATTTTCAACAATGCCAAAATACCTGCGCAACACTTACCCGCCCGCATACGGCGCAAGCCCTGCTCTACTAAAATACGATTATTGTGATCCAGCGGTACAACATCCGCGACTGTGCCCAGCGCTACCAGATCCAACAGTTCGGCTAAATTTGGTTCCGGTATTTGTTGCGCTTCGAACCAGCCGGTTTCTCGCAAAGCACTGCGCAGCGCCAACATCACATAGAAAATAACGCCGACGCCTGCGGCATTTTTACTACCAAACTCACAACCCGGCTGATTGGGATTAACAATAGCCTCCGCAGAGGGTAATTCATCACCGGCTAAGTGATGATCGGTAATCACCACTTTAATGCCCGCTTCATGGGCACGTTTAACACCGTCAAGGCTGGCAATACCGTTATCAACAGTAATGATGACATCCGGTTGCCGATCTCTGGCAACATCAACAATTTCAGGTGTCAGACCATAGCCATATTCAAAACGGTTTGGAATAAGATAATCGATCTGCTGCGCACCCATGGCGCGCAAGGCACGAATGGCTAACGCAGTACTGGTAGCACCATCGGCATCAAAATCGCCAATAATAAGCAGTTTTTGTTGCTGCTCAAGCGCTGCCTTAAGTACCGCAACTGCCGCCTCAATGCCTTTTAAATTATGGAAGGGTAAAAGATCTTTCAGATTGAGCGACAGCTCAGCTTCACTGCCAATACCACGTGCCACATAGACACGCCGCAGCACGGGATGCAAAGAAGGTTGCTCTGCCGACAGGGATGCCAGCACTAACTCATCAACGCTGCGCTGAACAATCCGTTTGGTCCCTGTCATGGAGCACCCTTAAAGAATGAGGCTAACTGGCGGTAATAATTGCTTTCACGGCATCGAGGTCATTGGCAACCACCTGAAAGCGCTCTTCACGCTCAAACAGATCGGCCATATGATGTGGCAATAACGGTTCTTCACAGCCTGCCTTCAGCACCGCCGCAGGAAATTTAACCGGGTGCGCAGTCGCCAAAGTCACCATCGGAATAGCGGAGCTACGACGACATTCACGACCCGCTTTAACACCAATTGCGGTGTGTGGGTCGAGTAGTTCACCAGTGTTTTTAAATACCTCAGCAATGGTCTCACAGGTGACGTCATCATCAACACTGAAACTATCAAAATGCTCGCTAACACGCTGCCAAGCTGCTTGATCCAGCTCTGCAGAACCGCTGGCAAAACGAGCAATCAAATCGGACACCGCAGCACCATCACGATCATACATATCAAATAACAGCCGCTCAAAGTTACTCGACACCATAATATCCATACTAGGCGACAGCGTATGATCGAGTGTTTTTTTACTGTAATCGTTAGCACTGATACAGCGGTGCAAAATATCATTTTTATTGGTCGCCACCACTAATTGCGCGATTGGCAGACCCATTTTCTTAGCCAAATAACCGGCAAAGATATCACCAAAATTACCCGTTGGCACAGAGAATGACACCTCACGGTGCGGCCCACCCAGAGACAATGCCGCGTGAAAATAATAAACAATTTGCGACATAATACGCGCCCAGTTGATGGAGTTTACCGCCACCAAAGAACGTCCATCGCCTAAAAAGGATTGATCGGAAAAACAGGTTTTCACCATTTGCTGGCAATCATCAAAGTTGCCTTCAATGGCCAGATTATGAATGTTATCACCAAGCACTGTGGTCATCTGCTTACGCTGCACATCAGACACGCGATTATGCGGATGCATAATGTAAATATCGACGCTCTCACAGCGGCGACAGCCTTCAATAGCGGCCGAACCGGTATCACCCGAGGTGGCACCCACAATAGCGACACGCTTGTTATTGCGCTGCAGAATATAGTCCAGCAAACCCCCTAGCAGTTGCAGGGCAAAATCTTTAAACGCCAGCGTTGGGCCATGGAACAACTCCAGCACCCACTCGTTATGCGCTAGTTGTTTTAACGGTGCCACGGCATCATGATCAAAACCAGCATAGGTATCATCAATCAAAACCTTCAAATCGGCATCGGGAATCGCACCATCAACAAAGGGCTGAATCACCTTATAGGCTAACTCGGCATAGCTCAGTTCGGACCAAGAGGAAATTTCATCAATGCTGTAATGAGGGAGTGTTTCGGGCACATACAGGCCACCGTCGCTGGCCAAACCAGCCAATAACACATCTTCAAACTGTAAGGCCGGTGCCTGGCCGCGGGTGCTGATATATTTCACTGAATTATTTTTCCTGCTGGCTCTAAAGTTAAGGAACTAACACACTTAGTCGGTCAAGGTTTCCACACGAATACGTGTGATATTGCCACGTGTTGAGGGCAAGGCCTCGATAGTACTAATGGCTTTATTCATACTGCTTTCAGCGACTTTTCGCGTCAGCAAAATAATGCCGGCTTCACCACCCGCTTGCTGCGGCTCCTTCTGAATAATGGCTTCCATACTGATGCCTTTTTCGCCAAGAATAGTGGCAATTTCGGCCATCACGCCAGCACGATCTTCCACTTGCAGACGCAGGTAATAGGCGCTCTCAATCGCTTCAATTGGCAAAATAGGTGTATCGTTTTGCTGCTCATGGAATGCTAATGGCGGCACACGCTGTACGTCATTTAGATCAAGCCCTCGCACCACATCAACAATATCTGCAACCACTGCTGAAGCCGTCGGCTCTGCACCAGCACCAGCACCATAATGCAATGTTGGCCCCACAGCATCACCATGCACCACAACCGCATTCATAACACCATCCACATTTGCCAACAGACGAGTCGCCGGTATCAGCGTCGGATGAACACGCAACTCAATACCCTTGCCGGTACGTTTACTGATACCCAAATGCTTGATGCGATAACCCAGCTCTTCCGCATAAGTGACATCTTGGGCAGTAATAGCGCTAATACCTTCGGTGTAAGCCTTGTCAAATTGTAGCGGAATGCCGAAGGCAATAGATGACAAAATCGTCAGCTTATGCGCGGCATCAATACCTTCCACATCAAAGGTAGGGTCTGCCTCGGCATAACCCAAAGCCTGCGCTTCTTTCAGCACGTCTTCAAAGGAGCGCCCTTTACCACGCATTTCTGTCAAAATAAAATTTCCGGTACCGTTGATAATACCGGCTAGCCAGTTAATTTTATTGCCAGAAAAGCCTTCACGAACGGCCTTAATAATCGGAATGCCACCGGCAACAGCAGCTTCATAGGCCACTATCACGCCTTTAGCCTTAGCCGCTGCAAAAATTTCGTTGCCACGTTCAGCTATCAACGCTTTATTGGCAGTAACCACGTGCTTGCCATGTTCAATTGCGGTCATAACTAACTCAAAAGCGACGTCATAACCGCCAATCAGTTCGGCGACAATATCGACCTCTGGATCACGGGCAACATCAAAAATATCATTGCTGATCGTGCACCCTTCAAAGTCAAAGCCTGGCTTAGTTTGACGCATACCAATATGAGAAACCACAATATCACGGCCAGCACGACGGGCAATTTCCTGCGCGTTACGCTTGAGCACACTAAACGTACCGCCACCAACGGTACCCAGACCACAAATTCCTACATTTACAGCTTTCAAAGGGCTTCCTCTATTAAACAGATCTCTGCATGATAACCATCATGTTCCTATGCGATACCAAAAACGCGCTTAACCGGTCGTTTATCAATATAACCCCCTTGTTACATGCGTTTTTATCTTACTTAGGATCAAAACTTTCTTCTGTGCAAAAATTCCAGTTTGATGTAAAAGAGACATGATCATACCGTAACGAACAAAGCCCATCACGACACAAAAAGTCTCACACCGATAAATCGGCATATTGTAGAGATAATCAAAGAAAATACAAAGACTTAATACCAAGACAACCATCGCATCAACTAACGCAGAAAATATAAAGAACAATCTGGTCAATAATGTACGATTTAAGGTAGACCTAAAGCCCTAGCTTTTGCGCTAGTTCAGCAGCCGGATAATAACCGGAAACAAGCTCGCCCGACTCAAGAATAATCGCGGGTGTGCCACGAACCGCAAAATCAACGCCTAGCTGGTATTGCTCAGCCACAGGGTTTTCACAGTCACCACTGGCCACTGACTGCCCGCTTTTCAAACGTGTCATGGCATCCTTGCTGTCATCGGCACACCAGACACTGACCATTTTATGATAGGAATCACTATCGATACCCGCCCGCGGGTAAGCCAAGTAACTCACTTCAATTCCTGCCGCCAAATAACTGCCCATTTCTCGATGCAGTTTTCGACAATAACCACAATCAACATCTGTGAATACGGTTATTGAAGCCTTAGGCTTGTCCGGAGAAAAGGTGATTTTATCGGCCGGATTAATTGCCGCAATGCGTTCCGCACGTCCTAAGCTACCCCGCTGTGCCAGCGTTAAATTCACCAAGCCTTCAGGCGTTAACTGATACAACTCCCCAGCCACAAAATAGTCCGCGCCGGAGGTAATAAAAACGCGCTGATCATTACCAACAATCACTTCATAAAGCCCTTTTATCGGGCTGTTTTGAATTTCGTTAATCGGTATTTGCGGCAAATTTTTCTGCAGCTCATCGGCAATATATTGCCTAATTTCTTCTTCATCGGCCGGCGTTTCAGCCATCGCCTGGCTAGACGACAAACCCAGCAAACCACACAAAACCAATCCAAACACCGCTACACTTGTCTGTAATAAACCCATGCCTGCTCCAGTTAATTCACTGCATTGTCATACCAAACTTACTGTTTGAGACCTCAGCATAACTCGGCAACCAAAGAGAAACCACCAGATAAAAACCCGAGCCAAACAAGAATCTCAGCTAAAAATAGAACAAAAAAAACGGGCTAATTATCTGCCCGTTTTTATATTTTCTTAACGTTAAGATATCTCGTTAAAATTATTTAACGTTAAGTTTTTCTTTAATACGAGCTGCTCTACCAGACAGATCACGAAGATAATACAGTTTCGCCTGACGGATATCACCGCGACGCTTAACCGTAATGCTATCAATCTGCTTGCTAAAGGTCTGGAAAGTACGCTCAACACCCACACCGTGTGAAATTTTACGTACCGTGAAGGCAGAGTTTAGTGCACGGTTACGAATACCGATAACCACACCTTCATAAGCCTGCAAACGCTCACGCGTGCCTTCCTTAACTTTTACCTGTACAACAACGGTATCACCCGGTGCAAAGGATGGAATCTCTGCGCCCATTTGCTCCGTTTCCAAGGCCTGAATAATTTTATTTTTTCCGCTCATTGCTTACTCCTAACCAGCTATAGCTATAGCTTAAAGTGTCAATCTATTATGAACCTAGCCGATTTACTCAGCTTCTTGTTCGCTGCCATCAGCAACGTCTCGATAGGTCCGCTTAAATTCTTTTAACAACGCCTGTTGTTCTTCGTTCAATTCTGTCTGTTCAATTAAATCTGGTCGGTGTATCCAGGTTCGGCCCAGTGATTGCTGCAATCGCCAACGACGAATCAGCTCGTGATTACCACTGAGCAATACATCCGGCACTCGCTGACCATCCAGCACTTCGGGCCGCGTATAGTGCTGACAATCCAGCAGCCCTTCAGCAAATGAGTCCTGCTGCGCAGAATCCTCATGGCCAAGCACCCCTGGCACCCAGCGTGTAACCGCATCGATCATCACCATAGCTGCCAATTCGCCACCGCTCAACACAAAATCTCCGATTGACCACTGCTCATCAATATCCGCGTCAATAACACGCTCATCAATGCCTTCGTAGCGCCCGGCGACCAGTATCAGCTTGTCGCGTTGTGCCAACTCACGTACAGCCTGTTGATCAAGTTTTCGGCCAATAGGTGACAAATATGCCACTTTGACACCTTCTCCCGCCGCCTGCTTCGCTGCGGCTATCGCATCACGAAGTGGTTGCACCTTCATCAACATGCCGGGACCACCGCCATAAGGCCGGTCATCCACTGTGTGGTGCTTATCGGTTGTGAAATCACGAGGATTCCAAAACTCGGCTTGCACTGTACCGTTTTTAACCGCGCGTCCCGTAACACCCTGCTCGGCAAACGAGCTGAACATTTCAGGGAATAAAGTAATCACTCCAAACCACACGCTTAAAACTCCGGATCCCAATCAACCTTCATCAATCCAGCATCAAGGTCAATCTGAATCACCACCTGCTCCATCACCAGTGGCAGCAAACGCTCTCGTTTATCAAGACTGCCTTCGCAGCTTCGAACAACGAGCACATCGTTAGAACCGGTTGCCATTAAATGGTTAACCTTCCCCAACAGGATGTCATTGCCTGCTTCATTACTGGTTATCACACTGAGACCTTCCAGCTGACTCCAGTAATACTCACCACGTTCCAGTTCAGGTAACTGGTTGGACTTAACAGCAATCTCCGCATTTTTTAACAGTTCTGCGGCATTGCGATCATCACAACCCTCAAGCTGTGCGACCAGTCCCTTACCATGCTGTCGTGAAGCCACCACTTTAACTGGCTGCCAATCACGTCCAGACTTAATTAACCAACCATCGTAATCAAAGATACCCTGTTTAGGTTCAGTGTGAGAAGTGATCTTCACCCATCCCTTAATGCCATACGCCGCGCCAATTTGGCCGAGTATAACCAGTTCATCCTTTGATGATTGAGACATAATCTAAAATCAGGCTTTAGCTGCTTCTTTTAACAGTGCAGCTACGCGGTCAGTTGGCTGAGCACCTTTGCTCACCCAGTAATCAATGCGGTCCTGTTCGATACGCAGGCGTTCTTCTTGGCCACGAGCAACTGGATTAAAGAATCCAACACGCTCAATAAAACGACCGTCGCGAGCTCTACGCTGATCTGCAACAGTCAAATGATAAAATGGACGCTTTTTGGAGCCTCCAAGAGACAATCTAATAACTACCATATCGTTTCCTTAATCCAGGTGGGCTTTGATATCACCCACGGTTTTAGAACCTAAAACAGGTTCCTATCATGTGCCAATTGGGCTATTAAACCCATCGACGGTAAAAAGGCGCGTATTCTACGCCAAATATCCTGCAATGTGAACCTTTCAAACCCATGCCCACACTACCCCATATCTGAGGCCGCCTGTGCCGAATGCCATTCAGTAATACCACAGCCAAAAACTATCTAAATATTTCTTCAAACAAAGCAGCTAAGGCCTTCGCCAGAATCACCAAGCCAAGCCTAGTCTAGCGAGGGAAACCTCCACCCGGTGGCATCATGTTATCCATGCCGCGCATCATATTGGCCATGCCGCCCTTCTTGGTCATTTTCTTCATCATTTTCTGCATTTGTTTATGCTGCTTCAACAACCGGTTGATGTCCTGAATATCGGTGCCAGAGCCCCCTGTAATACGGCGCTTACGCGAATTATCAATCGACTCTGGATTACGGCGTTCCTTGGGTGTCATGGAACCAATCATGGCGTCCATCTGTTTCAGTGTTTTTTCACCCATTTGTTCGGCCGCCGCATTTTTCATTTGTGACATGCCAGGCATTTTACTCATCACGCCTGATAAACCACCCATGTTTTGCATCTGCTGGAGCTGATCACGAAAATCGGCTAAATCAAAACGTTTGCCTTTTTTAATTTTAGTAGCAAATTTTTCCGCTTTATCTTTATCTATTTTACGCTCAGCCTCTTCAATCAGGCTCAGCACATCCCCCATATCCAGAATACGCGAGGCTATACGGTCTGGGTGGAAAGGCTCCAGGGCATCGGTTTTTTCACCCATACCCATGAATTTAATTGGCTTGCCAGTGATATGGCGTACCGACAACGCGGCACCACCACGTGAATCACCATCCGCCTTGGTCAGAATCACCCCCGTCAACGCCAAGGCGTCATTGAAGGCTTTGGCTGTATTTGCCGCGTCCTGACCGGTCATCGCATCAACTACAAAGAGTGTTTCAACTGGGTTAATCGCACCATGCAGCGCCTTGATTTCGTCCATCATGTCTTCATCAACATGCAAACGACCCGCAGTATCAAGAATTAAAACATCTGAATACTGTAAGCGGGCGTGAGCTATCGCCGCATTGGCAATAGCAATAGGCTGCTGATCAGCGCTACTCGGAAAGAACTCTACTTCAACTTCTTCCGCCAACACCTGTAGCTGCTTAATCGCTGCGGGGCGATAAACATCAGCACTGGCCACCATGACTTTTTTGCCGTGCCGCTCTCGCAACAGGCGCGCCAACTTACCAACCGATGTGGTTTTACCCGCACCCTGTAAACCCGCGACTAAAATCACTGCCGGTGGCTGAGAGGAAAGGTTCAGCTCTTCACTGTATTCCCCCATCACCTTTTCAAGCTCGTTCTGAACGACCTTGATCAGCTCCTGGCCCGGTGTAAGGCTACGCTTTACCTCCAACCCAACCGCACGTTTTCTAACCTGCTCAATAAACGCCTTAACAACAGATAGCGCAACATCAGCCTCTAATAACGCCTTACGCACCTCGCGCAGAGTATCCTTAATATTGTCATCACTGAGTTTCGCCTTGCCACTTACCTTACGCATCGCGCCGGTAAGGCGATTAGTCAAATTATCAAACATGCAACACCGCCATCTGTAAATTTAATACCATCGAATGTGGAATTTTATCAGGAAATACCATAGATTCGTTACTTTATGCATGACGAACCGTCGTCCAATCAGAGCTGGTAGCCTACACACCCCATGATCGCAACTATTATCGGAACCTTCGCCATCGTCTTTTATATTAGCGGCGCAATTCTACAATACTTTTTACTCAAAGGTCGCCAAAAATCAAATGCGCAGCGAGTTCTATTTCTTGGCGCAGCAGCACTTGCTTGTCACGCCATCAGTTTCAACGGCACAATTTATAGCGCCACCGGTCTAAATCTAGGGTTTTATAACATTGCCGCATTGATTGGCTGGCTCATGGCTATGCTCGTAACCTGCAGTAGTATTCGCAAACCCCTGCAAAACTTATTTATCGGTATTTATCCAATAACCGCTCTTGCACTTACTCTGGCGCTCTTAATGCCTACCATGGACAGTGATAGCAAATCAATTCAACAATGGACTCCGCAACTAACCATTCATGTGATGCTGTCTATTTTTGCCTATAGCGTGCTAACCATCGCTGCTCTACAGGCTGCCCTGCTAGCCATCCAAGACCACCATCTGAAAAACCACCAGACCAATGGCCTAATCATGCAGCTCCCAGCCCTCCAGGTTATGGAGAAGCTACTGTTTGAACTGGTATGGATCGGCGCCATATTACTCGGCATTTCAATCCTCACTGGCCTCTTATTTATTGAGGATATATTTGCCCAACATCTAGCCCATAAAACGATCCTATCGATTATTGCCTGGGGCATTTTCTCTGCGCTACTGCTAGGGCGTCATCTGCTGGGGTGGCGGGGTACTACAGCAATACGCTGGGCAGGTGGCGGCTATATACTACTGATGCTGGCATTTTTTGGCTCCAAATTAGTATTGGAAATCATTCTTAACTAGAAAACTTATACCCAGCCCCTTTAGCACTAGCTGCGCCAAACCCAACTTGACATTCTTAAGCGCCGGCATAAAACTAACCCCCCCCAAAAAAACATCGGTCACCCTCTTCTTGGACGACATACCACTTAGCATACTGTTTACTATACTGTTGCTGCTCATCCTTCTATCAGGCTTCTTCTCTAGCTCTGAAACCAGCATGATGGCGCTTAACCGTTACCGACTAAAACACCTCGTTAAGCAAAAGCATCGGGGCGCCATGCTTGCTAGCAAGCTGCTAGAACGGCCAGATCGGCTCATTGGCTTAATTTTGATCGGTAATAATTTTGTCAACATTGCCGCCTCTGCACTAGCCACCATTATTGCCATTAGACTGTGGGGCAACGCTGGCGTTGCTGTGGCCACCGGGCTACTGACCCTGGCTATTCTCATTTTTGCCGAAGTGACACCAAAAACTCTGGCTGCGTTGCACCCCGAGCGCATAGCCTTCCCAGCCGCATATATTTTGCGCCCACTACTATTCTTCTTCTACCCATTAGTGTGGCTCATCAACCACATCACCAACCTTTTACTAAGCCTATTAGGTGTAAAAATTGACGAAGAAACCACCGACAATCTAACTCAAGACGAACTGCGCACCATCGTGCACGAAGCTGGCGCACTGATCCCACAAAGCCACCAAAGTATGTTGCTGAGCATTCTCGACCTGGAAAAAGTCACCGTAGAAGACATTATGGTTCCTCGCAATGAAGTGACAGGCATTGACCTTGATGATGACATGAGCACAATCATTAAACAGATTTGCACCAGCCAACATACCCGCTTGCCAGTTTACACCAGCGATATTAATAATATTTGCGGCATCCTACACCTACGTAACGCAGCACGATTCCTAACCGAAGACGAACTCACCAAGGCCGCCATTCTACAAACCACGCGCGAGCCATACTTTATTCCAGAAAGCACGCCACTCAACACCCAGCTGCTCAATTTTCAAAATGAAAAGCGTCGCATTGGCCTAGTCGTGAATGAATATGGCGATATCCAAGGCATTGCCACATTGGAAGATATTCTCGAAGAAATCGTTGGTGAATTCACCACCGATGCGGCTTCCAGCAGCAAAGATATTCACCCACAAAAAGACGGCTCCTTTATCATTGATGGCAGCGCCAGCATCCGTGAGTTAAACAAAGCCCTAAATTGGGATTTACCCACCGTAGGCCCAAAGACACTT
>Ga0233427_10002709_pt1 | contig 16311 bp, 15 predicted proteins | sample SI_118_April2016_5_FD_179885 | JGI IMG/M metagenome (GOLD analysis project Ga0233427, IMG submission 179885) | Seawater microbial communities from Saanich Inlet, British Columbia, Canada - SI_118_April2016_100_MG | ecosystem: Environmental > Aquatic > Marine > Inlet | place: Canada: British...
GCTTCTATGTCCCTGAATTTCTACGGAACTCTATGTCCCTGAATTTCTACGGAACTCTATGTCCCTGAATTTCTACGGAACTCTATGTCCCTGAACTTCTACGGAACGGAGCCTAGACCCCGATAAGACAGCGGCCAACGGCTGGAGGAACCAGTTTTATCGCTCAACGGCAGTTCGGTTTCCGATGGTATTGTTGAAGCGATGACACGGGTTGTGACGGTCGGCGCGGCCCAACTGGGACCAATTGCTCGCGACGAGTCGCGCTCAACAGTGGTTCAGCGACTGCTCCAACTGCTCCGTGAGGGAGCGTCTGCCGGCTGTGATCTGGTGGTCTTCCCCGAGCTGGCGCTTACGACCTTCTTTCCGCGCTGGTACCTAGAGGACGAGGACGAGAAGAACTGGTTCTACGAGACCGAGATGCCGGGACCCGACACCCAGCCGTTGTTCGACGAGGCCCGTCGACTTGGTGTCGGATTTTGCCTTGGCTACGCCGAGCTCACAGCGGATGGTGGCCGCAACAACGTCTATCTATTGGTTGATGGCACCGGCGCAACTGTCGCAAAGTTCCACAAGGTGCACATCCCGGGCCACGGCGGCTATGAGCCGGATCGCCCGTTCCAGCATCTCGAGCGCTACTACTTCGACGAAGGGCAAGAGGGCTTCACGGCCTGGCCGGCGTTTGATGGTCTGGTCGGCATGGCGCTCTGCAACGACCGCCGTTGGCCGGAGACCTACCGCGAGATGGGACTTCAGGGCGTTGAGATGGTCCTGATCGGATACAACACACCGCTGTATTACGCACCCGACCCCACTCAGAATGCTTTGGCGTCGTTCCACAATCATCTCGTGATGCAGGCCGGGGCCTATCAGAACGGCACCTGGGTGGTCGGCGTGGCCAAGGGCGGAACCGAAGAAGGGGTCGAGTCGCTCGCCCAGTCGGCGATTTACGCTCCATCGGGTCAGATCGTGGCCCAAGCCGTCACCATCGGCGACGAACTTATTGTCGCTCGTTGTGACCTCGACTTGTGTCAGGACTACAAAGAGACCTTGTTCAACTTCGGCCTCTATCGTCGGCCCGAGGTCTACGGCCGTATCACCGGCCAGAAGGGCGTTATCCGCCCCAGCGCAACCACGCGCCTCGACGACTGAGTCGACATGGCCGGAAGCATTCTCGGTACCAGGGTTCTGCGCTCGGACGACCCCCGATTCTTACGGGGCGATGGTCGCTACATTGCCAACATCGCTCCGGCCAACGCAGGACACGTCACCTACGTTCGGTCGCACCTCGCTCACGCCCGAATCCGATCGATCGACGTCACAGCTGCATCGACCGCTCCTGGAGTTGTCGGGGTTTCACCGCCGTCGACGCGTTGTCGCACCTCGGCGTTCGTTACTTCGACATGCCACTGACCCCCCAAAAAAGTCTGGTGGGCCATCGAGTCGGCCGACCGATGACCGCAACCGACATCGAAACGAATTGAGAGACCCATGCACCACGCTCACAGCGGCTTGCTGAATCCCGAATATTACGTACCGGGCTTGCCGGTTGACTATGTCGCCACCCGGTACGGGATCGCCCCCGACGAGATCGCCAAACTTGGGTCAGCCGAAAATCCTTACGGCGCGTCGCCCCTCGCTCGCCAAGCGGTGGCTGACGCTCTCGATCGGCTTCACCTTTATCCCTCGTGGACGGCCGAGCCGCTGCGGGAGAAGATCGCAGAAACCTACGGCTATGAACCAGCCAACGTGATCTGCGGGGCCGGCGAGACCGAAATCATCTCGCTGATCATCCGCGCATTCTGTGAACCCGGCGGCAAAATCTTGATGCCCGGACCGTGCTTTCCGCTTTACCACCTGTTCGCCGAAGCCGAGGGCCGTGTGCCGGTTCTCGCCCACCAGGCCACCGACTGGGCCACGATGGCGCTCGATGTCGACGCGTACATCGAGGCCATCGACGACGACACCCGAATCGTATTCATCACCAACCCACACAGCCCTTCGGGAACGTGGATGACCGAGACCGACGTGCGCAGGGTCATCGAAGCAGCACCCCAGGCGCTCGTGGTCCTTGACGAGGCCTATGTGCACTACTCAGAAACGCCTGGTTACGTGCACCTCGCCGGCGAGTACGAACATGTCGCCGTGCTCCGCACCTTCTCCAAGGTGTTTGGCCTGGCGGGGCTCAGGATCGGCTTCGGCGTGGCCCCGCCGATGGTCATCGACGCACTCTTGGCGATCAAGACCACATGGAATATGGGACAGCTCCAAATCGCAGGCGCAGTCGCCGCACTCGACGATCATGATCATCTCGATCGGACCATAAAGACCATCGTCGAGAGTCGATCGTATGTGCAGGGTCGGTTCGAAGAGCTCGACCGGTTCCGGATGGTCCCCGATAGTCGCTCGAACTTTTTCCTCATTGAGATTCTTGATGCCGATACCGATTCGAACCGCATCTTCGACGGGTTGCTCGAACGGGGTGTGATCGTCAAGGACGGTTCTGTGTCGTTCCGCGGCCTCGGCAAATCGTTTCTTCGCAGCGATCTCAACTTCACACAGCACATGGACCACCTTGTGGACGCGCTGGCCGACATCCCGTGAGGGAGGCAGAATCGCCGAGCAACGCCTCGGCCGACTTAGCGTCGTTTTTGACCGCCCTCGCCAACCGGATCGAGGCCGTTAACCCAGCGCTACTGCGACAGGCCGATGACGCATTGCTCGACACTCTCGGCTGCATCGTTTTCGGTGCCGACCAGCCGTGGACGAAGGCAGCACACCGCCATGCTCTGGCCACCGGCGGCGATGGGCGATGCACGGTGGTCGGCGCCGATCGTTGCACGACGCCGGCGATGGCTGCGTTCGCCAACGGCGCCGCCGCCCACGCGTTCGAACTCGACGATGTACACGAGGAAGCAATCAATCATCCGGGCGCCGTCGTCATACCCGCGGCGCTGGCCGTAGCCGAACACGTCGGAGCGTCGGGTCACGACCTCCTCGAGGCGATCGTCGTCGGCTACGAGGCCATGGGCAGGGCCGGAATCGCAGTCGGTCCAACATCGCACATGCTGAGCGGCTTTCATCCGACCTCGATGTCGGGCGTGTTCGGATCGGCGACTGCCGCGGCCAGGCTGCTCGGCTTCGACGCCGAGCAACTCAACCACGCCTTCGGCATCGCCGCGACCATGGCCAGTGGGACCATGGAGTTCGTCTCGTCGGGGGGCATGACCAAGAGGATCCACGCGGCGCGAGCGGCCGAAGGTGGCGTGACTGCGGCGATGCTGGTGGCAAACGGTCTCGAAGGGCCGTTGGACGGACTTGCCGGTACCTATGGGTTCTGTCAGATCTTCACCGACGAGCCCCGGGCCGACCTACTCACCGAGCAGCTCGGCGAGCGGTGGATGCTCGACGAAATCACGGTCAAGCCGTATGCCGCCTGCAGCGACATTCACCCGATGATTCAGGCAGCAGCCGAGCTCCGAACAATTCATCGGATCGTTCCGGACCGCATCGTCAGGATCGACGCCGAAGGACCCACCAAGGCTGCCACCCAGAATGACATTGATGGCACAGTCTCGGTGATGGCGGCGCAGTACTCCGCTCAATTCAACATTGCCGCAGCACTGATCGCCGACCCGTCAGATCCCGCCACCTACGACCCCGCTAACCTCACAAACCCTGCGCTGGGCGCACTGCAGGCCAAGGTGGCGACGGTCACTGCGGCCGCTGAGTTCGACGAGACCTACGCCTGGAAAGTGGGCGGACGGGTGCGGATAACGCTAGATGACGGCTCTGTGCTGGAGCGCACCGTCATCGGACAGAAGGGATCGATGCATTCGCCGTTGACGCCGGCTGAACTCGACCAGAAGTTCACCGGCCTCGTCGGAGCCCACCGCGCCCGGCATCTGACCGCGGCTATTCGTACCCTCGGCGCCGCCGACATCGACAGCCTGTCGTCGGCGCTGCGTCAAACCGAGTAGGTGTTCGCAGGTGCCATGAGGGCACCGTGGTTTAGCACGTGGGGCCGGCCGGTCGATTGAAGGAGGGCTGGCTCCTATCGTTAATATGTGGCCGTAGCAGGATGACGTAAGGACGCACGCAGAATGGGAAAGTTCGCAACCGCTCACCCAGGGGCCAGGGCTGGGTTCTTCTCTAACGCCTTGTCTGCGGTGGAAGCGATGTACGACGCGGGACTCACCGACGGGTTGCCGGTCGTGCCACCAACCGAAGACCTGGTATCTGAAATGCTGTCAGGCGGGCAATGGCGCGCCGAGGACAACCTGTTGATTGAAACCACGCGCGACACTGAGGTGACCGCATACCAAGCCGCCGTCTGCGCGGTGATGGCCGGAGCGAGACCCGAATACTTTCCGGTGATCGGTGCCACCCTCCAAGCCATGAGCGATCGCAGTTTCTTCCTTCACGCTCCGACAACGAGTACTGGCGGGGCGACCATCATGATCGTCGTGAGTGGACCGATAGCCAGCGAGCTAGGGATCCACGGCAAAGAGAACCTTTTTGGTCCGGGGTTCCGGGCAAATGCGACGATCGGCCGCACGATCCGGCTTGTGCAAATGCAGTGCCTGAACGCACTACCGGGCGCGCTCGACAAATCGACCCAGGGCTGGCCCGGCAAGTTCAGCCTTTGTTTCACTGAACATAACGAGATCAGTCCGTGGGAGCCGATCCACCAGGCCATGGGCTACGACGCAAACCAGTCAACGGTCACGATCTTCGCAGCCGAGTCCGGGCACAATATATGCAACCACGGCGCATCGAATCCCGAGCCGCTGCTGGCTACCTTCGCCGACGCCATGGCTGCACTTGGCAGCTTCAGCCCGGGCCGATCGGTCGTCGTTTTTGCCCCTGAGCACGCGGCGAAGCTGGCAAAGCTCAGCCGGCGTGAGGTGCAGGACTTCCTCTTCGAACATGCCGTTCGGGACCTTGCAACCCTGAAACGCACGGACAAGATCGAGAACGACCCAAACGGCAAGGACGATTGGCAGGGGGAGTGGGCGGCCGCCGGCGATACCACGATTTACCCTGGCGACGACGAGATCATGGTCCATCGCGGTTGGTCTGCCGACGACATCATGGTGTTGGTCGGGGGCGGGCTTGCCGGCGGTCACTCAATGTTCTTTCCATCGTGGAGCCGAGGGCGTAGCAGTCCGTTTGTAACCCAGGAGGTTCACTCATGAGTACCGAGATGTTGCTGCTTGATCCGCGGCCGCCGGTGCCCGAACCCGACGAGGGTCCGGCCGAACGCCTCGACACCCTGGACGGTGCCGTCATCGCTCTTGTCCACAACGGCAAGACACACGGACGGGAACTGATGGAGATGGTGATCGAGGAGCTGAAGCAACGTTGGTCGATCGCCGGTGTCGTCCACCTCGGACCCCCAAGTCCGGGCTACGGCGGCGATGCCGATGATGCGAAGCCGGTGGCCGAAGAGGTGATGGCTGCCATATCTGCGGTCGGTGATTGAGGTAGCTGCTCGTCGGGCAGTGTGTTCGACGCCATCATCTTCGAGAAGCTCGGCGTACCCGCCGTCCCAATCGTGACAAAACCATTCGCTCCGACAGCCAAGGCAATCGCTGAAATGCACGGTCTGACCGACTACACCTTCGTAGCGGTCGATCATCCGATTACCAGCCTCGACGATCACGAGTTGCAAGAACGAGCCAAGGTGGCAGCACCACTCGTCGAAGCCGCGCTGTTGAAGCAAGACGATTGATCAGCCGGGCTTCGGCCTCGAATAGAACAGGAACGGCGACGGCATCGCTGCGTTCATCGGGCGGTCCTCGTTCTTCTGCCCGGTAGTGATTCGTTCGGTAGTGTCGTGCAAAATCTGTTCACGCATACCTCAAATCAACTCAAACAAAGGTCCACTTCATGCTCTTTGCCGTCCGAAAGATCCTTATCTGTGTCGACGAGACCTACTTCGATCGGGGCGCGACCCAGGAGACTCCTGCCCTGAAGGGCGCCATCGCTGCGGTTGTCAGCAATCCCTATGTGGGGGCCTACGTCGAAGATCTGAGTCCGGCTGGTGATGAGTTGGGTGCGCTGGGCGAGGGTCTTGGTTCGAGACTTATCGACTATCTCGGTGGCGATGCCTCTGCGATCCAGAGTTATGGCAAAGGAGCGATCGTCGGCAGCGGAGGCGAGATCGAACACGGCGCTATGTGGCACAAGCCCGGTGGCGAGGGCATGCGCAGGGCGATTGGTCGGGGCGAAGCCATCGTGCCGTCAACGAAGAAGGTTGGTCCAATGGGCGCACGACTTGATGTCCCCCTGACACATCTTGGCTGGTCCTACGTGGCGAGCCACTACGACGCGATCGAGATGGGCGTGCCCGACGGGCCACGGCCCGATGAGATGGTGCTCATTCTCGCAATGGCGACCGGTGGCCGAATCAACGCCCGTCTCGCCGGCGGGTTTACCCTTGCTGACCGTGACCGGCCGGACACACCGGCATGAGAATCGCATTCTTTGGCTTGGGCAGAATTGGGTGGCACATGGCCGCTCGCCTGGCGAACGACGAACTTGGTAACTAGCTAGTGGTCTTAGACGTGGTCGATGCAGTAGTGCATAGCTGGACTGATGACCATGGTGGCTCGGCGGCGACGTCGGTTGCCGAAGCCGTCGACGTCATCGCCAGCGGTGCGGTGTGGATCGATCACTCCACGATCTCGGCAGATGGCGCATGGCAGTACGGTGAAGCGCTGCGCACTCAGGGCGCTGAGTTCCTTGATGCGCCGGTTTCTGGCGGTGTCGGCGGTGCCCGCAACGGTTCCCTGACCGTGATGGTCGGCGGTCAGACAGCGGCATTCGAACGCATGAAACCGACAATGGCGGCCTATGCCGGACGGGTCACCCTTATGGGTGAGTCCGGGGCCGGCCAGATCACGAAGATGACGAATCTGATCTGTGTCGTCGGACTTGTCCTCGACGAGGCGAAGGCCATGGGTATCTCGCTTCCGGCGACTGCGCTCGTGGGTCGATTTCTCTCCGATGTCGACGCACTCGGGGGCGCCGACCTCGGCTGGTGCAGCCTCATGATGCGCCAACGCCAGTTCGTACCCGAATCCACCGAGCAACCCGAAGGGAAGTAGCTGAGATGTCGTTCGTCGACGAATGCAAAGAAGTCTCCGAACCGGTATGGGGGTTATGGCTACACCACCCGTGGACCGAGGCACTTTTCGCGGGGCAACTATCGGATGAACAGTTCCGGTACTGGCTGATTCAGGACCTTCCTTACCTCGGGCAGAACATCACAGAGATGATCTACCCCAAGGTGCCAGCCACCAGTCCCTTCGTGGAGCTCTCGCGTGAGTATGCGGTTCGTGCCGAAACGAGTCGAGTCGAGCGGGAAGCGATCGGTGACCTCGGATCGTTCGCCCTTTCAAGGTTTGCGGCGCGACCGACCCGCGATGCGGCCATCAACTTCTGGATCCGTACCGCGCACGAGGGCACCTTTGGCGAGCTGTGCGCGGCGCTCTACGTCTGTTATTCATTTGCGGATACATTCGGCACGCGCTTTCGCAGTGATGCGCCTACGGGGCTTCCGGCGCTGCAGCAGGCCTGGGTCGAGCAGTGGGTGGACCCTTACTTTGAAGAGATCCACGAGTCGGTGCGCGACGGCCTGGACGAAGCCGGAGCGAACGCCTCAGAGTCCGAACGGGAACAGATGAAATGGTTGTTCCTTCGGGGAACCCAACTTCAGATCGCAACTTTCGATGCTGCGTGGAAACTCTCGGATCCGTGGCCCGGCGAAAGCGACCAAGCGAGTGGGCCGGTCGCAAGCGCCCCTTGGTTGTGATGGTCCGATGACTCAGTTTGATCGTGGCCTTGAGGCTAGAAGAAGAGTTTTGGGCGACAAATACGTCGATAAGGCACTCCTCGGTTCAGATTCCTTTAATCAAGATTTCCAGAGGTTGGTAACCGAGTATTGCTGGGGCGAAGTTTGGACTCGTTCAGCGCTAAGCGACAAGCAACGAAGTCTTAATAACCTATGTATTCTTGGCGCTCTTAATAGATCACATGAGTTTAAGACACACTTTAGGGCGGCCATTAACAATGGGTGCACTTTAGAGGAACTCAGTGACTGTCTCATACAACTTGCTATCTATGCAGGCATTCCAGCAGGAGTTGAAGCCTTTCGATTAGCACGAGAAGTGCTGGATGACGAAGGAATCATTCCAGAATAATTCGACAACTGCAAAGAGAAAGACTAGCAATAGAATATCCGAAGATTTGATACCTGCTGTCACCCTAACTGGAGTGCGATTCTCTACAAAGTAATGCTCCCAGCCTCGGTGCCATAGCTGATGCTTGCTTTCAAGTTGGCAGCAGCTTCTATCGTTGGATCAACCGTCAGTGAAATATCAATAGGACTTCGTGGTGGAGTTGGGCGTCAGATCTTGCTTTATGCACAACAAACTCATACCGATCTCCCAAAAATGTACTGCGCAATCATTGGAGCAGGATTTCTTGGCCTCGTATTTATTAGTGCTATTGGCTCGATATAGCGCATTCTGCCGGGTTCGTCCCACAGGGCGGAGCAGGTCTCATGAAGTTGGGAACTGATCGTCTAGCTGGCCGGACAGCAGAATGACCCGATGAGGGAGACGAGCATCCGGATCGTGGCGATCCTGGTGGGCCTGGTCGTGTTCGGCGTCGGGATCGGTGCCCTGTTCCTGGCAGATCTGGGCGTCGGACCGTGGGACGTCCTTCATGACGCCGTTGCCGGCCTCGTCGACCGGCAACCCGGCACCGTGATCGTAGGGCTGGGTCTCCTGCTACTGGGCCTGGTCGCAGTGCTGCGTCAGCCCGTCGGGCCGGCGACGGTTGCCAACGTGGTGATCATCGGCTCGACGGTGAACCTGCTGTTGGCCGTGGTGGAGCCACCGTCATCACTGGCGGTAAGGGTGGTTCTGGTTGTCGCTGCGCCAGCGTTGGTCGCCTTCGGTTCGATGCTCTACCTGGGAGCCGGCCTGGGAACAGGGACACGCGACGGGCTCATGACGGCACTGGTCGACACAGGGCTCAGCATCCGGACCGCCCGGACCAGCCTGGAGGTGACCGTCCTACTGAGCGGGGGCCTACTCGGCGGCTCCTACGGCATCGGCACGCTGGTGTTCGCCATGCTGGTCGGCCCGCTGCTCCAGTTGTTCAGGCAGAGGGTCTGGGCCGGGTATAGCGAGCCGGCCGGTTGGGTCTACCGCCGCGGGAGTTGAAGGACCTGCGGATGATCGGTTCCGGCTTCGAGGCTACGGTGACGCCATGGCCCGGGTCGGTGTGCTCACCAGCGGGGGCGACTGTCCCGGTCTGAATGCCGTCATCCGGGCGGTGGTCCGCCGAGGCGAACGCCACTGGGGCGACGAGCTGGTGGGTTTCCACGACGGGTGGGCCGGGGTCATCGAGGGACGCTGGCAGTCGCTCGACGTCGAGGCCATGCGCGGCTACCTGGCCAGGGGCGGCACCATGCTCGGCACCTCGCGGATCCACCCGTGGATGACTGACGACGGCGTGGACCGGGCCAGGGCGACCATGGCCGACATCGGGCTGGACGCCCTGATCGTCATCGGCGGAGAGGGATCACTGGCGACCGCCCATCGCGCACACACCGAAAGCCTGGTCCCGGTAGTCGGGGTGCCCAAGACAATCGACAACGACGTCCCCTGCACCGAGCAGACCTTCGGGTTCGACACTGCGGTGTCGATCGCCACCGAGGCCATCGACAGGCTCCACACCACCGCCGAGTCCCATGACCGGGTCATGGTCGTCGAGGTGATGGGCCGTCACGTGGGACACATCGCCACGTGGGCCGGCATCGCAGGCGGGGCCACGGTCACCCTGATACCCGAGCACCCGTTCGATATCGCCGCCGTGGCCGAGATCGTGAGGAAGCGCCACGAACGGGGCCGTTACGCCTCGATCGTCGTCGTGGCCGAAGGTGCCCGTCCCGCACCTGGGACCATGGATCTGGACGAACCGGAGGTGGACCGCTTCGGGCACAAGAGGTTGGGTGGCATCGCCGTGGCGGTTGCCTCCGAACTCGAGCAACGCACCGGATACGAGACCCGGGTGACGGTCCTCGGCCACGTCCAGCGCGGGGGGAGCCCGACCGCCTACGACCGGGTGCTGTCGAGTCGCTACGGCGTGGCGGCCATCGATGCGGTGCACGAGGGCGGCCTGGGAGACATGGTTGCGCTGCAGGCGGGCCACATCACCCGTGTTTCGCTGGCCGACGTCATGGGCCACCTCAAGATGGTCGACGACCGCCTCTGGGATGTCGCCAATGCCCTCTTCGAGGCGCGTCTGGACGGTCGGCCCCAGGCCCATGACGACGGCGGGTCCGCTTCGCCGTAGTCGCCCCACAGCACCTAGCGTCCTGCGGAGCACAGGAGGTCCGGACCCGGACCGCGGGGAGCCCGGATGTCGTCCAACCAGGGGTTGCCGCCCGTCGAGCGCCGGGCATGGATCGCCCTCAGCGTGTCGACCATGGCGGCGCTACTCACGGTCATTGACGTCTCCATCGTGAACGTGGCCTTTCCGACCATCCGGCGGGACCTCGGCGCATCGGAGGCTGGCCTCTCCTGGATGCTCTCCGGCTATTCGATCGCAGTCGGATCGTTCCTCCTGCTGGCCGGTCGCCTCGCCGACCAGAAGGGCCGGCGCAAGCTGTTCCAGATCGGCGTGGCGATCTTCGTGGCTGGATCGTTCCTGTCCGCGGTCGCCCCGACGCCGGGCCTGCTGATTGCCGCACGCGTCCTGCAGGGCATAGGTGGTTCGATCCTCAGCCCTGCCTCGCTCTCGATGGTCCTGCCGGAGTTTCCGGCTGAACGGCGTTCGCTGGTCATCGGTATCTGGGGCGCATCGGCTGCCCTGGGTGCGGCCATCGGCCCCTCGATCGGCGCCATCATCCTGGACCTGTTGACCTGGCGCTGGCTGTTCCTGGTGAACATTCCGATCGGGCTGGTCATCCTGATCGTCACCCCGAGGTTCGTACGCGAGTCCAGGGACCCGGATGCCCGGGGTGGCTACGACCTGGTCGGAGTACCGGCTGGAACTATCGGTGTGGCCATGGTGCTCCTCGCCGTGGTGCAGGGCCAGGTGTGGGGCTACGGCTCCGGACGGACGATCAGCGTTGTTGTCGTCGGGCTGATGCTCCTGGGGGTGCTGTTGAGACGGTCCGCCACGCATCCGAATCCGCTGCTGGACCTCTCCCTGTTCCATGTCAGGTCCTTCTGGTCCGCAGCGGTCGGTCAGACGTTCTTCTCGTCTGCGTTCATCGCCGTGATCCTGTTCAACACGCTCACCCTCCAGGAACTCTGGGGCTGGTCGGCGCTTGCTGCCGGCTTCGGCGTCGTACCCGGCCCGGCCATGGCGGCGATCATGGGTGTGCCCGTAGGGGCCATGGCCGACAGGATCGGCCACCGCGTCCTGGCCGTGATCGGCAGCCTCTCGGCAGCCTGCTGTCCGGCCTGGTTGTACTTCAACGTGACGATGGAGTCCTCGTGGGCGACCACTGTGCTGCCCGCCCAGATGTTCCTCTCGGTGGGGGTGGCGTGTTCGTTCGCCACGTTCTCCTCCCTGGGCCTGCGCGACGTCCCCAGTGCCCGGTTCGGCACGGCCAGCGCCGCCCTGCGGACCGGATCATCGCTGGGCTTCGCTGCCGGCGTGTCGATCGCCATCACCGTGTTCACGGCCGGTCTGAAAGCTGGACCGCTGGTCGCCTTCGACCGGGCGTGGGCGTTCATGGTCTGCACGTTCCTGGCGGGCGCCTTGTTCTGTGCGTTGGCCTGCCCGGGCAAGCCCGAGGGCGCGCCGGCCCTACGGCGGGTTCGGTAACCGGAGTGGCGTCGGGCCGGGGTCAGGCGGCCGAGCCCAGCCTGACCGGCAGCACCTCGCGGCCCCGGAGGATGATCCGGGCGTTGAAGGTCGGTTCGTCGGCGAGGGCCAGGTCGGGGAATCGCCGCAACAGGTGGGTTATGGCGATTTCGCCTTCCATGCGGGCCAGGGCCGCTCCGAGGCAGTGGTGTACGCCGCTACCGAACGAGACGTGCCGGTTGGCGTCACCACGGGTCACGTCCAGCTCGTCGGCGGTGCTACCCCAGAACCGGGGGTCCCGGTTGGCGCTGCCGAGGGCGGTCAGGACCATCTCGCCGGAGGGGATGATCTGGTCGGCCACCTCCACGTCGTGCATGACCCGGCGGCCGGAGGTCTGGACCGGACTGTCGTAGCGGAGCAGTTCGTCGGCGACCGTGTCGTCCACGGACTCGTCGGTCCGGACCAGCTCCAGCTGCTCGGGGTGGCCGAGTAGGGCGTGGGTGCCGTTGCCGATCAGGTTGACGGTGGTCTCGTGTCCGGCCACGAACAGGAGCGATGTCATGGAGAGCAGTTCGGCCTCTGACATGCGGTCCCCCTCCTCCTCGGCGAGGACCAGTTCGGTCAGGAGGTCCGATGCGGGGTCACGTCGCTTGGCGGCAATGGCATCGGTCAGGTACCGGTCCATGTGGTTGCCGGCCTCCATGGCCGCCGTCACCTGTTCGGGGGTCAGGTACGGCTCGAGCGTCTGCGTGAGCGCATGTGACCAGGCCCTGACCTGGGCAACGTCGGCGGTCGGCAGGCCCAGCATGGTGTGGATGACTGCGAACGGAATGACGAAGGCGTAGTCGGCAATGAGGTCGATTTCGTCACGACCGGAGAGTTCGTCGAGGAGATCGTCCACGATGGCTGTGGTCTGTTCACGCATCCGGCTGATGGCCCGGGGCGTGAAGGTCCGCTGCACCAGTTTGCGAAGACGCGTGTGGTCGGGTGGGTCCAGTCCGAGGATGGACGGGGCGCGTTCCATCTGCCTGTCGCGCAGCGGGAGCATGTGCTCCGGGGTCATGTCCGACGTCTCGAAGCGTTGCACCGAGGTGGCCGGGTCGCGCAGGATCTGGTTCACGTCCTCGTAGCGCGAGACGATGAGGATGCCCATCGGGGTGCGGTGGACCGGGTCCTCATCCCGGAGTCGCTCGTAGTGCGGGTACGGGTCGAGGAGGAAGTCCGGGTCGAACGGATTCCACGACGGAGCGGCCACCTTGCTGTTCATGGGCGGGACGCTATCCAGTCGTGTTCTGCCGAGACGAGATGGGTCGGAGTGCGTGGTCACAGGGCGTTGGCCACCTGGTTGCCGGAGCGGATGGCGCCCTCTATGTATCCGGTCGTTGCTGCGTCGCCGATGACCTCCACGTCGAGGCCGGTGGTTTCCCGGATCAACTCGCCGAGGGATGCGTCAGGCTGGATCCCACCTGCCAGCACCACCGTGTCGGCCGCCACCGTATGGGTCTCGTTGCCCAGCCGGAACTCGACGTGGCTGGCTGTGATGGCTGTGATCATCGCTCCGGTCCGGAAGACCACCCCGCGGCGGCGTGCTTCGTGGAGGGTTCGCCACCGTCGGGGGTGGGCCATCTCCGTAGCCAGGTCATCTCCCTCCTCGAGCACGGTCACCGCTCGGCGACGCTCGGCCAGGAATTCGGCTAGTTCCACGCCGACCAGCCCGCCGCCCACAACCACGATCCGGCGCCCTACGGGCATCCACCGCCGCGACAGCGACCTGACACGGCTCATGTCGGCTGTCAGGCCCAGGAGTTGGCCACAGAGGAGGACGAGACGTACAGCGGTTCGGGGTCGTCTCCCACCGAGGTCGCCGTCACCGGTGAGCAGGCCTCGCAGGTCGTCGCCGGAAAGGACGTGTGGGAGCTGTGCCCCGGGTACGTCAGGTCTGCTGCGCACGGCGCCGGTGGCGACGACCACGGCATCCGGGTGGAGGCCCGCCACCATCTCCGGCGTCGCCGTGGTTCCGGTCCTGATGTCCACGTCGAGCTCGGCCAGCGACGCCGTCAGGTAGCGGACCAGCTCGCCGTTCATCGGGGTGGTCAGTGCGGAGAAAAGGGCCGTGCCGCCCAACCTGCGGGACTTCTCCAGGAGGGTTACACGGTGGCCGCGTTCGGCGGCCACCCGGGCGGCCTCCATGCCGCCGGGTCCGCCACCCACCACCACGATATGGCGACGGATGTCGGCGGGTCCCGCTGGCGGGTCGTCGTAGTGGCCCAGACGGGCGTTGACGGCACAGACCGGCCTGGCGGACCAGAAGTTCTGGGCGACACAGACGAAGCAGTTGATGCATGGCCTTACGAGGTCGGGGCGACCGGCGGCGAGTCGCAGGGGCAGGTCGGGGTCCGCCAGGAGCTGGCGACCCATGGCGATCAGGTCGGCGCCGCCGTCCACCAGGATCCGTTCGCCGTCGTCGGGACCGATGCGGCCCACGGCAATGACGGGAACGTCCACGGCGGCCTTCACGGAGCGTGCCAGATCCTCGTACTGGCATTCCAGCCATGGGAGTGGCCCGTCGGTGAAACCCGGGCCGCCGGCGGTGGTGGAGTAGGCGGTCACGTGGATGGCATCGGCTCCGGCTCCGACGGCCATAGCGGCGTAGCGGGCGGCCAGTTCCGGGGTGATGCCGTTGGCCATGGCGTAGTCCCGACCGTCCAGCCGGACCAGAATCGTGAAATCAGGTCCGCACCGGTTGCGGATTGCCGTGACGACCTCGATGAGGAGGCGGGCCCGGCCATCGGTGGATCCGCCGTATCGGTCGGTGCGGCGGTTCCAGGCTGGCGACAGGAACGTCGCCAGCAGGTATCCGTGGCCGGCGTGCACCTCCACGCCGTCCAGTCCGGCGGCCTGGACACGCTCCGAGGCGTCGGCGAACCTTTCGACCACCTCGTCGAGCGTCTCGGCCGAGGCACCCTCGTATGTGGGCATCTTCCCGCCGGTCAGGGTTGCCATTCCCATGAGCTCGTCCATGGTCGTGTCGACCATGATCTCCGAGACGTCCACCTCCGGAACCGGCAGGCTCGGGACCAGCGAGGGCCGACCCTCGGCGGTGTCCACGCCGGAGATCCGTCCGTGGTGGTTCACCTGGACGACCATCCGGGAGCCATGGGCATGGACAGCGTCGGCCAGTCGAGCCAGCCCGTCGATCACGCCATCGTGTGACAGCGAAGGTTGGTGACGCGACGTCGCCCCGTGGGGGTAGGCCACGGCGGAGGTCTCCAGGATCAGGAGCCCCGCACCGCCTTGGGCCCGTTCCTCGTAGTGGGCAACGGTTTCGTCGGTGATCAGCCCGTCGTCGCAGTTGTTCTGGTCCATTGCGGGCAGGACGATGCGGTTGCGGAGTTCCAGCGTCCCCACTCGAATGGGAGACAGCAGGTGGGGGTGGGAGCCGGGCGACACGCCAGAGATCCTGCCCGAGGGCGGGTGTCCGCTGCCAGCCCGGAGCTAGACGAGCTTCTGCAGGGCCTTCAGGCGCCAGTCCTCGGTGGTGTCCACGGCGTTGAAGGTGAAGCAGTGGATTCCCGTTATGTCGAGTTCGACTGCCACTCCTGAGAGCGGACCAATGAGCTTGCTCGGGTTGTAGCCACCCGGGGAGAGGAGGCGCATCACCGATGCGGAGTTCTTCTTCAGGTACCGGGCCGAGTGCCCGATTCCCAGTCGGACGGAGATGGCCAGCAGCCTGGCCCGGTCGATCGCCCCGGGTACCCCGAGTTGGCATGGCAGGTCCACCCCGGCGGCGCGGCGACCCTTCAGCCAGTCGGCGATGGTCGAGGCGTCGAAGCACATCTGGGTGGCCATGTAGCCCTTGAGGCCTGCCTCGCGGATCATCTCCTGCTTCTCGACGAGGCCGTCCACCAATGCCTGGTCCGGGATGGTGGAGTGTCCATCCGGATACGACCCGACACCGACCATGTCGATCTCCGGCCCACGATCCAGGAACGACCGGAGGAACCCGGCCGTGTCGATGAACGGTCCCCGGGGATCGGCGTCACCACCGATGCAGAAGACAGTCCTTATGCCCAGATGGTTGATCCTCTGGACGATTCTCTCGACGTGGTCCTCGTCGTCCACCATGCGTGCCGCAAGGTGCGGGATCACTGTGAAGCCCTGTGCGCTGTAGTGGGCGCAGATGTCGAGGGTGTCGTCGACGGTCTTGGCCGGCGAGCAGGTCACCGACACCGTTGAACCGGCCGGCAGGAACATGGACTGGTCGGCGAGGTTTTTGAGCGGTATCAGCTCGTACGTGATGTCCTCGAGCAGGCGCTTCTGTACTGCGTTGTCGGGCTTGTTGCGGGTACCCATGATGCCTCCCGGTGGGTTGCAGGGAGCCTCAGCTGAGGCCGACTATCTCGCCATTCTCGTCGATGTCGATGCCCATGGCTCCCGGCTTGGATCCCAGGCCCGGCATTGTTCGCATGTCGCCGCAGATCG
>Ga0233427_10002710_pt1 | contig 16303 bp, 14 predicted proteins | sample SI_118_April2016_5_FD_179885 | JGI IMG/M metagenome (GOLD analysis project Ga0233427, IMG submission 179885) | Seawater microbial communities from Saanich Inlet, British Columbia, Canada - SI_118_April2016_100_MG | ecosystem: Environmental > Aquatic > Marine > Inlet | place: Canada: British...
CGGGCCAAGAAGTAGAACTATCAGTTCAAATAGAAAATAATGGCAATGTCCCATCTTCATTCAATTTAGTAGCAGGATTAGGTGTGGCAGCAAATAATTGGACCGTTACCTTGTCATCTCCAACAACTGCATTGATCGACAGTGGTTCAACCGTCACAGTAGTGCTAACAGTGGTAGTGCCACCAATTCAACTCCCTCTCGATTTGAGTGAGTACAATAGAGCAGGCGACTCTCTTAGCGTTTGGGTGCAGGCCCAAGCAGTGGGTGGGGGAATGCCTGCCACTAACTCTTCAGCAGTAGAAGTAAGGCCAGTAATTGTTGTTGACCCTGGCCTGCCAACAGAACATATTGATTTGACCGTTCAAGATGTCATCGCAGCAAAGAATGGAATGGGTCTTGATGAAATATTGGGTCTGAGCGTTGAAGTTCGCCACAACTTAGTAACCGACCTTTCCGAAACAGTGGATGCATCTATTACTGTTGGGACTATTACATTCACAGCCGATAATACAGGAGGATTCAGCGAAGCACCAAGATGGACTGCTAATGTGTCGCCTTCGCTAATTACCGGACTTGCACTTGGAGAAATACAGGCTGCATCATTCGGAATACAAGGTCCAGCAGATGATTATCCGCTAGCAGGAACTATCGCCATTCCAATTACCGCAACCCCTACACTTGGAGGAGTTCACGCGGGTTCAGGAGTAGTTGCAACAGATGTAACAAGAAATTTAACCATTACAATACCGCAGATATTAGATGCTGAAATACTTGAACAAGGCCCTCTTGATGCCGATGTCGGTGAACTGACTGAATTTTATCTGAGCCTTGCAAATACTGGTAATGATTTAGCATCATACCGTTTGAGTATAGTTGACAACCTACCTGATAATTGGACAGCGACGCTCAATACAACAACCTCAACCTCCAATATTGTTGACAATTTATCAGCAGATGTAGCAGACCATCCAATTTTTGGTACAGACCATATTGCTGGATTTACACTATCGGTGACCACCGACCCACAAACTCCGGCTGAAACATTACAACCACTTTCAATCCGTATTGAAGAAAGAGATAGTGGTCTACACATTGGCACACATACAATCGACATTCGGGTTGGCGAAGTGATCAATGCATCACTTTCACCAACAAATCAATCTGTAGATATGAGTGCCTATGAGACTCCTTTGACAAGAGTAAAAATAAGCAATACAGGAAATGCTCCAACCAATTTCAACATTTGGCTAGATTCTTCTAATTCCACTGAAGTTGATTTCACGCTTGAAAGTCCAACTCAGATGTTAATTGCAGCTGGATACGAGAGTTCGGTAAAGATTAGAATCACTCCGAGTGTAGATGCCAGTTTTGATGAATTCTATATGGCTACTCTTTGGGTTTCAACCGATAGTGGTTTGAATCTATCAGCCAACATAGTTGCAAATATTAGTGAAGAGCACATTCTCCAAATCAATGCACCTTTGCAATTGGGAGTTGTACCGGGTACAGACCAAGATGTCGCATTCAATTTAACCAATCTAGGAAATTTAGCAGAAACAGTCAACGTTGAGGTCAATGTAGAAGGAAACTGGACAGTCACACCTTATAGTCAACAATTGGTATTACCGATTGATGCGGTAGTTGATGGGATAGTCAATGTTGAAGTTCCTTCTCTAGGCGGTTCTGATGAATTGCTGAACGGTGCAATACACAATATGACAATCACTGTTTCCGACTCGGTTACAGGAGGGATTTTGGGTGTCCGTTCTATTGAGTTGGTCGTTGGTGCATTATTCATTGTTGAAACAGAGAATTGGCCTGATGAGATGGAATATCACCGTCAGTGGGAAAGGACTTGGAATGCAATTCTAACAAATACAGGTAATGAGGATGTAACTGTTGCAATTAATTATGACATTTTCCAGCCAGGATTGACTATTGATAGTGATGCATGGCAGATTGGAGCAGATACACCTACCGCAATTACATTACCGAGGCAATCGGCAATCCCATTCACATTTAGCGTAGTGGCCGAAGAATTTGAGCCTGATTTAACACTTGCAGCAGACTTAATCGTCACCCTCACTCCTGTTGATTCGTCAATCGAAGGTACTGCTGTATTGACCACCTCTTTGAAGATGTCACGATTATTTGAAACTTCACCAATTGAACTTCGCCCTGATGCAAATGATGGTCCAATGGAAGTGGAATTAGTATATTCGCATATTCCAGATGGCGCTTCAACAATTACAGCATATGAATTAGAAGTCTGTTCCGCAGTTAGATTGTTCAATATGGATGATTCAAACTTGAATCCAGAAGACTATATTTGGAATTTCTCAATATCAGTAGATTCAACATCCTACGAAATACCTCTCAATGCAAGTTGTGCTTCTGGAACTCAAGGTAATACTTCTAGAATATCTCTACCGCCTCGTGCTGCATGGGATACAAATGCTCCAATCAAGGTTATTGTCAATGCGCCAAACCGGCCAAATATTTTGCCAGGAGATGGATATGATCTAACATTTAGGCTATATCATCCAGATGAACATACAGGATATTCTATCTTTACTGAAGAAACATTCACATTTGCATTGGATGTATTTTCTGACCCCGGAATAACCGATATCACAATCACAGCAGGCGAACTTATCGAAGGAACAGAAGCGATAATGACAGTCACTGTGCACAATTTCGGAACTGCACTCGCTCTTGGCATCACAGTCAATTTAGATTGTGATAATCTCTTCATCAAAGAATACCCAGCAGAAATTTTCATATTAGGTCCTAATTCGAATGAAACTCTAACCTTCAAGGTAAAATCAGACAATTTAGATTGGTGGTCTCAATCATTACCAGTTGAATGTACTGCTACACTGAATGGTACTCTAATGCACAAGAATGTTGTAGGAAATGATGTCGAAACTTACGAAGGAACAGTTGAATCATTCAGTTGGGGTCTTTCGGTCAGTTTCATAGCTACAGTAGTCCTCTTAGTCATCTCCTTATTCCTAATCAACCTTTCATCAAAGAATGAAAAGATGCGCTTGGTTGCGGTTTACACTGGTGTTGCTGCATTAGGATTCGCATTCCATCTTGGACAAGTATTCTCACTTACGTGGTGGGGTCCAGCAATACTCATTCTTACGGCATTATGGGTTTGGAGAATGACTTGGTCCAGCAGTGAAGAGTTCCGTCTTATTCACGAGGATTATCAGCGCGCAAGAAGAGGAGTTTCCACAATGTATGCCGACCACTTCGAGGCTCTAGGAGATAGTCGCAGGCAATTATCATTGATTTTAGCACTTCCAATCTTTGGCATGATGGCAATCGTTTTGGGAATACCTCCTCAAATGGCTTCAGATAGAAATAACCTGATTTCATTGGTAGTCTATATGGCAGTGGTAATGCTTGGTGTTTGGTATATATTAGCAAAGTCGGACAAGATGTATGGTAACTTATTCGGACGTCTAACAGATGTAGAGGTAAAGGCAACTCGTATTGAAAGAGATTTAGGAGACCCTGCTCGCCTATTCAATGAATTAGCAGCGGATGGATTAGACTTGACCACGATATTTGAGGGAGTCTCAAATACATCAACTGTTTCTGATTTAGTTTCAGAAAGTAATGCTGATGAGGGGGTGAATGACGATGTCTGATGGCGAACTAGATGAACTAGAGAGTGATTTTGATGTTCAAGATTCAGAACTTAGCGATGGCGAGGTTGAAGAAGCACGTAGCGCTATCGCTGCAGGTAAAGATTCAGCCGATCGCTTAATGGCCGCTTCAAGAGAATTGGAATCCATTGTTTACGGTGTTGTACAAGATGAAACCAATTCATTAGCGGGAACAGAGTTAGATATTTTGGAGGCAAAGAGTTTCCTTGCCGTTCATAAATTATACAAAGCGAGAAGAAGCGTTCGCCGAGCAGAAAAAGCACTTGGCGAATTAGAAGAAGACGTTCTTTATCTTCGTCGAAGCATCGCTATGCTTCATCGCCTTCTAATTGAGAAACAGGTGACTGAACTCGAAGTTGAAAACATTCTTCTTCGCTTAAGCAACGCAACAGGTGCAGCAGAGATAGGCGAAGTAGGAACTGCAGCAAGCGAAGTTGAATTTTTAGTCGACGATTTGATTGGCGGAAACACTTCCACACTCAATCCATTTTTGTTCCGCCATTTCTGGCTAGGCGTAGATACACGTTGGCCTGCTGGTGGAGATACAGGAGTATTGTTGGTGAAAATAATCAACGATGGACCTATTCCAATGCCGGTAATGCGTATTTCCCCTCCAGTACCTGATGGCTGGTCTGCAAACCCTAGTTTCGTGGACTTACCTATCATTTCCCCAGGTGGAAATGTGCCTCTAAGATTTGAGATATCAGCTGCAAGAAGATATGGAGCAGATGAAATCCCTCTATCTCGGAAATTAGCAATCTCAACATCTTACGAGATGCGCTCTGGAGAAATAATTGTTACAATTAGAGCCCAAAACCGCTCTATGGAATCATTATCCGATGTCGTACTCTCTCCATGGCTTCCGCCTGGATATACTACAGATAAGGTGCCATTCTTGGCCCGCATTACCCCTGACGAAGTTGCAGTCATTAGAATGCCACTTCGCATAAACATGGGAAACGGAGGTAACCTCTGACCATGTATCATATTCCAGCCCAAAAGGGTAGGACGAGTAAAAAACAAAAATAAAAAATAAAAAGGTGAAAAAAATGAAAAACGAAATGAACGAAAAAAGCGACAACCTCGCTGCTATCGGTATTGGTGCAATGATTGTGTTCATTGCATTGATTTTGGTGGCTGCGGTGGCAGCGGCTGTAATTATACAGACTGCTGAAAAGTTACAACAAAATGCCCAGGCAACAGGCGATGACACACAAGAGCAGATGTCCACGAAAGTGGTTCTTCTCTCAACAGTTATCTCTGACATGACCGGTGGTTCTGAGAATTTATTCTCAACCTTCGAGTTAGCGCCAGGTTCAGAACCTATCCAAGGTGATGATATTGCATATACTGTAATTTGTGACAATGCTGGAGCAGCAACTTTCGCTGATGGCGAATTTAATGGTGCAACTCTCCACACAGGAGATGGTGCAACAATAGTGGCTCCAGTCATAACCCTAAATCCAGGAACAACATATGTTGTTGACTTGGACATAACAGGTTGTGCGCCATCAGCAAACCAAGACCACATCATGATAATATCAGTTGATGGTGGAGGAAACACATACGAAGAATTACAATACGGTAGTTCTCCAGATGTAGGAGACGTTGTAGTTTGAGGTGATTATCATGAAGAACAATAATGAAAACAAAGACAACTTAGCAGCAATCGGTATCGGCGCAATGATCGTCTTTATCGCACTTATTCTAGTTGCAGCAGTCGCTGCAGCTGTGATTATCCAAACCGCTGAAAAGCTTCAGCAAAACGCACAATCCACTGGTGATGACACAACAGACGAAATGTCTGGTAAAGTCAATATCCTCAATGTGTTTGTTGCAGATGCGGATAATTTCGAACTATATTTCCGCTTAGCAGCAGGTTCTGACGATACAGCAGATGTTGATATGCTATGGCAAATTACTTGTGATGATGGTGCAGGTGGTATGGATTATATCGCTGGCGATTTCAGTGGATCTGCAATTGACCCACTTGATGGAAACGCAGCAGTAACAACCGCTGACGCAGGTGTTGCATACCGAACAACTTTGGATGCAACAGTTGCAGCAACTGATGACTGTGGCCCTGATGCCCTGTTTACTAACAATGTAAAAGCAACCTTGTACATACACGTTGTAGGTGGAGGAACAACCTACGATATCCTCAAGGTTAGCGATGACTCTGTTGGCGCCGTGGTAGTCTGATTTTATCTGAGTCCTAACACTAGTGCTTCGGCACTAAGGACTCAGGGAGGAATTACACATGGCATGGCCATTTAGTGGCGGTGCTGGAGAATCTCAGGATGCAGATGCCGTATTGAGTGAAGAACGCTTGAAGATGATGGCGAATGTCGCTATCGAACAAGTCCCTCTCCCAGAAGAGGGTGAACTCAGTGCAGAAGACGCTTGGACAATATCCCCTGGACCAACCAAAGCCCGCCTAAACAGTATCGGAAGTGTACCGAGTGTGGCAGCAAGCCTCGCTCCTGCTCAACCCGTGAACATGAACGCACAAGTTGACACCTCTGGTTTGGAACGTCTAATTAGCTCACGTCTCGACATGGTCGAAGATGTGCTACGATTAGTTGAACACAAATTGGATGATACAACAACAACTCCGGAAGGATCACAATCTGATGAAATATCATTGGATGATTTCGAGGGAAGTGCGGAATCAATGTCGGGAGATGTAATTGTCACCTCATCGGGAGAAGTCATCACCGCAACAGGTGTTGACCGAATGATGGGTGATGATGAAGCTCCACTTGTTGAGTTATACGAAGCGCAGGCTCTGGCAGCAAATCCATTCCTCGTCGCACCATCTGATGGTCTCGGCGGGAGTACAAACCAAATCGGCGCCCCTACAGTATCTGCTCTGCTTCTAGACAATATGTCTGGAATGGCAGCGGTCAGTTTTACTCAAAAGGCAATAGATTCAGGAATGTTATCCGTGGATGAAGGAGAAAGTGTACTGGCAATTGTACAATTGGCAGCACCTGGCGAATCTGAAGCAGCACTCGAAGACCACCTATCTAACAGAGAACTACTAACGCTATCTGCACTTGTCAAATCTTGGCGCAGTTCAGATGGATTACGAGGTGAATTGTGAAATGGGCGCTTCGGTCGGTATCGGAGGTTTGATTATTGGCACGACCATGCTGGTCGTGTTCTCTATGGTGGTGGCATCAATTGACGCAAAAGTTGATTCCTCACTACAAACCATCGAATCGGCCAATGAAGCATTGCCTACTTTCACTATTGACGATGCCACCCTATGGGAAGGCGCAGTCGTCGATATTCAGATAGCCAGCGGTGGAAGTGGATATACAAATGGAAATCTAGTCTCTTCAACAGGTAATGGTGGCTTTTCAGGCACTTTTACTGTTAACGGAGCTGGTGCAATAACGGCAGTGGCAATCACCAGCCACGGCAATTACTCGTCCGCACCAACTATCGTTGTTCAAGGACAGACTCCTACGTCATCCGCGACTTTCGTTGTTTCTATCGGAAATTTCATCCACTCGAATATCACCAATACAGGTTCTTACATTACCCCACTAAGGGAAGTATGGGTCTTTTCAGATGGTGCGAATCCAACAAATCTTGGAAGTATATACTTGTCGGGAATTAATACCCCGCATTGGTATTCAGGCGAAACACTTCACATCCAATGGAGTGAAAGTGGTACTCTACCTGTTTCTAGATTTGCGTTATCTGTTAAAGGTGTCAATATGGCTTCAAGCCTTGCGTGAGGTGATTATATGGCAGACGGAGGAGCATCAACATTTATTTTGCTGATTACAGCATTGTTAGTGTCAGGTTCTGTTTCTGCAGTTCTAATCAACCAATGGGGAGATATGTCTAGCGCTCTTGAAGAAAACCGCAAAGGAAAAGAGGCAGATGCAAAAACATCATTGTCTTTTGCAGGCGATGCAATGGAAGTTGAGTATGATGACTCTGTAATACCTAATGTGATGACATTTTATCTGCAAAATACCGGACAATATGTTCTAGATGAAAGTACGCTTGTAATAATGGTAGATGGTGTTTCAGTAACCTCTAATATTTCTGCAACAATCCTACCAGGTGGTGCGGATTGGACCGATGTTAGATTATTAGAGGTGGAAGTCACTTCAAATTCGTGGTCCTACCAAAATGATGACTCAGTGAGTCTTTCAGCAGTAGTTTCCTCAGAAGTTACTTCTGGTTATCGTGGAACTGCCACAATGAATATTGAGGTGAGACTAAATGTCTGAAGATATTGTAAAAGAAGATCCATTATTTGCTGTACATAAACCAGTAGAAGATGGTTTTCCTTTTGAATTGGAAACAGATTCACTCGCCAATTCAATGGGGCTAAGACTGCCAAACCGTTCTATCTATATGGTTCAAGGTGATGTTGGTTCTGGCAAATCATTGATTGGCCAAAGAATGTCATTCGGACTTGCAGTAAACGATGTCAAAGTATTAGTCATCACAACAGAACTCACAACACGCGGATGGATAGAGCAAATGGAATCGATTGGATACGGTGTTACCGAATTCATTCGAACAGGACAACTGATGGTTTTCAGTCGTTTTGGAACAATTGCAGAAACTCTTCCAGAAGTTGGCATTGAACATATTCTTAATAGTGAAGCAGTAACTAAAGCAGATATTATCATAATCGATTCTGCCAGTTCTTTAATGCCAGATGATTTGGATGATAATGGAAGATTCAAGATGATGCAAACTCTTCGCAGAATCGTAAGCGAAGGTCGTTCTATTATGCTCTGTGTAGATGAACATGAGATGGATTCTAAATTATTACATTCACTTAGAACTTCAGCAGAAGTTGTATTGGATATGAAGACGGCTATGATAGGTGGAGATATTAAGCGCAATATTGTTGTCACGAGATATCTTCGTGCCGCCGGACCAGTTCAATCTTCAATCGGTTGGAGAGTTGAGCCTTCTATGGGATTCATCGTAGATATTACAGCGGTAAGCTGATGAGGGGATTATTATGGACGATGAACAAAAATTTGCTAAAGGAGATTTGGCTGGCGTAATGGCTGCCCATTCTCACGTTGCAGATTGGGTTCGTGATTTTGAGGCACAACACGGGTCTCGCCCAATTTACTATGGTGAATTGGATAGAGGTGCGAAAAAAGAACGCCCTTACAATTTAATTTACATTACAAAAGAACCAATCTTCGTTCACATTTATGAGCCACCAGAAGATGATGAAGGTGGTGGACAAGTATTGTGGTTTGGCCTTGAACCACAATTAACAGATTCGGAAGAACACATTAGGAGAGAGTTAATTGAAACTCTATTACAAGAGGCACCAACAGCCCCTTCATTTACTACTGACAATGAATTTGAAAATATTCTTGGACAAATGATTGAGCGTTACACGGTCCTCGATACTGACCTTAGTGGAACAGTACGCCGTCAAGGAAAAATGTGGCAAATAATTGGCATGGAAGACCGTCGCTTAACAGTCACACAAAATCAACGAGATAGACTGCATTATGTTGTCATACGTGATTTAATTAGAAATGGGCCACTTGAGCCACTTCTTTCAGATGAGATGCTGGAAGATATCCACTCTGTTGGATTAAAGCATATTCACATGGATCACAAAGTTTTCGGAATGGTTACTTCTAACATTAGATTCCGCGACAGAGATTTACTATCTAGATTTTTGAGAGCGATGTCTGAACGTATTGGCAGACCAGTATCCGATAACAAACCAATCATTGATGGAGCACTTCTTGATGGTTCTCGTATCAACATCATATTCTCGGACGATGTATCCATGTTGGGTCCATCGTTCACTATTCGTAAATTCGCTGAAGAAACGATTTCAATAACCCAATTGATTCAATGGAAAACAATCTCAGCACAAGTTGCAGCCTACATTTGGATTTGCTTGGAATATGGAATGTCAGTTCTAGTGTCTGGAGAAACAGCATCTGGAAAGACAACAACACTCAATGCGATTCTTCCATTTATCGACCACAATGTCAAAATTTATTCTGCGGAAGACACCCCTGAAGTCAAAGTTAGGCACAAATTATGGCAACGTCTTGTTACACGTTCTTCTAAGAATGAAGAGTCACGAGTTGAAATGTTCGACTTACTAAAGGCTGCATTGAGAAGTCGGCCACGATACATCATTATCGGTGAGATTCGTGGTGTTGAAGGTGCAACAGCATTCCAAGCAATGCAGACAGGTCACCCAGTAATTGCTACTTTCCACGCTTCAAGTATTGTAAAGATGATTCAAAGATTTACTGGTGACCCAATCAATGTTCCAATGAGATTCTTCGATAACTTAAATTTCGCAATTTTTCAAGAAGTTGTTGAAGATCCAAACGGTGGGGGAATTGCTCGTCGTGTTACCGGTATTGACGAAGTAATCGGCTACAATAAGCATAGTGACGGTGTCTTAACTAGAGGCATGTTTGAATGGGATCCTGTCAAAGATAAGCATTATTTCCGAGGAATGTTCCAATCTCATTTACTTGAAAACAAAATAGCAGCTGTGGCTGGATTTTCAAATAAGCGTGATATTTACGATGAAATGCTAAAACGAGCAGCGGTTCTTGAAAGAATGGTAGAGAGAGATTTAACACATTATGATGATGTATTTGACCTGCTTGGAATATACTACAACTCCGGCTGGGAGATGTTTAGTAGGTCTGTAGATTCGTGGGTTGGGGTCAACCACAATTGAGGTGGTTATGAGATGGAGCGTATGCCGCTATGGCAAATTGCGTTACGTCGCATTGATATGCCAGTTCCCAAATACTTGTTCATATTTGTAGGAGGTGCCTTTTCTATTGGCCTAGTAGCCGCAAGTTTAGTTATTTTCTTAACAGGGGGTTTCACAGAAGGAGCATTATTTTCTGGTTTCGCAGGAGTATTCTTATTGCTCTTATTACCATTAATGGCAGCAATTGCAGCAATCGCATTCCCTATTTTAGAAGTGCAGCGCTCGGCTACATTAATTGAAAGAGAAATGCATATGTTCATTACAAGAATGGGTATTCTTTCACTTGGAGAAGTAGGAGCCTCATCAATATTTGATATTCTAAAGCAGATGAGTGATTATGGTGAATTAGCGAGTGAAGTACAAAGAATAGAAACACTGGTTGAAAAATGGCACACTTCTTTGCCCGAAGCTTCTAGAATCGTCGCTCAACAATCTCCTTCTCCTCTTTGGGCAGATTTCCTTGATAGAATGGCGTTTTCAATTGAAGCGGGCCAACCGATTGATGCCTTTATGCGCTCTGAACAAGAAACAGTATCTGAACAATATTCAACATTATATGATACAAGATTGGAATCGGTTGACATCATGAAAGAAATTTATGTTTCTTTGGTTTCTGCTGGTCTATTCGGTTTGGTAATAGCTGGAATTCATTTAGTCTTATTTGAAGTTGGAGGAAACAATGATGCTCCGATTGAAGTTGCATCGAGAATCAGATTCTTGCTACTTGCATCACTTCTCTTCATGTTCGTTCAAATCGGAGCAGTATTTGCCTTTAGGGCAACTATCCCCAAAGACCATACATTCGCAAGAGATGAACTTGAAACACCGTTTAGATTGAATTTCACAAGAACACTACTGATGGCAACATCTATCACGCTTTTACTATTGATTATAACAACAATTTCAGTTATTTATGCATGGGATGGAATTTCACTAGAGTGGGATAAATATGGATTATTGCTGATTGCTTTACCATTAAGTCCGATGCTGATACCGGCGTTCTTAGTTCGTAGAGAAGAATCACACATTTTGCGAAGAGATGAAACATATCCCGATTTTATTCGTGCTTTGGGTGGAACTGCACAGGCAAGAAGCGCAGAGCCAAGTGCAACAATAAAGGCGCTTAGAGGAATTGATTTTGGTGTATTGGATTTATCGATTGACCGTTTGGAAAAGAGATTATCCACTAGAATTGACTCAGATCGTGCCTGGGATTATTTCAATGCAGATACTAATTCTGCAGTAATTTCACGATATACAAGAATCTATATTGAAGGCTCTCAATCATCTGGAAAACCTGCTGCTACTGCTGATTTGGTTTCACGTTCAGTTGGAAATTTACTTTCATTACGTAATCGTCGCGCATTATCTGCAGACACAATGGCTGGTGTTTCATTGGGATTGTTAATTGCCAGCGTAACATCTCTTAACGTAACTATAGCAATCGTTTTGAAATTAGGTGAGGCAATAGCGGGAGTTGCTACTGGATTCACAGATACGGATGTTGGCGCATTAGCCGATTTCGGAGCAGGGGTCGCACTTCCAGTGATGGAAGATGCAAGTTCGGTTGAAGGGAATATTAAGATGTTCAAAATCATCGTATCCATCTTGATATTAGGTCAAATTGCTGCTGTATCAATAATTGCTACTCGGTTAAGGGGTGGCGGTAAAGTAAGTGCATTAGGTCAAATCATCAAATTGATTTGGGTTGCAGGAATCACTTCATACATTACAGCGATAATGTTAGATGCGGCGACCTCAATGTTCGGTGTCTGAGATATTGACTGAATTACAAAGCGCTGGGTTCATTGCACTGATGCCTTTAGCATCTGTATATGCGTGTGTTACGTACCCTCATTATCGGCGCCATGATGGTGCTACCTGGTATGTTTTTGGCATATTTGGTTTGGTTGTTAGCAGGAAATCCTGCCACCGAACCGTTGGAAACCCTCATCTGTAATGGCATCCCCCTCCTCTCGATTAGCCTTGGTTTATTCTTTGGATGGAAAAGCGGAGAAGAATACTCAGTAAAATTAGAGTAGTCAGCGTTCTCAATCCTCGCACTTTTGCGCTGAAAAGCGGAGAAGAATACTCAGTAAAATTAGAGTAGTCAGCGTTCTCAATCCTCGCACTTTTGCGCTGAAAAGCGGAGAAGAATACTCAGTAAAATTAGAGTAGTCAGCGTTTAGATTCCATTTGAATTCTTTTCTTACTAGCAGCCCAAGAACAGATAGGGCATTGGCTAAGGTCATGGAATCGTGCAGGGCAATATTCTCTACCGAAGAAAATAATCTGCAGATGCAGTTTATTCCACAAATTTTTAGGAAAAATTGCTTTTAGATCCTTTTCAGTTCTCTCAACAGTAGTATCGTTTGACAAACCCCAACGTGCAGCAAGTCGGTGAATATGCGTGTCAACTGGGAATGCTGGTACGCCAAACGCTTGGGCCATTACAACACTCGCAGTCTTATGACCTACACCCGGTAGGTCTTCCAGTTCCTTGAAACTACAAGGGACTTGACCATCATGTCTTTCGACAAGAAGTTGCGATAAGCGTAAGATATTCTTAGATTTTGTAGGGGCCAATCCAATTTGTCTAATGTCATTTAAGATAACCTCGACATCAAGTTTGGCCATATCTCTAGGGTTATTAGCTTTGGAAAATAGAGCCGGAGTCACTTCATTTACCTTCAAATCCGTAGTTTGAGCGCTCATTAATACCGATACAAGTAATTCAAATGGATTACTGTGGTCAAGTGGAATAGGAGTCTCTGGATATAATTCTTCCAACTTGGAGATGATGATTTCCGCCTTCTCACTCCTGCGCATGGTAGGGGCAGAAACAGTTAGCAATTAATCATCACGAATTTAGGCGAGACATCAATTCTTCACCACTGAGAGAATTTAGAACATCACCACTTTCTAACCAACCCTTTCTAGCACACATTACGCCATAGGTAATATCAGCTAAACCACGAATAGAATGGGCGTCTGGATTAATTACGACAGGTACACCCAATCCCTTTGCATGTTTACAAAGACGCCAATCCAAATCTAATCGGTAAGGACTTGCATTCAATTCAATCGCCTTCAATCTTCCAGCATCATTATGGTCAGCCATATGTTCAATCACTGATAATAAATCCACTTCATAACCATCTCTTCCTTGCAAAATTCTGCCGGTTGGATGACCAAGAATAGTAGTTGCTGGATGGTCAATAACCTGCAATAATTCTTCAGTATTTTCCACCTCATCTCTTGCCTTCCACTTGCTCAAGGCATGTACGCTAGCGACTGTATAGTCCAATTGTGACAGTACATCATCGGGGTGGTCTAATTTTCCACCGGCTAAAATATCTGATTCAACCCCGTGAATCAGCCTGAAATCTTTACCATCTTGTTGCCATTGTTGATTGTATTTTTTGATTGTATTTCCCTGCTCGAGTAAATCTTCAGCACTAGCGCCATTGGCAATTTGTAATGTTGGCGAATGGTCGGCTAACCCCAACCAATTCCAACCCATTTTTTGAGCAGTATCGGCCATTTGTTCCAAACTTGCATCTCCATCGGAAAGAGTTGTGTGATTGTGTAGCGCTCCGCGAATATCACCCATCTCAAGCAGAGTTGGAAGATTATTTGCTTCCGCAGCGGATACTTCTCCAGTGTCTTCTCTCAATTCAGGAGTGACCCATTGCATGTCTAAATGAGAATATATTTCTTCTTCCGACATTGCAGGTAAGGAAAATTTAGCAGCAGCCATTCCTTTCAAATCACCTGCCTCAATCTCTGGTATTAATCCGAATTCATTGAGGCGTAGTCCTCTACTAATTGCCCTTTGACGCATGGCAATATTGTGTTCTTTACTTCCAGTAAAGTATGCTAATGTGAATGCAGCAACATGTGGTGGAACTAATCTTACTTGGGCATCAATAGTTCCACCGGATTCTAATTGTTCGTAATCATCTCCTCCAATAGCTTCGAGAACATTTGAATCAATATGTCCCACTGTGAACCCGTCTTCGAAAATAGAGGTGTCAAGAATCAAACTTATTTTAGAGTCTCCTGCACCCTTTACATCAGCAATACCATTCAAATTAAGTATTGCATTAGCAACAGATTCGTGGTCTTCATCATTAACCGAAACCACAACATCGAGGTCGCCTATCGTTTCTTTTCTTCTTCGTGTACTTCCAGCAAGAGTTGCTTCTATTACACCAGGGATGGCAGAAATTTTACTAGTGAACGCTTCCCCATACTTGAGACCAATATCTAATCTTCTTCTCGCTCTAAAACGACTCAACAATTCAATGCCATCTAGCATTCTCTGTTGTGATTTTTCACCAAACCCCTTCATTGGAGCAATTTTCCCATCATTAGCAGCCTCTTTCAAACTCGCTACAGAATCCACCCCAAGTTCATCGTGCATCAATTTGATGCGTTTTGGGCCCAAGCCAGGAATTCCGAGCATTTCTATAAGACCTTGAGGAGTATCATTGTGTAAATCAATCCAATCATTGGGCCAATCTCCTTCATGAACAGATTGAGTCAGTGCTGAACCCAATCCCTTCCCTATACCTTTGATGTCATAAATGTCACCAGAGGCGATCAATTCACCTAAATCGCTAGTTAATGAGCCAAGTATTCTGCTTGCATTTTGATATGAACGAACTCGGAATACATTGGCACCTTGAAGTTCAAGCAATACCGCGACTTGATGCAATACATTGGCCACTTGGTTGCGGGAAAAATATGGAGGTCCACTTGGGCGGGCCTTTGGAAGAATGAAAGATGCACCGGCCATAAACAGTGATGATGCCCACCCTTCTCAAAGATTGCTAACAATAGCATATTATTTTCCAACTCCAAGTATTGTTAAATTGCAATCTTTTGAAGAGTAGGTGGCCGTAGGAGTGGATATGGTGGCCGTTGAGAGTATCGAACTACTCGCTCAATCACTATGTTTTACATCTGCTATCTTATTTGCTTTCATTGCTACCTTCAGTCGTTCACAAAGAGCAGAAAATGCAGCACAAAATGCAATTGCAATATTACTAGTAGCATCAGCGGCGACACTTTGGTGGCTTTCATTATCAGGTGGAGAATTATGGGGTTCCAATTACTTGCCCAAGCCAATATCTCTAGTCTGTCTAATTCTTGCCTTCTCTGCAAGAATGAATATCAAAGGGACAAATGTTTCTTTCGGCGCAAATCCACATACAATTGGAAAAACTGATCAAGAAGGCGCTGAAGAATAATCGCTTCAGACGATTTCACCAGGTTCTTGCTCGCCTTCAGCAGCTTCCTTTGCCATTTTTTGGTCGATAAAGGTGCGCATATACTCTGGAAGTTCTCCATTGACGAAGATGACATCGGTAACATTCTCTAATTTCTTCAGTGAATAATAAATTTGCATTGCAGTCATTGGAGTTGATGAACATCCTGTACAACCTCCATCAAGTGAGAGCATAATATTGCCATCGCTGGTATCAAGAACGGTAACAACACCATCGTGTGCGTCTAGAATCTCCTGAACAGGGCCAATTTCGGCCAAAATCTCTTCAGCACTAATCGCCATACCACAGCGGCGGTGGCTTATCCCTTTCAACCGTTGCTAAACGAATGAAATCAATATTGACAGAAAATGGTACTGGGATATCAGTTTTTAGTTAAAATGGCAGTATTGCTTGTTATTGGTGAGGGAACCCCTTATGAGGGGGATTTAGGTCGGCGGGTTAACAGGTGTTACCTATGATGGACAATATACCACTGATTGCAGCAGGAGCAGGTCTTTTTGGCTTACTTATTGCTATGGTTCTATACAAGAAAGTAAACAGCATTGAAATCGACAACCCGAAGGTTGCTG
>Ga0233427_10002712_pt1 | contig 16296 bp, 24 predicted proteins | sample SI_118_April2016_5_FD_179885 | JGI IMG/M metagenome (GOLD analysis project Ga0233427, IMG submission 179885) | Seawater microbial communities from Saanich Inlet, British Columbia, Canada - SI_118_April2016_100_MG | ecosystem: Environmental > Aquatic > Marine > Inlet | place: Canada: British...
CTTTTTTGAATTGTTCAGCTACCTCTCCTATTTCGGTTCTCTGTAAATTTCTAATTTCTATTGCAATTTTTTCTAATGTTGCACCAATTAATGCTAATTCAAATACATATTCTGCATATCTTTCTCTTGGTACAACTTGTGTTGTTACTTCTGCTGGGAATAATTTTAATCTCTTTGCAGCCCTTTGTTGAACATCCAATGATTTTGCACCCATTAAAGAACCCGTTCCAACAACTCCTAATGTTTTACAAATCAAAATTCTTTTTTTAATTTCTTCAATACGTTCAACATGTTTTGCCATTTCTGCAGCCCAATTTGCAAATTTTAAACCAAATGAAATGATGCTAGCATGTTGTCCATGTGTTCTTCCCACTGCAGGGATTTTTGAATATTTTATTGATTTTTTTGCAAGAATCGATGCCATTTTTGCTACTTTAGGTTCAATAATTTGCAATGCATCTCTCATTTGCATAGAGTTACTTGTATCAACTAAATCATTACTTGTAAGTCCATAATGGATCCAAGGCCTTGCATTTTTAGAACATTTTTCACTTAGTGATTCCACTAATGCAGCTGTATCGTGATCACTTTTTGCTTCTAATTGTTTAATTCTTTTTGCAGTAATTTTACCTGACATTGCAGCTTTGTGAATTTCTTTACCTATTTTTTTTGAAATCATTCCTATTTCACTTTGTGAAATAGCAGCAGCCCCTTCGATTTCTAATTGATAATCAATTTTTTTTTGCTCACTGAAAATTTCCATCATTTCTTTGGTCCCATAACGACCATTGTCAATAGGTAAAATTGCCATTATTTTTCTAATTGTATATTAGAAAATAAATCTACTTGTTTTTTATCCATTTTTGCGATCATTATGAGATTAATTTGATATACAGTATTTTTCAACTAGAATTTTTAACTTATTTTTGTTTAATTCCCGTATCTGATAACACCCATTCTAATGCTTTCAAATAACCTTGTTTGAAATTTTTCTCATCAATTGCCCAATCTGGATTTGCTCTTAATTCTGCAAGTAATTGATTTGCTTTTTGTGTAATTATTGCCTTTTCTATCATAACTCAATTTGAATTCTTATTGATTTAAAATTATTCTTAGAATACTTATGATGATTTAAATTGGATTGAAAGAAAATTCTACCGATACTTATGTCATCAACAGCCCCTAAGAAAATTGGAGAAAATCATTATCAAATTGATGCTGATTCAAATCTTGGAATGAAAGTTCCTGTTAGAATTTATGCAAATGAGACATTACTCCAGAAAATGTTATCTGATAGGACTATTATGCAGGCTCGAAATGTTGCTTCAATTCCTGGAATTGTTAGCCATAGTGTTGTTTTGCCTGATGGGCATGAAGGATATGGATTTCCTGTAGGTGGAGTTGCTGCTATGGATGCTGAGGAAGGAATGATTAGTCCCGGTGGTGTTGGATACGATATTAATTGTGGAGTGAGATTACTTCGTTCAAATCTAAATGAACAAACAGTTCGTTCAAAATTAAAAGATCTTGTAAATGATTTATTCAGTTCTATTCCATCTGGAGTTGGTTCTAAAGGTGCAGTTCGCTTAACAAATTCAGAACTAGATGAAGTTTTAGTAAATGGTGTTAATTGGGCAATTGAACATGGTTATGGTTCATCAAATGATTCTGAAGTTTGTGAAGAAAATGGTAAAATAGCAAATGCTGATCCAAACAAAGTTTCTGATAAAGCAAGAAAAAGAGGAGCCCCTCAACTTGGAAGTCTTGGTTCTGGTAATCATTTCCTTGAAATTCAAAAAGTTGCAGAAATACATGATGAGGAAGCAGCAAATAGAATGGGGATTAAAGAAGGTACAATTACAGTTTTAGTTCATTGTGGTTCCAGAGGATTTGGTCATCAAGTCTGTAGTGATTATCTTAGAGTTGCAGAACAAGCTATGGAAAAATATAATATCAATTTACCTGATAGGGAATTAGCTTGTGTTCCAAATAATTCTGAAGAGGGTGAGTCTTATAGAAAAGCAATGTTTGCTGCATTAAATTTTGCATGGAGTAATAGACAAATGATTACTCATTGGACTAGGAAATCATTTGAACGTGTATTTAATCAAACAGAATCTGATTTAGATATGAAATTAGTTTATGATGTTGCACATAATATTGCTAAAGTTGAAAAACACAAGGTTGATGGCGAGGAAAGAAACTTAGTAGTTCATAGAAAGGGTGCAACTAGAGCATTTCCTTCAAATCGTGCTGAAATTCCTTCCAAATACAGAGATTTAGGTCAGCCTGTTTTAGTTCCTGGTTCAATGGGAACCTCAAGCTGGATTTTACTAGGAAAATCTAATTCTATGGATCTCAGCTTTGGATCTACTGCTCATGGTGCCGGAAGAACTATGTCTAGATCTAAGGCCAGAAGAAATTTTACAGAAGATAATGTGAAAAAATCTCTTAATGATAAAGGAATCTTCATCAAGGCACTTACTCGTGATGGTGTTGTGGAGGAAACTCCTGAAGCTTACAAGGACGTTGATTCTGTGGTTAATGTTTCTCATAATCTAGGGATTGCAACTAAAGTTGCTAAATTGGTTCCTATAGGAGTGATTAAAGGTTGAGTGACGATGATTCTGAACTTCAACGATTACAAGCTAAACGTTTAGCTGAAATGCAAAAAAATATTTCTTCTCGAGAAACTATTGAAGAAACTCCAAAACCAACTGAAGAAAAAATTGTTAATCCTAGAGATGTATTGATAAAACAATTGGGCTTTAGAGGATTGGAAGTTTTAACAAATGCTGAATCTCAATTTCCCAATGAAACTAAAATGATAATTGACAAATTATATGAATTAATTAAAACTGGTGAAATTGTTGAAGTTCTTGACGGTGGAAAATTATTAGGATTGTTTCGTTCAATTGGATTAAGTGTGAGAATGGATACTAAAATTAACATTCAACAAGATGGAAAATTTGTTTCTTTAAATGATAAACTTAGTAACAAACCAGATAACGATGATGCTGAATGAGTATTACTTTAGAAATTGGAACAAAAAATTATCTTGATGATTTACTTTGCATAAAAAAACATCTTTCTCACATGGAAAGTCTTTTGAATTGTTATGCAAGTTATAGTCTTAGTGAGCCATCATCAAAATTTGGTTGGACATTTTTCAAATTAGAGTTCAAATCTAATTTTCAAACAAGTGTATCTGAAAAATTTTCTGATATACTGACAAAATATCAATTCAATGATGAAGCAGGAAAATTTACTAAATTTATGAGTGATTATTTTGTTGCTCGAGGTTGTAATGTTAAAGTAAATTCTGCTACCTAGACTCTTCTTCCTCTTTTACCACCTTTCTTTCTGGTGGTGTCATGAGGAATTGGTGTAACATCGTCAATTCTTCCAATTTTAAATCCGCCTCTTGCTAATGCTCTGATAGCTGCTTGTGCACCTGGACCCGGAACTCTTGAACCAACTCCTCCTACTGCACGAACTCTAATATGAAATCCTGTAAATCCTTTTGTTCTTGTTGATTCGACTACTGCATTTGCAGCTTTCATTGCAGCAAATGGTGATGATTCGTATCTATCTGCATTAACATGATTTCCACCAGAACTAATGGCAACAGTTTCACCGCCTGTAAGATCTGTCATGTGGATAATTGTATTGTTATAACTACTGTAAATATGAGCAATTCCCCATTTTTCTGGACCTTCTTTTTTGGTTTCTGGTTGATTTTGTGTCTCTACTACAGCCTCAGTTTGTTCTTCTACTACAGCCTCAGTTGTTTCAACTGGTGCTTCTACTTCGGCTTCAATTTCTGACAATGCTTACCAGATCTTAAAGGGTTTAAAAAACATTGATTTCTTTAAATCGTTTTAATTTGGTCACTTGGATTAAAATCCTTCATTATTCATATACTATAATTTATTGGATATTTTTAATGGCTTCAATTATTTTATTGGCAATTGTTGTTGCTGTTGCTGTTGCATTATTGGGTTCTGTGTTAATACAATCTATCATTCCGATCAATAATGTGATTTTATCACCATTAGAAAAAAAATGTCAAGAAATTGCAAATGAAGGATACAAAATTCATACACTTTACCCTGCTTCAAATCCTGATGAACTTTTAGAAGATGATATGAAAAGATTATTGTATCTTGATGATTTGTGGATGAAAGAATGTGTTTCTGTTTTACCATCTGAATCTATTTTTAATATTGTGAATAATGTTGAAAGAAATATTTCGTATGGTGAATAATTATTTAAAATGTTTCCATCCTAAATCTTTTAATCTTATTTTCTTTCCTTTATCTTCCAGATAAACCCCTTTCCCAAATGTTACATAACCAATTTCAATAATTGGTGTTTTCAATAATTTTGCATTTTTAATAATAATTTTTTTATATTTTGAAGGAATTGTGAATACAAATTCGTATTCTTCACCTCCATGAAATACTGCTTTATTCAAATCCTTATTTTGTTTTTTTAAATAATTATTCAAGTTGGTGTCAATTGGTATTTTATTAATAATGAATTTTTTCTTACTTTGTTTAGACATTTCATTTAATGTAGTTGATAATCCGTCACTAGAATCCATTGCTGATGTAAAATATTTTTTGTTCCTTAAACCATAATTTAGTCTTGGTTTTGGATTTGTTACTGTTTTGATAGATTTTTTTATTAAAGTAGATATTTTCTTCTTGTTATTCAATAATATGTCTAATCCTACAGATGTATAACCAAAAGGACCTGTAGTAAAAATTACATCTTTTTCATTAGCTCCCTTTCTAGTAATAATTTGATTTGAATTTCCTAAAATACAAATGTTAAACACAATTTCTTTGCCTTCATTAGTGTCTCCTCCTACTATTGAAATTTCATATTCTTCACATGCTTTTTTAAATCCTTTAGCAATATCTTTAACTTCTTTTTTTGAAATTGATTTGGGCAGGTTTATTGAGATAATTCCATACTGGGGTTTTACTCCTTTAGATGCAAAGTCACTCACACAAGCAATAATGCTCTTTCGTGCTGCATCTGATAACTCCATTTTTTGTGGAATGTCTGTACTTTGTACCATTGTATCTATTTTTGCTATGATTTTTGTTTTCCCTAAGGTAAATTTCTCAACATCTTCAGAAACAAATTTTTTATTTCCTAATTTTGTTTGAAAAATATTAATTATTTCGTTTTCATTTAATTTTGTCATAATATTCTTTCACCATTTCTGTAGAGTTATTTATTATCATTTCACATTTTTCTTTATCGTTTGATTCTCCAGAAACTCTGATAATATCTTCGGTATTTGATTTTCTAATTAAAATCCAAGTATTTTCATCTATGATTGCTTTAATTCCATCACGTGTATCTATTTCTGAATATTTTTTTGTGAACTCTTTTTTTATATTTTCAATTATTTTGTCATGATACTTTGAATCAATTTCAACTTTTTTTCTAATTTGAAAATAACTTTCCATATAGTTTAAAATTTCAGAGAATTTTGAATTTTCTAACATTGATGATATTAAACCACTTGTAAGAATACCTTCTCTACAATGATTAAATTCTGGTAAAATAAATCCTGCACTACTTCCTTCTCCTCCAGCTTGAGCATTATTTTTTATCATGTCTTCTATAACATTTGCTTCTCCTACTTTTGATCTTACTACTGTCCCACCTTTTTCTTTGATAAACTTCTCAATTGATACACTTGTGTCTAAACTTAAAACAAATTTTTTGTATCCTAATTCTAATGATCTTGCAACTCCTAGACCTAATGTTACATCTGGAGTTTGTTTTTTTCCTTTACTAACAACTACTAATCGATCTCCATCTAGGTCAAATGCAAATCCAATGCTATTGTTATTTGTAATATTGCTTAATTCTTTTAATTCATCTGATGTAGGATCTGGTCCTCTTGAACAACCTAAAAGTTCTTCATTTATGATTTTTACATTACATCCTATATTTTTTAACAAATTTACTGCAAAATCCTTTGCAGCTCCTCCACCATTATCTATTACAACTTTAGGTGAATTTTCTACATTGCCGATGATTTTTCTTGCATCTTCAACATACGTTGATTCTATTTTCTTAATTTTGCCTATTTTTGATTTCAATATTTCTTGTTGATTAATTATTTTAGGTAGTTCTTTTTCATTAATTCCTCTTCCTTCTAGAATGAATTTCATCCCATTCCATTCTACTGGATTATGTGAAGATGAAATCACAATACCTGCACCATATTTTCTTGATTCTCTAAATACTACTGGAGTTGGTACCATTCCTAAATCAAAAACATCTATTCCGTTTTTCATTAGAACAGCACTAATTGTTTCTTGAATTATTTTTCCTGAAGGTCTTGTATCCCTCCCAACTACACATTTTTGTGATTTAATTAGTGATGAAAAGTTATTTGTAAATTTGATTATGTCTTTTAGATTAAGATCATCGCCGAATATCCCTCTTATTCCAGAAATTGTTTTTTTCAATTACCCAAAGTCGGAAAGGCTTTTTATTAACTCTGATGGATTTCTCTAATCGTGCCTTGGTAGCTCAGCCTGGTAGAGCACCTGATTCGTAATCAGTAGGTCGCGGGTTCAGATCCCGTTCAAGGCTCTTTCATATTATCTAATATTTTTAAAATTATTTAGGAAAATTTATTGTATTATTCATCTAAGGTTTCGATATCTACTTCTAACTCTTTACCTAAACCTATCCACCATTGTTCTGTTTGTTCTGTCATGATCCCTTTTACTTTCTTAGAATGCTCCTTAATAGATCTGTCGGTTGATAAATAATTGATCAGTTGATAATTTTCTGTAAAATTATTTTATTCTAACCCTGCTTGTTTTCTTTTTCTTTTTCTATATAGAATAATGATTAAAGTTCCACCTGCACATCCCCAAAACAATGGTGTTAATCCATTTTCAATACCGAGTGGTATCAGTGTATCTAATGCTCCAACAAATCCTAAAATCATAATTGATACAAGTACTAATCCTATCATTTCTAGTAATTTTGCCATCTTTTTTCTACTCTATTCTCTAGAATCAAAAAGATATATGGTTTTGTAAAATAGGTAATGTATGGATAAGTATCTTACAATAATTTTGATTTTTATGGTTGTAGGAATTCCTATTGCTTGGATTTCACCAATGACTGGAGAAATGCGTGATCCTCCTCTTTATGTGCTATTTTATGGTTCTATAGGAGGTATTATCTTCATTCTTTTCTATGGTGGTTACAAGGACAAAAAAGAAAGACAAAAAATTAACGCAAAAAGAAAAAGATCTAAAAAATAGATTTTAAAGTTCTAAACCAAATGATTCTGCAATACTTGAAAAGTTAACATATGAATCCAAATATTGTCTTCCTTTAGAAGTTATGACGAAAGTATTTTTCCCATCATATTCAATTTTGTTAATCAAGCCAGCTCCTGTTAAATTATCTAAAAATTTAGATAATCTTGAATGTGATAAATTTGCCTTTGTTAGAAGTGATGTTGTTTTGATCCCTTCTTGACCTGATAATTGGGTAACAGTCAATACATCTGCAACAATTTGCATACTAGTTCTATAAGCTACCATGTGGTGTATACTTTCAAACTCAGATATAAGGGTATTACCATAAATTCAGATCAGATAAATAAGCTCCGCCTGTATTTTTTTACAGTGTCTTCTAGCTCTCGAATTCCATGGTTTGATGACTTTGTTGGTGTTGCTTATCGTTATTATGATCTTAGAATGAATGTTGTTCCATTAATTACTGATAGAAAACAATCTGCATCTCTATGGCATGATTCTATTCATTGGTGGGTTGATCCATCAATCAAAATTCGTTTTGTAGAAATGGAACATGATTATTGGTTCATTATGGGATCAGATTCACAAAAACCTGATACTAATTTAGCATTTTTCAAAGTATTGCCAAAATCTGAACATTATGAACGATTTAAAGAAGGTCATGGAGGTGAAGCATATCTTCGATTAGGTGTATATACAAAAAAATCTCTTGATAATGCAAAAAAAAGTGATTTATGTACTTGTGGTCACGAAGCCCAAGATCATGATGAGGGTGATGATGATGTTTGTTTATTCAATGATTGTAGTTGTAAAATCTTTTCTAGTTTTCAAGTCAATCTTTTAAAAAGAAAAAAAACAATTACTGACATCAAATTTTTAGAGGAAAAAGATGTAAAAGATGATCCTCTTGCTTGGAATTGTTTTACTGTAAATAAATATTCAAAACCTGAATAAAATTAATCTAAATCTTTGTTTACTCTGATGTGATCCCCTGGATAATGTTCATGTACTTTTTTTGAATAACATTTTCCACACATGGTTCCTTCAATTCCCCATTCTTCCATTGGTTTGTAACGTAGTTCCACTTTTTCATTACAAATTGAACATTTTTCTTTTGATCCCAAAGTATTTTCTTCTCTTTTTCATCGATATAAAAAACAATCTAGATTAATCCTAATTGAGAAAATCATGTTAAATAATACCTATTTCTGATAAAATCAGGTAGCTAGTTTAACCAATGTAAACCTCCTGCAAGATTTTTACTTGGTTGGGCTACTGCCTTTTTCATTAAAATAAGTTGTTTGCAATCTTTTTTAGCGCTATGATTTCTTCTTCTTCCTGTCTAATTTTTTTATCTATTACCCTAAGCATTGAATCATTCCAAACATGTTGGGAGAAAAAATTATGTTTTGTGTTTGCTAATTCAATTTCATCATCCACTACTGTGTCTTCTAGAAATTTTGTCACAATTACATCTGTAATTTTTAAAATTCTATTATTTAGTTTAAAACTATGAAATATTGGCTCTAATTTTCTTATATCTGATTTAAAATCCCCTTTAGATTCTAGGATTTTTTTATGTAATATTCTGAAATAGACTGCTACAAAAAATAATGTTGCATATCTTTTTGTTTTATGTCCTCCTTGTTTTCCATATTTCAATGATTTTTTTGCAAATTCTTTTACGAGATATGGATATAATATTATTCTATAATCATCTTTGAGATTATCATTAAAGATTTGATCATATTTACTTCCTCGTGGGAGAAATTGAGATGGAGAACTATATGATTCAGTAGGTCTTTGTTCAATTCCTGCAACTAGTGATTGAATTGCATCTTTGGCAACAATGACTTTTTTATGATTATCTGGTAAATAATTATTGTAAGCCCCATCTCCATTGTATTCTGATTGTTTAGATTTTGATTTTGTATCAAATGAGCCTGCTTGAATTTCATAAAAATATCCACAATTTTTCAATTGTGATTTGATTGATTTATGAAAATCCATTAATGAAACTAAATCTTTTCCTCTAACTGAATTTTGTGAATTTCTATATTTTGTAATATTGTTTTGTTCTTGTTCATCATCTGCTTTGATTATGGTTACTGTCATTGATCCATCCATATTTTTTGTTCTCTTTGAATGATCTAAAATTGAATTTGATGTTTGTGCACCATTAACAATTTGTGGAGCAAAAAGCTCAATCATATTTTCTCCTAGTTCTGTGAAATCACTAACTACTATTGTAATTCCATTATTATAAAAAAAGAATTTCCCTGGATTTGTTTGTAGAGTATCTCTTAGTCCTTTGTTTACTGTAGTTTTAAATTGCATCCATTGTCTGATGTTTGATTCAAAGACATAGTCTCTATTTTTACTTACAAAATCTGTTAATTCACGCAGTTTTAAAATTCCTAAAATAGTATTTTCATGTCTAAGCATTCTTTCAAGTTTAATGGATGATTTTTTCCCTGCTGCTGGTTTTTTAATTCTGTCCCATAATCTTTGAATTATTTTCTCTTCATCAATTATTTCTACTATTTCATCTTGATAATCGACTTTTTGATCCGTAACATAACAACATTTTATTTTCAAATTTTTTTCTTTAATTTTTGTAACAAGCTGAGCTAATTCTGGTCTCATTTTTGTTATATCTTTTGTAAGTAATCTCTTTGCATCTTCTTTGAATTTTGCAATTGCTTCAAGTGAATGTGATGTACCGTATTTTGATTGAAATAATCTAACTGTATTATCTGAAAAATCTACTGGTAAATATGCATCAATTCCTAGATCATTTGCCCCATCTACAATTGCATCTGCTGCATCATCCTCTGTAGCCTCAAAAACTCTTGTTAAAATCCATTGAAGAAAATTATTACCTTTTTCTACTTCACTTTTTGAATCTTCGGCGTATTCCTGAATGTTTTCTCTAATATTTTCTGCAAATCCTTCTAGAGGTGGACTAGAATTTTTTTGTACTAATAGAGCCTGTGATCCTGGTATGTATTCTAATAGACCATTTGGATTTTGTGACATTAATTTTTGTAATGTATTATATATTTAGAGAATTAGGTAATTGTGTAATAACTCTCAAATGGATGTGAACTGAATTGATAAAAAAAATAATTACTTTGGCAATAATATTGGGAATATCTGTAACAGTAATTGGCTTATCATTATCCAGCTTAAATTTTGAAGAAACTATTTCTGAAGACCATAATTCTGAAGAAACTAATTTGCAAAATGATTTCCTCATTACACCTGATGTTGTAATGCCAACAAAGGTATCACGTCCTGGATGTGATATTGAAGACGTTTGTTACATCCCATCTGAAATTGTTGTAAAAAAAGGAGATTCTGTTACCTGGTTGAATGAAGATTCTTCATTTCATAGTGTTACATCGGGGGTTTATGGAGAACCTACTGGACTTTTTGATAGTGGTTACTTAGATCCATACGAGTATTACACATTGTCTTTTGATGAAATCGGTACATATGATTACTATTGTACTTTACATCCTTGGATGTTCGCTCAAGTAATTGTAGAATAAGGTACCCGAGGGAGTCGAACCCCCTTGTATAAGCTTTGCAGGCTCACGCATAACCGTTCTGCCAGAGTACCGTTTTGAAAAACACGAAATGAACAATTAAACTCTTTAGATTAGAATTTGTTAAATGATTTTGAAGCCAATTTAACATCTTCTCCTTTGATTGTTTTTCTACCTGCATGTGATGCCATATCTACTGCATTTTTTGCAATATTGTCCGCAACATCTTCTATTACTCTTCGTAATTCATCTGCTGACTCATCACTGACTCTTTCTGCTCCTGCTTTTTTCAAGATTCTATACATTGCAGATAGTCCTAACTCTGATGATTTCATAATATTTGTTTTAGTTTTTTGTGAAAAAACTTAATGAGTGAAAAAATATCACTAAGGAATCGATTTATACAGACTACATTGAGAATAAATTAGAAAATGACTTGGTCTTTTGATTCCCATATTCATTTATCTGATTCTGTGTATCTTCCTGAAATTAATTTTATTTTGAATCAAATGAAATTTCTTAAAATTAAAGCATGTTGTGTTTCAATGAATGTTGAAAATTCTTTAGAAACTTTATCATTATCAAAAAAAAGTAATCTAGTTTTACCTTTTATTGGAATTCATCCTGAATGTGCAAATGATGATCTTGAAAAAATTAATAATTTGATAGAATTAAATCAAAATAATATTTCGGGGATTGGGGAAATTGGATTAGATCCTACATATTGTAATAATGATGATGACACTAAAAGACAAATTCATGTTTTTGAATCATTACTTTCATCTGCAGAAAAATTTCATAAACCTATTTCTATTCATTCTCGAAAAAGTCTTGATGAAATTTTTGAAATCATGACTTCTTATGATACAAAACATGCTTTGTTACATTGGTTTGATGGAAGTAAAAAACAACTTCAAAAAGCAATGGATATGGATTTTTTTGTATCATTTGGTCCTGTAATGATATATGCTAATGATAAACAGAGTTTATTGTCAAAAACTGATGAATCTAAAATTCTTGTTGAAACTGATGGACCAGTTAGGTTTTCTAGATGTTTTGAAATGAAATCTGGACAGATCAGCTTCATTCCTAGTGTAATTTTTTGTGCCTCTAAAATTCTTGAAAAAACTTTTGATGGTATGTCGTCAATGCTAGAAGAAAATACAAAACGTTTTCTTGGAATATAGGTATAAAATACCCCCTTCGTTAATTCATGCGTGGATAGGATAAAGCGTCTGTCATTTGAAGTAATGAATGATCATAAATCTAAATTTAATGAAGACTTTGTTGAAAATAAAAAAGCATTGAACCAAATTACCGTTATCACTTCCAAAGGTCTAAAAAACAAAGTTGCTGGATATATTACAAGATTTATTAAAAAACAAAATTATGAAGAAAAACTCAAACAAGATAGAGGTAGTTATGATTCTACTAATACTGAAGAACAAGAATCTTCATTAGATGTTGCAGAATCTGAAGAAATTTCTGAAACAGTTGAAGAAATTACTCTAACAAACGATGAAGTTGAAACTATTGTTCCAAAAACTGAATCTGTGGAAGAAAAAACTGAATAATTAATTAGTTATTAATTTCTAAATTTTAATTGAATGTTAATATGATTACTATAAAATTAGTTGGTGGTGCAAAAAAATCTTTCAATTCTGAACAATTACAAATTGATAGATCTGATATTTCTATAAATGATCTACTTGAATTATTATTAAAAGTAAAACCTGATAATACTTCTGTATTTGATATTGAAAATATTTTGATTGCAATTAATGGTTCGGATTCCTCTGCAATGGACGGGAAGGATACTATTGTTCATGATGATGACATTGTGAGTATAATTCCTGTAATTCATGGTGGTTCATCTAAAAAATTAATTTTTGAAATTGATAACAAACAGATTCAAGTAATAGAAATCGGTGCTCAAAAAACAATTGATATCAAATTCATTGATGATTTAAGAAAAAAATACCCTAAAATTAAATTTCAAGCTGTATCTAGTAATTTTATCCTTAATGCTTCTCATTTAAAAAAAATTTTATCACTTTCAATTAATGCTGAAAAAAATAATATATTACTTTCAAATAAAATTGAAACTGATATTTTAATGCGTTTTGCAATAACATTACAAATTTCAAATGCTATTTCGTCAGCTGGAATGAAACCTGCTACTAATTTTATTTTAATTGCTATTGGAAATAAAAATTCCTTTACATCATTATATTCTGAATTATCTTCTTTATGTGTAAATTTATTTTTCAAAAATCATGATTTATTTATTAAAAAGCATTTCAATATCTCAAAAAAACATATTGATACCATATATTCTAAAACTCCTTTAGAAGATATTTTAGTAGAAAAAGCTGCTATTCTAATCTGACATACTACGTTTAGTTTTTTCCAGACTTAGTATATCTGATTTTTTTAATATTGAAATTCCTGTAATTATTCCTAGTATTTCTATTAAAATTATTTTATCTGGAAAATCTAATGAAACTTTATTTTTTATCCTATTTGCTATTTTTGTAATTATCTCCTTACTTGAAATATCTGAATTTCTTTTTTCAATTAATATTCTGTATGATTCTTTTTCATTAATTTCACTTGACATATTAGAAATTGATTTTTCAATTTCTTCTATGTTTGTTTCAACAACTTTTTGAATTGGTATTATTCTTAGGCAATATCTGATACTCCATGGTTCATCTAATACCATTTCTTTCATTTTTCTAACTACTTCAATAGGATTCAATTTTGTTTGAACTGTAATTATTCCTGACATACTACTAACTGAGATTTTTACATCTGAATCCCCCAATTCATCTAAAATATCTATTAATTCATCCTCTGTTTCTCCTTCTAAATGTCTGGCACAAGTAACTATTAGATTCATCATATTCTAATATCTTCCATTTTTAGTGCTCCCTCTCTAATGATCTTAATTTCATCATTTTCTATTTCAATTATTGTTGATTCGCCTTTACTTGTAATTGTTCCTCCATTAAGAAATACATCATAATTTTTAATATTTTTTAGACATTCATCTGGATCCGTGTATGATAAATCCCCAGAAATATTTGCACTAGTTCCCACCAACAATCCACATTTTTCCAATAATTTCAAAGTACATTTTGAATCTGGAATTCTTACTGCAATTTTGTTTTCCAACTTTAATGATTTTTTTAATTTTTCATCTGTTAATTTTAAAATTAATGTTAGTGGTCCTGGCCAATATTTTTTAATAATTTTTTCAGTAATTTTATCTATTGATGTTATTTGTTTTACAATATCTAATGAATATGCTAACACCGGTAATGGTTTAACTTCTGATCTTGATTTAATTTCATAAATTTTTTTTACTGACTTTACATTATATGGATTACATCCAATTCCATATACTGTATCTGTTGGAAATATTGCTACTCCGCCTTCTTTAATTATTTGAGATGTTTTCATGATCCCTTCTTCATTACAATCTAATTTCAATATTTTTATGATAATCCTTTCTTTAATTATTATTTTCTTTTTACTCCCACTGATTGTATTTAGCAACTATTTTTTTATTCTAATTTTAATTGTTATGGATTTGAATGTTATAATTGCCTAAATATTTTAAAACTAAAAATTAAATATTTAAACCAAAATTATCTGCAAATTTTGTAAATGAATTATATGCTTGGAGAAACTCTCTTCCCGATTGACTAATTTTGTATCTGTTTGAACCTTGTGAATCTGCTTGCTCTAGCAAACCTTGTGATACAAGTGTTTTTAAAATTGTAGAAATTCTAGAATGTGAAATATTTGCTTTTCTGATTAGATATGTTACTGTTGCTCCATCTTCATCTTGAAGATCATCTCTGGTAGTGTGTAGAATATCTCCAATTATTTTCATTTGTGTTCTATATTCTCCCATTTTCTTAATTTTCTATTCTTAAATCTATATACGAAACAATTGATATTTTCGTATATACTAATAAGATAAAAGATTTTGACAACTTTTAATTTTTGAGCCTATTTCAGATTTTATCTAAATCATCATCAAATTTTATCTTCTTTAATGGAACTTTACTCACTGGAATAAACAATGCAATCAATCCCGAAATTTTGATTACCATTGAAATTGAATATAATATTGATTCAGGGAATACAAAAGAATACCACCCCAAAAATTCACCAAATGCTAAAAGTCCTAATCCTAGCGATACCGAAATAGCACCTTTATTTTTATTGTCTCTATAAGATAACATTGTTTCAATTGCACCATATACTAATAGAATGAATGAAACTGATCTGAAAATATGTTCTAATTGAACAGTTGAAACTAGAAAAAATGGAAAAATTCCTATTGATCTAAAGTAATTGGATTTTGGAAAAAATGATTTAATGCTATGGGAAAATGCAATAAAAAAATATCCTACTGTTTGAATAATAATCCCTACTGTTTGTATCCATCTTTCTATACTTCCTGATTTTATTATAAAATCTTCCACCATGTACCCTGACCATATGACAAAAAATCCTAAACTTATTGAAAGAAATGCAATTGTTAGTCTAAATAATGTTGGACTACCTGTATTTCTAAATCCAATATATGACATGACTCCTATTGCAAGTCCAACTAAAAATCCCACAAAGTTTAGTATGTTTTCTAATAAAAATTCCAATGGTGTTTAGTAATTTCTTAAAGTAATTATTTTAATCTGATGAATCATTTTACTATTTTGTTAATCCCATTCATCCAATGAACCTGCTGTATGTCCTTCTGTACTACCACCAGATGCATAATCACCTAAAATATCTGAATATTTGGGTTGATTATGTGCTACAAATTTTACATACTCCCCATAACTCATATCCAAATCACATGATCCACATTTGACTAATGAATAATCCATTGCCATTTCTGCATCTTCATTACATTTTGGACATTTAATCTTCATATCTTGTAATATTGTTCATGAATTATTATTACTTTACATCAAAAAAAGATAAAAGGAGTCATTTCTTGCTGATTTCTATGAGTCGTACTTGTACTAAATGTAAAAATCCTATACCTGATACTGAACAATTAGGACCTGTAAATGAAAAATATCCTACATGCACTAAATGTTGGGCTGAATGGAAAGAATATCAAATCATGGTTATGAATGAAATGAAATTAGATATGTCTATGGCAGATCATCGTAAATTATTAAAAAAACATGAAAAAATCTTTGTAGGTGTTTTGTCTCCTGAAGGTGAAATCATCGATTATTCAAATGAAGATAATCGAAAACCTGATGAACCACAAGTAAATTAAATTTTTAAATGATTTTTAGCATTATTTGGTATCATGATTAGAATTTTTCTTCTATCTTGATCATTTAGATTTCTAATAATTTTTCTAATTGTATTTGAAATAGTTTCCTTTTCATTTTCTTCTA
>Ga0233427_10002723_pt1 | contig 16219 bp, 9 predicted proteins | sample SI_118_April2016_5_FD_179885 | JGI IMG/M metagenome (GOLD analysis project Ga0233427, IMG submission 179885) | Seawater microbial communities from Saanich Inlet, British Columbia, Canada - SI_118_April2016_100_MG | ecosystem: Environmental > Aquatic > Marine > Inlet | place: Canada: British...
CTCCAGGGTAAGGGGTCATAAGACTAAAAACTGGAAAGTGAGGTTTTAAATCCTTAGCAAACTGGATTGTTTCGTCAATTCGAGAAGGGGTATCGCCAGGATTACCAAGCACAAAAAAGGTCTTTAGCTTTATGCCTGCATCACGAACTCCTTTACAAGTCAAACGCATTTGCTCTTTTGTCGTACCTTTGTCTAATAAATCAATAACTTCCTGATTGCCAGATTCAATACCCACCGCAACAATCCAACACCCCGCAGCCTTCATAGACTTGAATAAATCTAAGTCTCTAACGTTTGCATGAGCGTTGCTGTACCAAGTCATGTCTATATTATTCTTTATCATTAGATCGCAAAACTTAAATACTCTCTTCTCATTAATTGTAAAGGTGTCATCCAAAAACATAACTTCTTTAACTCCAAATTTTTTGGATAAAAACATTTGATAGTCCACCATATACTCTGGGCTATGAGCACGAACAATTTTACCTGATGGGGTTTCACAAAAAACACATTTATAAGGGCACCCTCTTGAACTAGCGACCGTCATATAAGGCGACCGTTTATGATGTAATAAATAAAGCTTATATGTTTCAAGAGGAGGTAGTAAATGAATAGCAGGGAATGGCATTTCATCCAAATCTTTGACACGCACCCTCTCTGAGTTGATGATAATTTCACCATCAAGACTTTTGTAGGCCAGTCCCTCTATTTCAGAAAATTCTTTAGTCCCATCCTCTAGGTGTTGAATCAACAATAAAAGAGTTTCTTCCCCTTCTCCCATAACACAAAAATCTATCGGAGTTTCTTGTAAGGTTTGGTGAGGTAGAAAAGTTGCGTGAGGTCCTCCTGCAACAATTTTAATCTTTGGGCTACTTTGCCTTATAGCGCGCGTAAGTATTTCAATAACTGGATAGTTATATGAAAGCGTATACAAACCAACCATATCGGGAGATTCGCTTTGAACGTATTTAACTGTATCGCTTACTGAAAAACCTATTGCATTACAATCAACAATAGAAACATCATGCTTATATTTCAATAAATAGCCCGCTAAAGAAGCTAAACCAACGGGGGGCTGAAAAGAAGCTAGTTTTTTAAATCTACCATAAACATCATCCAAGCTAATCGGTGGGTTAATTAGTATTATTCGCATTAAACCTTGAGCCTATTGTAGGGAGGTAAAAATATGACAAAGGCAGCTATAGTTTTAGGTGTGTCTAAAGTATTTATCTACAAAGTAAGTCTACTAATTATAACAGGTGAATATCATTTAAATATCGGTATTTAAGTGTACAATCTTAATTTTATTTTCGATTTTCATACTAATATATATAGTACCAATTTCATATCTTTTTAAATTAATTTTTTATTTAATGCCATGTGGTAATCTCTTGAGTGCTTTTCTCGATAAGCCACAAATGTCCTTCTCCATAAAGTATTGTTTAAAAGCCTTCTGCACCTCCGATTTTTTTTTAATTATTTATAGCCTATGCTTCAAAGTTATCTTCTTTGGTCAAATAAAAAGTTGACATTTTATTCTTTAGCCATAATTTTTCTTTCCTCGTGCTCATTTGGTCTTTGGTTTAAAATAAAACAAATTTCTATCGCCTCTGAAAAAATCTTAGGCCTGTACCCATTGGCAGGCTATGCCGTCTCATCTCTAAAAACGCTGTTCATTTTCAGCTCATTGTGGCTGGGATTGTCTCTATTAATTAGTCAAGTCAGGGATGATCAAGGTGGAACTGCTTTAGCAAGAAATCTTTTTCTCTGTTCATTGCCATTTTGTGCTTTTCTTCTTTCTTCTATAAACGCAAGCCTCTCTGTACAAATTCTTTTGTTCGTTTTATTTTGTGGGATTCTTATTTTATTGAGCTTTCAAAACACATCTTTTTGGAAGTTTGCAAAGGAGCCGGTATGCGTTCTAGCTTTTTACTTATTATGTTTTTTTCTTATTCTAAGAAGTTATTCTCCTCTCTACCATAATACTTTCTGGGACACATGGGGACGAAATGATTTTCTAATAAACTTGGAGCAACAGTGGGAAAATGCTAAGGCTTATGATTTTTTAGGCAACTTCACTCAAAGCGGAGCCTTGGGAGGACATACTCAAGGCGTCTATATGATCAGCGAGTTGTCCGCTCTCATTATTTTAATTTTTGATTTACCCATCATTGATCTGCTTGGCAAGTTTACCTCCGTCAAGTTTCTCTATTTAGGGTTTTATATCTTTGGAACCTTTGGCACTTATTTGTTTTTTCGCTATGGATTAAAACTATCAACTCTAATCTCAACCCTTGGAGGTCTAGGTTTTTTTTGGGGAAACTCTCCCTACTTGTCATTCATGGCAGGGGAGTTCCCTATCCATATGGTCCAATTCACTTTTTTCCCATGGATTCTATTATTTATAAAACTTGCTTATTCATTTAATCGACCTGCACTAAGTTGTCTAGCAGGTTTGGTGGCCAGTCTCTCAGAATATGCAATGAGCTCTCACCCAGAATCTGACTTTATTTATTTCATATTTTGTAATTTATACAATTTATACCTTGCGCTAACACAGCTTGCTAAAAGTGGCCTTCAAGTGGCCTCGGTCAAGCGGTTTTTCGGTTGGCTTGTAATTCTTCCTATATTTTGGGGAATTGGCCTCGCTTACCGAGTCATCCCTATGATTGGCGCAATTCTTAATAAAGAATTTTCGATTGTGGATAGTCCGGGTAGCCTCGGCCTTGGTTGGATTGGCGGGATCAACTCTTTTCAAAAACTTTCTACGATACTCTTCCGTTTTGAAAAATATCTGTTTGAAATTCCTCCAGAAATATATCTGGCAGGAGCATCAGGTACAGGTGGTTCGCTAGTGTATTTCTTTATCGGCCAGCCATTATTATTTTTTGCCTTTGCTTTTGTTTGTCTGACCTTTGTCACTTTGTACAAAAAGATATTGCATAAACCCAACCAATACTTGCAACACACCTATCTACAAACATCTTTATTCTTTGTGGTCATGTATCTGTTCTTATCCTGGAACCTACCTCAAGGAAACCGCTCCTGGCTCAGCGAATTCATGGTCTGGACTGGTTTTCTAAGAATACATAATGCCTATCGCTTGTCTACGTATTATTTCTTTTTTGGTCTCGTAACAGCGATGTATGGACTTAACTTTTTATTGCATATTAAAAAAATATTCACACTGAATATTATATTCCTTTCATTTCTTACTATGCTTGGAGTTGCCTATATTAGCCCCTTATACTTGGCGAAACCGGACAAGATTTTTCTCGACGCGATGTTCCTTGTTTTGGGGTACCTGCTAGTCCTTAGCCATGCTTTGACCTACCAGAATAAAAAAATTCAATGGCTCCAGTTTTTGGCATTCCTTAAAACCTGGAAGATAAATAAATTATTTTCACCGCTAACAAACCCTTCTAATTTTAGAAATACCACCGGGATAGTAATCATCGGGTTGACCTTTTCTTCATTCATTCTTCTAAATTCAACAACAAGAGACTATCTACTCGCACAAAATAACCCTGAATTAAAAAAATCAAATATATATATTCCTGAAAGAGTATCGGTAACGCACTTAAAAAGTAATCAGCATGACATGGCAAGTTTCGTATTTTTACAAAAAGAAATAGAGCGGTTTGCGTACGACTTTTCGAACAAAAGAAAAAAAAATCTTACCAAAAGAATCTCTGCCGCTGATTCACTTTTAGCATTCCCTCCTTCCTGCAAAAAACTTATTTTTTTTAATAAACAATTTTTTAACAAACAAAAAAATGAAAAGCATAAACATATTTTAAAAAAATTAAGTACCTATATGTACTTGGACCCAGAAATAGAAAGTTTACAAAAAACATTACTTTTAAAAGAAGAAAAAGTAAAACAAGCAACCCGTATATGCAGCGACTCTCTCACTCAACCGTCAAGCAGGACGCTAGCAAAAAGTGAAAACTTGAAAGTTTTAAAAACTGAAAACGGATTTCTTAATTCGTGGGAACCCAAAAATATTTCTTATATAATCAAACGATCCTTGAATATTTTTTTAGACCCGGTTTGGCGTCACAGCTCAATTCAAAAGCCCACCTCGAAAGCCACTTTCATGCAGCGACGGTTTCGTCAAGACCTTAATAAGGTTGAAACCATAGATCTGGTTTTCAGCTCAAATGTTTCTAACCAGTTAATAAACTATGATTCCTTACATGAATCTTCATGTAACCCCTACTGTAATATTGTACCTTCCAAAAGCAGCTCTTTTTTAGCAGTCAATCTCCGCCTTGCGGGCACTGCATTACCAGACACAGAACTTATTCTTCCAGCATATTATCTGCCGACTAAGATTATCGATAACAAAGAAAAAGAAACAACCTTGCGCGTTCACATAGGGGAAATGATTAAGAACTACTTTGCATTTAATGAAATTTTACATCTTGATCATGTTTCTCCTCATAAGATTAACCCCAATGGTCATATTTATCTTAAAGAGATAATTTTTTTTCTCCAAGACAATCAAAAAAATATTTTAAAAAAACTGCCTTTAAAACGAGTTGATTTTCTAGGATTGAAAACGCCGTCGCCGCAAATTGATATGCCAGATGAATATGAAAATATCAACAGTCTACTTGCCGCAAGATTACGATATAAAAGCTCAGCTTTAATTGAACCCGAGGACAGAGGGTTGAAGAATATGGCTCGCGACTTTCTTGCCCGCAGGATCACCAATCCTCTTGTGCTTTTTGTAGATCGGATATTCGGGTTTAAACCTTCATGGAAGCCTTCGTGGGAATCTCCCGAAAAGCACATGGATTTTTTTAACGAGATCGCTCCTGAAAGGGATAACTTCTACTACCTGGATGAACCATCTACACGTATTCTGATGCATACTCAGATAGCTTACCATGGAGGTCTAACGTATAATATTAACAATATCCCCCAGTTTTATTTTCCCGATGAGTACCAGCTTTTTCTTTTTCTGGGCCTCCTTGGCGACGGAAATTTTATGCCTATTGGGAAAAAATCAGAACTTACAGCTGGAATGTGGTTTGGTATCGGTCCTGGTTATCCATCGATTGATGTAGACTTTCATTTAGAGAGCCTATTTTATAAGCCCGAAGAACTTAAGGACATTGAAAACCCGGCTGTAAATAGTTTTGACTGGCACTTATATGGAGTGGAGTTTGATCAACTTCTTGAAAATCCAAATGGAAAGAAAATACTCAATATCCTGGGGATCGATTTTTTGGTCTTTCACAAGTCTTACTTAAAGAACGTGCCTCCTAGCAGTTTTTATTTCCCTAACCCAAAAATGCCAACTCCCTCTGAAAAAATGGAAGGACTTTTGTCCATGGGATTGGTTCCTTTTGATCTTCCAGAATCCTATAAAATTGCTCCCAAATTTCCCGATCATTACGGAATTCATGTTTTAAAAAACCCAGAATCCTATGGAAAAGCATATATAGCAAAATGGGTCAAAACCATTAAACCTGAAGACAACGATTTTAATAAAAGTATTTTCGAGCTAGGGATGACTTGGCCTAAGTCTGACGAATTACTAGAACATTTCTATCAACATTTATCTGAAATCCCGGATGCTCAAGGTGCCGCTCTTATCGAATCAATGGATGCTGATGACTCTAAAATTAATCCTCAGGAATATCCGTCTAATAGTTACGTTGAAATTATTAAGATCATTGCATCCAAAGCTGTCTTTGATGTGAACTGTAAGGAAGATCATTGCTGGTTGATCTATAACACAGCTGCATTGGATGGTTGGAAAGCTTACTCGGGCTCAGAGAAACTTCAAATACACAAGGCCAACCTAGGATTCATAGGGATCAAACTGGATCGTGGCCAACACTTTGTCTGGATGGAATACCAACCTTGGCTACCTACTATAGGTTTATTGATAGCTTTGGCTGGATGGATTTTTACCCTCACTAAATTAATAGCTCATCGAAAGTTTTCTTAACCTATAATTTCCCGCTAAATACTAGCAAGATTATCAAAAGAGCCTAAGAAAAGATATAGATCGCATTTAAGTTTAATTGGCCTACTAACGGAATTAGTTTCCTTGAATCATTATTTATTTTAATTTTTTATTTTTAAAATAGGGGAGTAGCCAGCCTGTAGCTATAATTTTTTTTAGATTTTTTGAGGAAATTATTTTATTTTTCTGAATTATTTTTCTTTGCTCTAAAGCTTTCCCCAAACCTAACAAAGCATCTCTTTTGGCTCTAAATATTGGACCCGCTTGCCCTGTAACCGAAAAATAAATCAAGGTTGCCACATTTGCTAATATATGCTGTAAGAGGCCACTCCAAAGGAGTAATGAAGGCATATTTTTAACATAAGCCCAAACCATATTACGGTGACCGTGATAAACAGCGAAGTCACTTTTCCTACCAGTAATGGCTGAACCAACATGTTCAACCTTTGCATTTGGAACATACAAACAACGATGACCCATTAAACGCAATCGAAAAGCTAAGTCAACATCTTCAAAATAACAAAAAAATCTTTCATCAAATCCACCTACATTCAAAAAGATATCTCGTCGGTACATTGCTGCGGCAGCACAAGGAGAAAAAATCTCTCCAGTTGAACGAGAAGTTTGGTTTTCAGATAACCCGTGGTCACGCCTCCAGGCTAGCCCGCATAAGTGATAAACATCTCCAGTGCCATCCAACTGACTCAAAGAATCTTGTTTTTTCAAGCAACTTCCAAAAAAATTGTATTGTGGGTTTTTCTCCGCAGCAATGTGCAAATTTGATAACCAGTCTGGCTCAGCAATAGCATCGGGGTTTAACAAAGCTACCCACCGAAAATATTTTGCTTGTTTTATAGCGTAGTTATTAGCGGCAGAAAATCCGATATTTTTATCCAACCGGACAACTTCAACGCCTGGGAATGTTTCTTCAATTTCATCAACTGAGCCATCATGACTAAAGTTATCAACAACAACTGTTTTAAAGTTAGAAAAAGTCTGGCGCTGCAATGATTCAAGACAACTACCTAAGAATTCTTTCCCATTAAAATTAACAATAATGACTAATGTTTTTGTCGAAAGGTCCATGCTGTTTGACATTTAAAAGAAATTAGAAATGCTATACACTGGCCTCCTAGCAGAAACTCACGCTAACCAAACTAAAGTTACGCAAGCGATGTTAACTACCGTTGCGCTTCTTGCAATCATCTAGGCAAACACATATACTCAAAAATATTTTTGCTCACTAAGAGTATAAAGCTAATTTTTTTACAGAAACATGAAAACATTACTCATTACTGGTGGCGCTGGCTTTATCGGAAGCAATTTCCTTCTTCGTCAAATTAAAGACGATAATACCCGTGTCGTTAATTATGACAAGTTGACCTATGCTGGGAACTTGGACACGCTACAGTCTATTGAAAGCAATTCTAACTACTCTTTTATTAAAGGGGACATCTGCGATCAGGAACTAGTTAAAAAAATTTTAACAGAAAATAAAGTCGATTTTATTGTTAATTTTGCAGCCGAGTCTCATGTTGACCGCTCAATTGAATCTCCAGACGACTTTATTCAAACTAATATAGTTGGTACATTCAAACTCTTACAAGCTTCTCGAGATTACTGGAATAGTCTTAAAGAAAATAAACAAGAGAAGGAACGATACCAAAATTTTCGATTTCTTCATGTTTCTACTGATGAAGTATATGGATCACTCGGAGATAGTGGTTCTTTTACTGAAAAAACACCTTACGCGCCAAACTCCCCTTATGCTGCATCAAAAGCTGCCTCGGATCATTTAATACGCTCCTATTTTAAAACCTTTAGATTCCCAACGATAACCACAAATTGCTCGAATAATTACGGTCCTCATCAATTTCCAGAAAAACTAATACCACTGATGATTCAAAAAGCAATGGCAGGTGAACCACTTCCTGTTTATGGAGATGGGCTTCATGTTCGAGATTGGCTCTATGTTGACGACCACTGTAGTGCTCTGGAAAAAACTTTAAAAAACGGACAACTAGGAGAAGTTTACAACATAGGTGGAAATAATGAAAAAACCAATCTAGACTTAGTAAATACGTTATGTAAAATTTTAGATGAATTGATTCCTAACTCTCCACATAAACCTCACAAATCTCTAATTAAGTTTGTAGATGACCGACCAGGGCACGACAGACGTTATGCTATTGACGCTGGAAAAATAAAAAAACATCTAGGCTGGGAACCTGCCGAAACTCTTAATACAGGCCTAAGAAAAACTGTCCAATGGTACATTAATAATCCTCAGTGGATTAAAAGAGTAATGTCAGGGGCTTACAAAGGCGAACGACTAGGAATGAACATAAATGGTTATGGGGAATAAAAATGATTAAAAAGGGGATCATTCTTGCGGGAGGATCGGGGACGCGGCTATACCCGTTGACTCACGTAATCAGTAAGCAACTGATGCCTCTTTACGATAAACCGATGATTTATTACCCGCTTAGCACCCTCCTATTGGCAGGGATTAGGGATATACTCATCATAACAACCCCTGAAGACCAACCTCTGTTTGAAGCCTTGCTCAAAGATGGAAACCAATGGGGAGTTAGAATCAGCTATGCCGAGCAGCCACACCCTGGCGGTTTGGCACAGGCATTCATCATTGGACGAAATTTTATAGGGAAAGACAGAGTATGCCTTATCCTTGGCGACAACGTTTTTTATGGAGATAGCCTTGTCGGATTGATGAAAAGAGCATGCCAAAGAAAAAAAGGAGCCACTGTCTTTGGATACTGGGTTAAGGATCCAGAAAATTATGGGGTTGCAGAGTTCGATTCTCAGGGTGAGGTTGTTAAACTCATAGAAAAACCAAAAAAACCAAAATCAAATTATGCTATCACAGGTCTTTATTTTTATGACAACAACGTTCTTGATATCGCAGAAAACCTTAAGCCCTCTAGTCGAGGCGAATTGGAAATCACAGATATAAATAAGGTCTATCTTAAAAATAAGTCGCTAGCAATCGAAAAAATGGGACCGGGTTTTGCTTGGCTTGATACAGGCTCTCACGATTCGCTTCTAGCCGCTTCCAATTTCATAGAAACCATAGAGTCTCGTCAAGGTCTAAAAATCTGCTGCCCAGAAGAAATTGCATTTAAAGCAGGGTGGATTACGGCAATGAAACTAAAAAAGTTGGCTCTCCCATTAAAAAATAATGGGTATGGCCAATATCTTCTTAAGCTGACTCGTTAAATTCAAACACCCTAGTTCCTTTGAATTGCTGGTCACTCTAAACTTTTTTATATTTATGCGTATTCTATTAACGGGGAAAGATGGCCAGATAGGCAGCGAACTTCTTAAAGTTCTCTCCCAATTTGGGGAAGTGACCGCGACAGGAAGAAACGAAATGGACCTTGCTGAGCCAAGCCAAATCCAACGGATTGTTCGCCAAGTTAAACCTGAACTTATTATAAATTCTGGGGCATATACAGCCGTTGATAAAGCAGAGTCTGAACCAGATCTAGCAAAATCAGTAAATGGCATAGCACCTGAAATTTTAGCCCAAGAAGCTAAAAGCGAGCATTCCCTTCTCATACATTATTCTACTGATTATACCTATAGTGGGGAAATGCAACAAAGACCTTACTTTGAATCTGATTTTCCAGCACCAAATAGCACCTATGGAAAAACTAAGCTTGAAGGAGATCAAGCTATTGAGCGGAGTGGCGCCTCACATTTAATTTTTAGAACTGGATGGGTATATAGTTCAACTGGGAAAAATTTTTTGCGCACAATTATGAAACTAGCAAAAGAAAAGAACGAATTGCGTATAGTAAATGATCAAACTGGAACTCCAACTTGGTGTAGAAGCATCGCTATTGCAACAGGAGAAATAATCAAAAGCCTGATCGATAAGAAAGAAGATTCCCTTTCTAAAACTGCGTCAAGTATTTCCGGAATATATCATATGACTTGCCAAGGAGAAACAAGTTGGCATGGATTCGCCCAAGCGATTTTAGAACTCAGCTGCCCTGAAAGCATACCGAAACTCTTAGCTATCTCGACAGAAGAATACCCTACTCCTGCAACTCGCCCTACTTACTCAGTTTTATCAAATACTAAACTTCAAAAAACCTTTGGGGTCGAATTGCCACACTGGGAAGATGCAATAAAACAATGTCTGAAAAATATTTCATGATTTACTTATCACTTAATTCCTTCTAGTTTAAAGTAATATTAATTAAACACTAAATCTAATCAAACTATGAAAATCCCGTTACTAGATATTCCGGCGTCCTACGATAAAGTATTGGTAGACGTTGAAAAGAACATTAATCAAATCATCCAATCAGGCCAATTTATTCTTGGTCCTATTGTTGAAGAATTGGAAAAAAAAATTTCATCCTATTGCAAAACAAATTATGCCGTCGGAGTTTCATCAGGTACAGATGCCCTACTTATTTCATTAATGGCAGCAGGAATTAAAGAAGGTGACGAAGTTATTACCAGTCCATTCACCTTTTTTGCAACTGCCGGATCTATTGCACGACTAGGCGCACGCCCTGTATTCGTCGATATTGAAAAAAACTCCTTTAATATCAATCCAAATTTAATAGAAAAAAGTATCACCGATAAAACACGTGCCATTATTCCAGTACACCTTTATGGGCAAAGCGTAAACATGGACCCAGTCCTTACATTGGCCAAAAAACATGATCTGGTCGTAATAGAAGACGCTGCTCAAGCGATAGGTTCAGAGTATAAGGGCCGAAGGGCGGGCTCAATGGGCGATTATGGTTGTTTCTCATTCTTTCCTACTAAAAACCTAGGTGGCTTCGGTGACGGAGGTATGGTAACCATGTCCTCTGAGAATATTTATAATAAAGTTAAAACTCTCCGAGTCCATGGGTCAAACCTCAAATACTATCATGAATTTATTGGCGGAAACTTTAGAATTGATGCACTTCAGGCTGGGGTTGTCCTAGCTAAGCTTAAATATCTAGATCAATGGACCGAGAAGCGCAGGGAAAACGCACAAGCCTATAACTCTTTTTTTAAAGAACGTGGGTTAACCAATCAACTAACTGTTCCTTCAGAAGATTTTGCGAAACATGTATACAATCAGTATGTGATACGCATCAAAAAGAAGAGAACCGAACTTCGTAGCTTTCTTAATGAAAATAATATATCAACTGAAATTTACTACCCCCTACCTCTTCATCTTCAGAATTGCTTTGCTTATCTTGGACATAAGCAAGGAGCATTTCCTGAATCAGAAAAAGCCGCTAACGAGACAATTGCTCTACCAATCTTCCCTGAATTAACGCAAAATCAAATAAGCTATATTGTTGATAAAATTGATGACTTCTTAAACAAATAAGATGAAAATTCTAGTTACAGGATCTGCTGGTTTTATTGGCTACCATACTTCAAAACGTCTGCTTGACTCAGGCCATGAAGTTATTGGTCTTGACAATTTAAATGATTACTATGATGTTTCTCTAAAAAATGATCGGAGAAAGCTACTTCAAAGCTATGATTTATTCTCATTTCACAAAATTAATTTAGAGGATCAAGAAGCTGTTGAACTTTTATTTAAAAATGCTGCCCCTCAACGTGTTATTCATTTGGCCGCACAGGCTGGTGTTCGCTATTCCATTGAGCACCCAAAAGCTTATGTGCAAAGCAATATTGTTGGAACATTTAATATCCTAGAGTGTTGCCGACATAATCGAGTGGAACACCTTGTATACGCTTCTTCCAGTTCAGTCTATGGGCTAAATACTAAATATCCCTTTTCGGTTCATGACAATGCAAGCCATCCTGCATCCTTCTACGGGGCAACGAAAATTGCCAATGAACTTATGGCCCATTCTTACTCTCATCTTTACGGACTTCCAACAACAGGACTTAGATTTTTCACAGTTTACGGACCATGGAGCCGGCCAGATATGGCCTTATTCCTATTCACAAAATCTATTCTAACTTCAAAGCAAATTGATTTATACAACCAAGGAAATATGGTAAGAGACTTTACATATATTGAAGATATTGTTGAAGGAGTAAATCGAATCGTAAATAAAATTCCAAAACCGGACCCAAACTGGTCGAAAAAATATCCTGATCCAGCGTCGTCTACAGGACCCTACCGAATATACAATATTGGCTCTAACCAACCTATTCAACTAATGGATTACGTTCAAGAAATTGAGAAAAATCTAGGGATGAAAGCAAAGATAAATTTAATGCCCATGCAAAGCGGAGATGTTAAAAAATCACATGCAGATATCGACGATTTGATCAAAGATTTTGAGTATTCTCCTAAATGGAATATTAAAGATGGAATTAAAAACTTCATCCAATGGTACCTCGATTACTATAATGTAAAGCTAAGAAAATAATCTAGCGCTCACCTTTATATCAAATATTTTATAGAGACTGGATGAATCGTCTAAGGTCGAATAATTAAAATCACAGAAAATGTCTACAAATATATTTGATTTTTTAGTTATCGGTGGTGGAGTTATTGGAATCAGTATTGCTCGTGAATTAAAATCTCGGAATCAAGATTGTAGCGTTTGTATTCTAGAAAAAGAAAACCAATTTGGCCTACATGCCAGCGGCCGCAATAGTGGGGTTCTTCATGCCGGGTTTTATTATACTGCTAATAGTTTAAAGGCTCGCTTTACAAAGGAAGGAAATCAGCGATTAACGGAATACTGTGAAGCCAAAAATTTAGCACTAAAAAAATGTGGGAAACTTGTCGTTGTACAAAATGAATCTGAACTAGTATGGCTAGATGAGTTGATGCTTCGGGCCAAAAATAACGGCGTGCCACTTGAATTAATTACGGATGAAGAAAGCCTGACTATTGAACCACGAGCTAAAACCTATCAGAAAGCTCTTTTTTCCCCAACTACTGCATCAATCAATCCAACAGAGTTGGTGAAATCTCTGTTATTGGATGCTATTCAGGAAGGGGTACAACTAAAGACAAATACTCAATACATACATCGATCTTGCAAAAACTCTATTAAAACCTCTAATGGAACCTTCGAAGCTAAATATATTATTAACGCGGCTGGGTTGTACGCTGATAAAATTGGACGAGATTTTAATTTCTCTAAAGACTACCGAATTCTACCCTTCAAGGGACTTTATTTATACTCAAATGAACCTCAAGGAGCTTTAAAAACCCATATATATCCTGTCCCCGACCTAACCAATCCTTTTCTTGGAGTTCACTTTACAATAACTAGCGATGGCAGGACCAAAATCGGGCCAACAGCCATCCCTGCTTTCTGGAGAGAGCAATATAAAGGATGGAATAATTTTAATATACCTGAATTAACTGAAATTATTCTAAGACAGGCTGGATTGTTCCTATCTTCAAACTTTGACTTTAAAGCGCTAGCTTTTAGGGAATTAAAAAAATATTCAAAACCTTTATTGGTTTCACTAGCTACTAAACTGGCAAAAGGAGTTAATATTAAACACTACCGCCAATGGGGACAGGCTGGGATTAGAGCACAACTGTTAAACATACGGAAAAAAGAACTAGAAATGGACTTTGTACTAGAAGGAGATAAACAATCAATGCACATCCTAAATGCGGTATCCCCAGGCCTTACATGCGCACTACCGTTTGCTGATTATGTATGCGATCAAATCGAAGGTAAGATTAAAGAGGGTTAGTTATTTCGTATTTGACCTTATCGGTTCAATTCAGAAATAATTTCAGGCTGATTAGACAACATCTCTTCTATCTCTTTGACCGACAGTTGAGGCGTGTTTTTAGAAGTACAATCTTCTATCTTACCGAATTGGCTTTCCCCTTCGCTTAAATATTTACTGTAGCTCAAGTCTCTATCATCCATACTCAACCGAAGGTAGCCACCAAAATCCTCAGACCGTAGAAGCTCTTCCTTAGAGACTAAAGTTTCATGCATTTTCTCTCCATGCCGCATACCAATGACTTTAATTTCAGAGTTTGACTGAAAAATATTCTTTAAGGCTTGAGCAAGGTCCCCCATTGAACAAGAAGAAGCGTTCCGAACAAAAATATCACCTTGTTTTCCATTTTCTAATGCAAATCCAACCAAATTGATCGCCTCTTTTAGAGGCAAAAGAAATCTTGTCATGCGAGGCTCAGTCACAGTAAGTGGTTTCTTTTCTCTAATTAATTTCATAAAAAGTGGAATAACTGAACCGCGAGAAAACAAAACATTTCCATAACGCACTAAGGTTAAAACTGTCTTACGCTTGGTGAGTTTTCTTGAGGTTGATTGAACTACTTTTTCCATAAGAGCTTTTGTTATACCAAGGGCATTGACTGGGTAAACTGCCTTATCTGTACTAAGACTAACAACCTTAGAAACTTCATGGCTAATTGCCGATTCAATAACATTCTGGCTTCCAATAACATTTGTCTGCATAGCTTGGGTTGGGAAAAACTCACATGCAGGCACTTGCTTTAAGGCGGCAGCATGAAACACATAGTCCACATCAGGCATCGCATCATCGACACTTTTACGATCTCTTATATCTCCAATATAAAACTTAACTTTGGAGTTTTGAAGACGTAGCCGCATGTCATCTTGTTTCAACTCATCTCTGCTAAATACTCTAATTTCTTTAAAATTTTTATCTAAAAGGTAATCAATAAAGTATCCGCCAAAGGACCCCGTCCCACCTGTCACCAATATTGTTTTTCCTTCAAAGAGACTAATCTGTGATTTCGCGTCAACACCCATTAGACTAAGTACTCCAAAAAAATACGCTCGTTAAAAAAAACCGTTCCGGATCAATGCGACTAAAGAAAAAAACTTGCGGTAATTGTAACGAATTTTCATTAAAAAGACATTCATAATTCTTTTTTGCACAATTGCCTACAACTCCATGAGCATAATTCACAAAGCTAAATCTACCCTTTTATCCTCCATATAGACTAAAAAATATGGTTTTCCCTAAAATAAAGCACCGAATATGTTAGAGAAAAAAATCCTGGACATTTTATTCTCTGATACAATCATTATTTTTAACAACTAATTCAAAAAGGTAAGGCTTTGGTAAAGAGATTAAAGTATCAATATTTTTTTATACACTCTAAAAAAATAATAAATGTTAAGCTGAATCAGTACTTGTGATTTTCCATAATCGTTTAATAAAATTTGATCCCCAACCAAAGTGTTCTGAAGGATATCAAGTTATAAGCAAAAATACCTTTTTGGCTTATCAAATAAAAGCCTGATGGCGTTTCCCAAAGATACAAGAAAAATTGCAATTATTGCTGGAGCAGGCCCCGCTGGCTTAACGGCCGCCTATGAACTAAAAAAACGCACTGATATTCAACCAATTATATTTGAGAAAACAGATGCTCTTGGAGGAATATCCCAAACAGCCATATATAAGGGAAATCGTCTAGACCTAGGGGGTCACAGGTTCTATACAAAAAGCCAGAGAGTACGCGATTGGTGGTTTTCTCTACTACCTGTTCAAACTCAGACAAAACTGAATTCTACCACCGAGAAGTGGTCAGCAATCAATGATGCTGACAGAGAAATAGAACAATTATTGCCAACCAATATAAATGATAGTGAAGGTTCAAGTACCCCGGCGCAAGAGCAGAAACGTTTCAAAAGAATTCTCCAACCGGCACCCCATCCTGATTTAGTCGATGAGGTTATGCTATCGAGAAACCGTCTTTCTCGAATTTTCCATAAAGGAAATTTTTTTGATTACCCACTATCAATTTCTCCATCGGTTATAGGCCGTCTTGGCCTTAAAAATTCTATTTGGATTTTTATGAGTTACCTTTATGCTCATACATTTCCAAAAAGTAATGAGACTTATCTGGACTCCTTTTTTATCAATCGATTTGGGGAACGTCTTTATGAAACATTTTTTCGTGACTATACCGAGAAAGTCTGGGGTGTCCCTTGCAGTGAAATTCGCGCAGACTGGGGAGCACAAAGAATAAAAAGTTTATCTCTTACAAAAGCTCTCTTTCAGGCATTGAAAGATTTATTCCCACGTGAGTTAAAAAAAGAAAACACCTCAAGAGAAACCTCGTTAATTAGTCATTTTTATTACCCAAAACATGGCCCTGGACAAATATGGGAAGTTGCTGCTGATCGCATAACTGCGGCAGGAGGAATCATTCACAAGAAACATAACGTTTCTAAGTTATATTTAGAGAATAATCGAGTTTCATCTGTTTCAGTAACCAGCGATGATGGATTAGAAAAACAA
>Ga0233427_10002726_pt1 | contig 16189 bp, 13 predicted proteins | sample SI_118_April2016_5_FD_179885 | JGI IMG/M metagenome (GOLD analysis project Ga0233427, IMG submission 179885) | Seawater microbial communities from Saanich Inlet, British Columbia, Canada - SI_118_April2016_100_MG | ecosystem: Environmental > Aquatic > Marine > Inlet | place: Canada: British...
AAGGCAGTGCTGAAGAGGTCTATCGCGCGTGGTGGGACTACCCTCAACGATTTCGTTGGCTCAGACGGCAAACCTGGCTATTTCCAGCAAAAATTGCTTGTTTACGGACGCGAGGGGCAAAAATGCGGCACTTGCGAGGAAATTATCCTCAATGAGGTGATTGGACAGCGCGCTAGCTGCTATTGCCCTAAGTGCCAAACATAAAACACTTGTTTTAATCAAACGACCGTTTAACATACGGTCTTGAGCAACACCGAGACCAAGCAGAAGATACTAGACACAGCCCAAGAGCTGTTTGCCAAGCATGGGTATTCCAATACTTCACTGCGCCAAATCACTTCCGGGGCCGACGTGAACTTGGCTGCCGTCAGCTACTATTTTGGCGGTAAAGAGCAATTACTCTTCGACCTGGTCGGCAATACCCTGCGCCCGCTTAACGCTGAGCGCCTGAGGCGACTTGACGCACTCGCTAGCGATCACTCAACCGAAGATGTCGTCCGCTGTTTTCTTCAGCCAGCAATTGATATTTTATCCAAAGACAATTGTGATATTCCGTGCATCTTAGGCCAGGCACATCGCGAACAGAATCGTGCGCTGCAGGAATTCATAGCGCAAGAGGTTCGTCCGGTCGCAGCGCGATTTATTGATGCGATTCACAACACACTGCCCCGCCTAGAAACTTCCGAAATTTTGGCACGTGGCGAGTTCATGATTGGCGCGCTGCTGCATGTTTTACATTCACAAACTGCTGTCGCACGCGCGTTGGCTCCTGACCAACAACGATTGCATGACAATACCTTTATTGCCGAACAATTAATTAAGTTTTGCACCGCAGGCTTCAGCAATGAATAAGATCTATCTATCTTTATTGGTATTACTCGCTTCGTGCGCAATGTCGCCGAGCGCCCTGCCGCCTACCGTTGAATTGGGCGGAGAGGTCTTCGCCGTTAACCCGCAAGCCAAACTTGACGCATGGTGGCGTGACTTGAATGACGACAATCTAAACGCACTCATCGCGCAAGTGCTCGACCGCAATTTAGATTTAGCTGCGGCTGCCCACCAGTTAAAAGCTGTATCCGACACGACCAGCGCCATCATTGGCCAGCAACTGCCTTCACTTGATCTTGGCGCAAACTTTGGCAAGTCACGCACCACCCTCATTGGTCTGCCGATACCAGGTGCTGGCAATGTGGTGGCTGTCGAGTCAAACCGTGCCGCCCTAGACTTAAATCTAAGCTGGGAACTAGATTTTTTCGGACGCCTCGACGCAGAAGAGGCCGCGGCATTAGCTCAGCTTGATGCTAGCACTGCTGATTACGCAGCTGCTCGTTTAGCAATAAGCGGTCAAGTTGCACGCACTTCCATTGCTTACAACTTCACAACAGCGCAAGTCGCCATTCTAGAAAACAACATCAAGTTGCAATCCGATTTGCTAGCAATCGCTGAAGACAACTCTACACTAATCAGCAACAGCCAAGCGGTGCTGGCTATGCGTAGCGAAGTGCTGAATGCTGAGTCACAGTTGGCTCAAAGCGAGATGCAACTGCAGCAGTTAAGGTCCGCCCTACAAACTTTAGTCTCCAGTGACGACTTCGATGTTGTAGCAAATGCACAGCCTCACACGATTAACAATTTAGGCGCGCTGAATATAGACGCGCAATTAATCGCACGCCGTCCTGACTTGATTGGGCTTGAGGCGCAATTACGCGCTGCGGCGGCAAAGGTAGATGTTGCCCACGCTTCGCTTTACCCCAGCTTTTCGATTGGCGCTTCTATTGGTGGCAGCTCTGATGAATTAGGCAACTTACTAGACGGTGATTATCGCACCTGGAGTTTTGGCTCTAACGTTCTAGCTCCTCTTTTTCATGGTGGCGCACTACGTAAGCAGCAAGATGCGGCGGCAAATCAATATCAAGCCAGCAGCCTTAGCTTTGGGCAACATTGCTTGCGCGCTTATGCCGAAGTCGCCACCCTGCTGAACAACGAATCTCTTCTGGGACTACAAATAAGTAATAGCGCGGAACAAGTGTCCCTCGCACGAAGGAGCCTAGACATCAACAAAGAATCGTTAAGCCTAGGACAAGGTCACGCCACCGATGTCGTCCGCGCGCAGTTGGCCGTGAACTTGGCAAAAATTCAGAACTTAAATATCAGCATGCTCACAATGCAGAATCGTGTTGATCTTCATCTCGCAATTGGCGGCGGCTTTACGCGACAACAATGAAAACTTTTCTCAAAATAATACTGCCGCTCGCGGTCATCGCTGTTGGCCTTGTAATCAGGCAAGGTTTGTTGGCCACTGCTCCTGAATTAGGTGAGCAAGAGATCGAAGCTTATGTACCGCGAGTGAATGTTATTGAAGCTATTGAGGCGGACTATCAAATAGAGGTGCCCGCTTTTGGTGTGGTACAAACTCAGGGCAATGTTGCTTTATTGTCAAAAGTGCAAGGTACTTTGTTGAGCGTCAATGGTAAGTTACGCCGTGGTGAAAGCTTTAGTAAAGGTGAAGTGCTAGCAACTATCGATGACAGTGACTTTGCACAAAACTTGGCGATTGCAGAAGCGGCCGTGAAACAAGCCACTGCTAAATTACAACTTGAGAACGCGGCGGCTGAATTGTCGGTGAAAGATTGGCAGCGCATAAGCGATGTGCCGCCCAGCGATATAACGGCGCATAAACCACAGATTGCTTTAGCCGAAGCATCATTAGAGACGGCAAATGCGCAAGTAATATTGGCCAAGCTCAACCTGGAGCGCTGCGCTTTACATGCACCCTTCGACGGCCGCGCATTACGCTTAAACGCAGAAACCGGGCAATGGTTAAACCCCAGAGCAAGCATTGCCAACCTCATTCCCGCTGAAGGCATCGAGATCAACATCCCGCTCAACCTACAGCAACTCGATCTTCTTCAACTTCCGACAAGCGGCAAGTGCCAAGCGCTTGAGGTCAGCGTAACCATACCGAACATGCCGCAAGCTGTTCGCGCCAGACTCGTGCGCGTAAGTGATCAATTAGAGCAAGGGACGCGCATGAATCAAGCAGTTGCGGTGTTACCTGTGGGCATTAATGTTGCGCCACAAACCTATTTAGAATTATCCGTACAGGGGCCAACGGTCAGCGGCACTTTCAAACTGCCGGCAATAGCGGTAAACAATAATCGCGCGCAAATCGTCAACGAAAATTCTACTTTGCACGAAGTTGAGTTAAGCATTATTCAGCAACTCCAGGACGGCTTCATTGTGCGCGGGCTTAAGTCGCAGCAAAAAATAAATATTACTCCGCTTAGCGTATTCGTACCGGGCATGGACGTCGAAGTCGTCAGCAAATAATATGAACGCCATCATTTCTTGGTTCGCTAAAAACACGGTATCTGCCAACCTGCTAATGGTTGGAGTCATTGCGGTTGGCGCAATGACGGTAGGCACTCTTAAGCAAGAGGTGGTGCCGATGGTTGAAATGCAAGCGGCGGTAATTAGCGTGATTTACCCCGGTGCTGCGCCACTCGAAGTCGAGCAAGGTGTTTGTCTGCCGATCGAGCGCGCGGTGCAAGGCTTGTCGGGCATTGACAAAGTTAATTCCACGGCAAAAGAGAACATTGGTGTAGTCACGGTAGAGTTCCTTGAAGGAGTAGACCGTAACGACATCGTCAACGACGTAAAAACCGCCGTCGATGCCATCGATAACTTTCCGCAAGACAGCGAGCGCCCGCAGGTAAAGCTACTTGACATGATTGGCAAAGTTATGGACGTGGTTATATGGGGTGATACTAGCCATAGTGAATTGCGTAAAGCGACCAACATCGTTGAGTCGCAACTATTAGCGCATCCGGGCATTACCTTAGTTTCGTTGAGTAACGCGCCACCTTTTCAGATTAGCATCGAAGTTGAGCAATCCATGCTCAATCGCTACCAACTTAGTTTTGATGAAATCACCGCGGCCATTCAAAGTAGTTCGGTAGACATTCCGGGCGGTAGCCTCTTGGCAGATTCTGGTGAGATTTTGTTACGCTCTAACGGGCAGGCCTACGACCGCAAGGATCTCGAAAAAATAGTTATTCGCAATAACGGTAATGGCGGATCACTATTGCTTAAAGACATCGCAAACATCAAAGATGGCTTTGCCGAGACCGAACAATTCAATCGCTTCAACAGCAAACCCGCAACGATACTGTCCGTATTCCGCGTAGGAAACCAAGAGACCTTAGTGCTTGCTGATTATGTAAACGAAGCATTAGATAAGGCTAAAGCTAAACTACCAGAAGGCGTCCACCTTTCGATTAAATCGGATGACACCAAGATTCTGAATAGTCGTCTAGATCTAATGCTGCGCAACGGCAAGGCCGGATTAATGTTGGTATTAATTGCTCTTGCCTTTTTCTTGCGCTTACGCGTAGCGCTTTGGACAACTATTGGAATACCCATTGCCTTCTTAGGTGCGATTTTGCTGATGCCTTGGTTTGATGTTTCGATCAACCTCATCAGTTTGTTTGGGTTCATTGTGGTGCTTGGCATTGTGGTTGACGACGCCATTGTGGTTGCTGAAAACATTCACGAGAAACGGCGCAGCGGCATGGATGGATTGCGTGCGGCTATCGAAGGTGCTCAAGAAATGTCGAAGCCGGTTATATTCGCGGTGCTAACCACCATCACTGCGTTTATTCCGATGCTGTTCATGCCGGGTAGCATGGGCAAATTCGCGCGCAACATTCCGTTGATAGTTATTGCTGTGCTGATTTTCTCGTTGGTCGAGGCCTTATTGATTTTGCCAGCACACCTCCGCTATCTGCCTCTCGAAACCAAAGACGATAAACCGGGGCCATGGGGTAAAGTTCAAGGTGCGGCAGATCGCAGTGTCGAGTTTATGATTAATAAACTTTACCGGCCTGTTCTTGGATGGGCTATGCCGAATCGCTATCTGCTGATGGGCATAAGCGTTGCCGCCTTGGTCTCAACCATCGGCTACGTTTCAAGCGGGCGAGTTAACTTTAACTTCTTTCCACAAATAGAGGCTGATGATGTAATTGTTGACATTCAAATGCCACTCGGCGTGCCTGTCAGTCAAACGGAGAACGCAATCATGCGCGTCGAGAGCGCCGCCAAACTGTTACAAACTGAATTGTTCAATGCCGACGGCCTACCGATTATTGAATCGATTACTACTGCTGTAGGTGCACAGCCGACAAAGTTTAAGCAACAACAAATGGGTGGTGGCACCGGAGACAATTCAAGCGGAGCTCATCTAGCTGAAGTGCACCTAGAATTACTCGGGGCCGAGTTCAGACAAATCACCGGCAACGAAATCATCGAGCGCTTGTCTGCCAAAGTGGGACCCATTGCAGGCGCTGAGAATGTCAGCTATTCCGCAGACTTAATATCATCGCCAGGCGACATCGACCTTAGAGTGACTGGCCGTGATTTAGATGAAATTTTATCTGTGTCCAAACAGTTGCAAACCGATTTGCAGAAAATTGCTGGGGTGCGCTTAGTCAGTGACACCTATCAGATTGGCAAGCGAGAGCTAAATATCGAATTACTTCCACAGGGTGAAGCTCTCGGCCTAAGCCTAGGATCCGTCGGGCGGCAAATACGCCAAGCCTACTATGGTTCACTCGTTCAGTCCTTTCAGCGTGATAGCGATGAGGTTGAAATGTATGTACGGCTTCCGCGCGAGGCCCGCGAATCTCTTTACAGCTTAAACACCATGCTAATCAATACGCCATCAGGCTCTAGGGTGCCACTGAGTTATGTTGCGAGCATCGGTGAAGGACGTGGCGCGGCGCAGATTGATCGCTACTCACGAATGCGCTCCATCCGAGTACAAGCCCAAATAGACAAACGTGCCACTTCGCCGGATAGCGTTCTATCTAAATTAAACGAAAGGAGTATTCCGGCACTACGCAGCAAATACCCCGAGATCGAGATTAGCTTGGCGGGTCAGCAAGAGGAGCAGAAAGAGTTTATGGGTTCGTTACAGCGCACTAACCTATTAGCGCTGTTAGCAATCTTCATTTTACTAGCAATCCCACTATCTTCTTATATCCAGCCGCTTATTATCATGTCCGCCATTCCGTTCGGCATGGTTGGCGCGGTTGTGGGACACGTCATCCTCGGCTATGACCTGTCAATGTTCTCTCTAATAGGTGTAGTCGCATTAAGCGGTATTGTGATTAATGACTCGCTGGTAATGATTGACCTAATTAATCGCATGCGCGCCAACGGATCTAGTGTTTTTGATGCTGTTATGCAATCTGGCACCCGCAGATTCAGGGCGATTATGCTTACAACTCTTACCACTTTTCTCGGATTGACACCTTTATTGCTCGAAAAGAGCATTCAGGCCAAGTTTTTGATACCAATGGCCATTTCTGTGGCGTTTGGCGTTGTTTTCGCCACAATAATTACTTTGCTAATTGTGCCTAGTCTATACATGATTGTTGAAGATTTACGCCAAATTTCAGGCAAAACTAGTGGCCGAAAAACCCTCTAGATGGCACTAAAAGCCTAATTATACCGGAACAATGACTTGTTCCCTGTTATTCGACACAATTGGAACTTTGTATAAAAACCGCTAAAAACTTCAGATTTGTTGAGAAAAAGACGAAATAATTCTCTAAGAATGCTAGACAGAACCCAGTTTATGTAATAGAACTAGGTAATGAGCGTTCGCCAATGATTCCCCTTGGTGCGTCGTTCGGCACCTATTTTGGTGTCTTTAACTAACAATTTTCCTTTTTAAACTCAAATCTTCAGGAGTAACTGAATGTTTCGTAGCATAATTACAACCGCAGCAATCGCAGCTCTAGCAGCTGGTGCATCTGCACAAAGCCAGCTTCCAGCAGGCAACCTTCACCGCTCAGTCGCACCGTCGACAGGCATCTACAAGATGGACACAGGCTTCGAGGCAACTTCTGTTGCTTACCGTTCTGGCCCAGAAACTATCTTTAACAACCGTGATGGTATGACTTACTATTACACTACTTCGTGGACAACAGACGAGTACGCTGACGGGGGTTCATTCCCTGCACAGGGTGTTTCTGGCATGGAGCAAGTAAACGGTATGACATTTACATACTGCACACCAATGGCTGACCTTTCAGGCACTGGCGTTCTTGACACAGAATTACGTTTCTACACAGAAAACGATTCCGCTAACTACGGTGGTATTGTTGGTTGGGTTGACGCTAATACACGTAACGAAGCATGTATCCTTGGTATCGCAGGTCTTCCTGGCGATCAAGCTGGTACTGGTTTCGCTTGCTGGATTATCGGTCTAGATCTAGCTGGTGGCTACGAGTGTACTCTTCCACAAGAGTCTGCTGCAGGCATGGGCGAGACATGGGGTTGGTCAATGACTTACCTTGATCCTCTAAACGGCTCAGGTCCGATTCTTGACTCAATCACCGGTGGCGCTATTGGCGGTTACGGTTCATTTGACCACTTCCAGTGGTACGATATGACACAACCTCTAGGTACTGAAAACCTAGGTGCTTACTGGTTCGGTGGTGGTGCTAAGCTACAAGGTAGCTGGGACTTGTCACTAGAAGGTAACGTGAACGACTCAACGTCATACACATCCGCAAACCCAGGTGCAAACGATACTGTCGACTTCACTTGTACTAGCGAAATCCGTCCAGGCCAGGCTGCTGGTTGGGCTGTAACAAATGCAGATGGTACTTCAGGGTACGCACTGCTGATCTCAACTGGCTCAGCTGATCTTCCGATCATCGCTGGCGGTTCTGCATCATTGTTGATCAACCACACTGCTATGCCTGCAGGCCCATTCCCAATGGGCACAGGTGGCTCACTAGGAATGAACTTGCCTGCAAACATTCCATCAACCCTTTACTTCCAAGCTGCGTCTTACGTTGGTGCTCTGTCACCAGGTAACGCAACTGGTGCGTCAAATGGTATGAAGTCTGTTAACTAATTTTTAGTTAACGACACAGACAGTTAATCTGTCGACTGCTCCTCATCCTTCTGGGATGAGGAGCTTTTTTTTATGCGTGGCGATGTAGAATGGACTTAATGCAAAAGACCCACTCTCTGCCGTTCATTGGCCTTGCCGTTTTAGCGCTACTTTTAGGACGCTTTAGCTCACCCAACAATCAAGACAGCTTTCCGGGCCAAGTGATTCTTGAAGGCATGATTCACCTTGGTGACAACAATACTCCAGAATGGCCAGAGGCTGCCGCAGAGCCTGACGGACTTGGCGAATATGTATTCAAGTTCAAAGATGCTATCGGTGGTAGCGAACGGGCACTTGCCTTCACCACTCGCGATGCGCACTCAAAATGGGTGGTCAAAATAAACAATAAGTATGTTTGCACATTAAAGCACACCGGCGAGCCCTCTGAATTTGTTGTACCGGTACCTAAAGACATCGTGCGTAAAGGCGCAAATACCTTTAGCTTGTCGACAGAAAAAGCTGGTGACGACTTAACATTCGGACGCGTCACATTATCTGACAAGCCTTACCGTGAAGTGTTCAATCTGCGCACCGTCAATATTAAATGCGCCGATGCCGATGGTGCTGCATTAGCTTGTCGTGTTTCAATCGTTAGCGCCAATGGCGATTTAGCTAAAACGCACTTCGCCGACGAGTCTCCGTACCCCACTCGTGATGGCGTGGTTTACACCGACCTTAGCGGCGTGGCTGAAGTATTAGTTGAAGCTGGTGATTACATCGTAACCGCTTCGCACGGGCCGGAATTCAGTATCGATCAACACAGCTTAGCTGCCGACGATCAGCAACCTTTCGACTTAAGTTTTAAGTTAGTCCATGAAGTAGACACTCGCGGGTGGCTATCCGCCGATACTCACTTACATACCTACACGCATAGTGGTCATGGAGATGCAAGTACTGACGAGCGCATTATCACTCTTGCCGGCGATCATACTGAAATTGCTATTTCTACAGATCACAACAAGCAAATTGATTATCGTCCGACAATGGACAAGCATGGTGTAAAAAATGAATACATGCATATCGTTGGCAACGAAGTCACAACCGACCTTGGGCACTTCAATTCTTTTCCACTACCTGCCGGTGGCGAGATTCCAGATGCCAGCATCACAGATTGGTCAATGCTCAACAAAGAGATTCGTGACAAAGGCGCGGAGGTGATCATACTTAATCACCCGCGATGGCCAAGCTTTGTCAAAGGGCCATTTGGGGTGCAAGTATTAAACCAAGAGACCGGACTGTTTACTTCGGGGATTGATTTAGCCGTTGATGTCATAGAACTAATAAATAGTGATGACCCAGGTTCTCCTTTCGACGTTTCTATTAAGGATTGGTTTGCCTTGCTGAATGCGGGCAATCATGTGATGGCGGCTGGCTCTTCTGATTCGCACGCCGTATACGTGCCGACTGGTTTGGGTCGCACCTGGGTAAAGTCAAAGACCGATAATCCAGCAAAGGCTGTAGAGAAAAGCATTGCCGCCAATATTAGAGATGGTCACTCCAGCGCTGCTCTCGGATTGTTCGGCGAAGTTCATATTAATGGAGCAGGCTCTGGTGAGGATATCAAGCAACGAAGATCTGGGCTAAATCTAAGCTGCCGCATTGCGCACGCCTCTTGGGCAGATGTTTACCGTATTGATATTTACGTCAACGGAGAAATTGAACATCATATTGACGTGCCCGATCACAGCGGCACCGCCTTTGACCAAACATTCGAGTACACCCTTAATGAGGTCAAAGAAGATTCTTGGGTTGTATGTGTTGCCTATGGCAAAAGGCCCGGTTCGTGGTGGGCGACTAAGTTCCCCGAGTTATACTTTGCGTCGAACCCTATCTTCATCAAGAAATGATTCGCACTACTGTTTCACAAACCCTTACGTTCACTGCTCTTTGTTGCGCACTGGCTTTAGGTAACGTTTGGCTTAACCCAAGTGCTCTTGCGCTTGGCACCAATTATGCGCCTTCTTCTGAGACTGACACTCTCGAACATGAGTTTCAAAGTATTGACGGCGACGAACTGCAAAGCTATAGCGAATTCTTATTTGACGAAGAACCTTATGTAGTGTTACTCGACGCCCGCAGCTCCGCTGACTATGAAATAGAGCACATCCCAGGCGCGTATTTAGCTGACCATTACCATCAGCAGAAATACCTCGATCCTATTCGCGACTTACTAATGTCAGCGCCTATCATTGTGGTGTACTGCAAAGGCGGCGACTGCGAGGATAGTATCTTTCTTGCGCGTGACTTGGCATATAAGTACGACCTCTCTATCGAAAGCCTTTACATTTACGAAGGTGGGATGAATGATTGGCAACAACGCAAATTCGCCACAACTACCGGAAGCCAACGATGAAATCACGACTACCTGCGTTGGTTCGTATAGGAGTTGCAATAATCCTAGTAAATTACGGCATTGAGAAATTACTCGACCCCGTTGCTTTCCTAAAAGCCATTCGCGAATACGAGATGTTTAGCGCCGAGAGTTTTGGGTTACTAAACTTTTCAGTTTCAGCGATTCCGATTGCAGAAATAGTCGCAGCCATTTGTATAGTCAGCGGCTTCTTGCGTCGCGGCGCAGCGTTGGCAACCACGGCACTGTTACTTGTGTTTAGCAGTGCTATTTTGATTCGCAGCTTCGAGATCATGTCACAAACGGGTCAATCCTTTACCGAGCTCTCCTTTGATTGCGGATGCGGTTCCGGCGAAGTAATCATCTACCAAAAGATCATGTTCAACATCATCTTGATCATTGGCGTTTTACATGCCGGCTTCAGAAATTATGCACCACAACTTTCACCTAACGACTAGCGACGGCGTCCAACTCGCCGCTAATGAATGGCGCCCTGAGGGGACACCGCTGATGTCGGTAATGTTGGTGCATGGACAAGGTGAGCATATGGGTCGCTATCACCTGTTTGGTGAAGTGCTAGCCGAGAATGGCGTGCGCTGCATTGGCGTTGACCTGCGTGGTCATGGCATCTCTCAGGGCAAACGCGGCCACGTCAAGAAATGGTCTGATTATTTTCGCGATCTAGACGCTGTCGCTGAATTGCTGCCCGCTCAATACTCGATTATTGGTCACTCCATGGGCGGATTGATTGCGCTGGGCTACGGATTGCGCAATCCACAGCGTGTCAGTTCAATTGCTGTTACGGGGCCTTTGCTCGGTGTGTCTATCGAACCCGCTGCCTGGAAGGAGGCCATGTCAGGCCTTCTAAGCGTTATTATGCCGAGCCTGCCATTTGACACCGAAATGCCGATGACGGAGCTGGTTAGCGACCAGGAGGCGGTTCAGCGCTATGTCAAAGATGCTTTGCGTGTGCCTCACGTTACCCCACGCTGGTATGTCGAGATGAAAAAAGAAATCGCAGCGGTCTTCTCATTGGCCGAAACAGCAGAGGTTCCGCTATTTGCCCACTATGGCGAGAACGAAACGATTGTCGACCCAGCTATGGTTCGCTTGATACATGAAAAATGGGCGCTGCTAGAGAAAACACTCACCGTGTGGCCGGGCTGCTGTCATGAATTGCATCAAGAGCCTGACGCTGAGCGTATTATCACCCAAATATTTGAAGAAATCTCAAAAAGTAGCCAAAAATAGTGTCACAAAACGTCTGTTCGCACCTCTTTATAAGTGAACAACATTCAACCCTCAAGGTTTTATATTAAATAACCACCGACTTTCATTTAAGGGGAAAGTCGGTGGTTATTTTTTTCAGGCTCTACTGGAAGGTAGATTGAAGCATATTTGAGGTGCTGTAAGTGCCGAAGTCGTCTTGTACGCCTTGCACCCAAGCTACCATTCCGGTGTAGCCAAGTGGCACGCGCTTATCGATTCGCGCCTTACCCGTAGCATCGGCGTTATGGCCGCCCAAGAAAACGACTGGCGGGTACAGCGCCAAGGTAAGACCTGGCACCATCAAAGTGTTGCCTGGGCCATAGAATGAGCAGAAGAAGTGAGCACGAGCGCCTGGAAGCATGCCATGCAGCGACAAGGTTCCCCATCCGCCTGAGCGGAAGCGATCAACGGACAGGCGCAGAGCGCGTCCGGATGAGATTGCTACTACAGCACCATTATTGAGCATGCCAGCTGTTGACGAGAAGCCACTTCCTAGAATAAGGTCGCGAGCACCGTCGTAATCGTGGTCGTAGCTCATCACACGGGTTTCGCCTACGCGGTCACCATCGCGGCCGCCGTCGTAACGCCAAATGGTGCTGCCATCATTTACCGAGATTACTTTCACCATGCCGTTGTCACGCAAGCCGTGTGTATCGGCGCGTGACGAGAATGCGTACAAATCATCGATGCCGTCGCCGTCGATGTCGGAAGCAGGCCTCATATCGTTACCAAGTAACTCTTGGTTTTCATCGCCATGGACGCTCCAGAGTTGATGCCCATCGTTAGAGGCAATCGCGGTAATTTTGCCGTTATCGCCAAAACCAGCAACGTCAGCAAGGTGGCTACTCACCACAATATCGCCAATGCCATCACCAGAAATGTCTTCAACAAGTAGTGTCACTTTGCCCATTTGCTCGCCGCTAGTAGTGCCGTCGAAACGCCACAACATCGAACCGTCAAGAATTGAATGTGCTTGTAAGTAACCATTGTCAATGCGACCTTGCGAGCTAGCGGTGTCTAAGCCGGTAGCGAATTCGTTTAAGCCGTCGCCGTTAACATCGCCGATATCTATGAAGCTCGAGCCAAGTTGGCCGAAGTTCGAAGTGCCGAAGATTTCCCATTGCTGACTGCCATCGACACTAGAAAGCGCGCGGATGGCGCCGTTTTCTGACATGCCGTTGCTAGATTCGCCTGGAACGCCTACCAACAGATCTTGCAAGCCATCGCCGTTAATGTCACTGACAGCCTTGAATGAGGATCCGTATGCTGACCCGTGTCCCGGGCCGTATGCCGCCCAGATTAATTGACCTGATCCGCCGCTAACTAAGCTAATAGAGCCGTTATCGTAAAATCCGTTAGTCGAAGCGCCTGGGCTGCGTAAGATTAAATCGGTCAAAGCGTCGCCGTCAATGTCAGCGCCAATAGTCACTGCCTCGCCAAGTCTCTCGAGAGAGGCGCCGCCTTCAAGCTGCCAAAGCTGTGAGCCGTCCGTTAAGGACAACATCGTTACCACGCCATTGAAGTAGTGGCCGTTAGTAGAAGCATCTGGTGAGTATGAAACCACGTCCGGCAGTGTGTCGCCATCGACATCATCCACTACTTTAGTGCCCGCACCGAGCATCTCGCCATCGCGAGTGCCTTCGGCCGTCCAGATACTGATGTAAGACTGGCCGCTGATTAATTCGATCACGCCATTGCGCGTCAAGCTACCCGTGGACGCCATCGGTTGTGATAAAAGTAAATCGCCGATGCCATCTCCATTTGAATCGCCTGCTGCAATCACTGAACGGCCTAATTCGGCATTGCTTGAAACACCATGCTTTTGCCAAAGGACCGCGCCGTTTGTGCCTGACACACCAGTGATGCGTCCGCAATTTATGAGGTTGTTGTAGTTGGCATTTGGTTCGGCCACCACGAAGTCGTCTACACCGTCACCGTTAATGTCGCCGGGGTACGAAACGAATGCACCGAAGCGCTGTGAGTCTTGCCAACCAACATATTCCCAGATTGCGCTACCGTCCACAGCCGATAAAGCCGTGACACGGCCAGCGCTTGAGAAGTTATATACGTCAGCCTGGGGTGCCAGAGATAAGAAGTCTGTTTTGCCGTCGCCATCAAGATCGCCTACGCCAACGAGCTTTGCGCCGAGGTTGGCATAATCAGTAGCACCCATGGTATGCCACATCGCTGATGGAGATGGGTCTTGGGCAAGAAGCGGTGCGGCAAGGAATGCGCCCGCGAGAGCAGAGAGTAGTTTTTTTGACATGGGATGGTTGAATCGGTTTGTGTCCCCTAAATATACCCTATTTCTGTTGTTTTCTTCTTATATAGTGGTAAATATGTACTCATGACTACTAAATCGACCCGCCGTAGGTTCTTGCAACTCGGATTAGCCACCTGTGCAGCTTCAAGCCTAAGCCCTTTGGCCACCGCTATTTCTAGCACGAAACCAGTGTTAAACGAGGCTAACAGCCTAGATTTAGCGCTAAATATAGAAATGTGGTTATATGATCTACCTTTTTCACAGCGAATCGGCAAAGCCAAAGAATTGGGCTTCGATTTCGTAGAATTCTGGCCATGGCGTAACAAAAATCTTGGCGCGATTGTTGATGAATGCAAGAAGCACCAAGTAAAGGTCACTCAATTCACTGGCTGGGGATTTACGCCTGGCATGAATAACCCAGCAAACCATCAGGAATTTGTGGCTGAAATTGAGGCTTCATGCAAAGCTGCCAATCAGATTGGAGCGCCAATGATGACGGTCGTTGCAGGCAATGACCAACCAGGGATGACTCAATCTGAAATGCACGAGAATGTAATTACAGGACTAAATTTGGTGAAAGACATTGCGGCCAAATACGAGGTGATGCTGATTATCGAGCCAATGAATATTCGCCGTGACCACAAAGGTCATTGCCTTTACGGCAGCGTCGATGCCGTCCGCATCTGTCGCGAGGTTGATTCGCCATGGGTCAAAATTAACTGGGATTTGTACCACATGCAAATATCTGAAGGAGACCTTTGCGGACACCTAAACGATGGCTTTGATCAAGTCGGATATATCCAGTTAGCAGACCATCCCGGCCGTAATGAACCAGGCACTGGAGAAATTAATTATTCGCGAGTATTCGCTGAATTAGTAAAGTTGGGTTACGACAAACCAGTTGGCGTCGAGTGTTCTCCGTCATTGTCTGCTGTTGAATCATCGCAGAATATGTTTCGTAATCTCGGCATGATTGAGTAAATGTTCATCGAACGCTGTGTCACTACTTTAGCCGAGGCTGAACAAGCCGCCGCTGAAGGTGCTGAACGCCTCGAACTATGTAGTGCACTCGATCTCGATGGACTCACAGCAGACCGCGAAGTTTTTTTAGACATCAAAAAGAGCGTAGATATCCCGGTGCGAGTTATGTTGCGCAACCGCCATCCTCATTTTGAGGTGAATGTTGCAGAGCTTGAGGAATTAAAGCATGAGGCCGATTGGTTCAAGCAGCACGGCGCTGATGGCTTCGTTTTTGGGTTTATGGCAAACGGTAAAATTGACGCGGTGTCAACGGCTGAGCTACTAGATTTTTGCGCCCCGCTACCCTGCACTTTTCATAAAGCTTTTGATAACTGCGAGTCACTAACTGACTCGCTCGAGCTGCTCATCAACCTCGGTGTTGACGATGTACTCACTTCGGGTGGCGAGCAAACTGCTGCGGAAGGCGCCCAAACTCTGCGAAAAATAGTCGCACTAGCGTCGACGCGAATAGGCGTGATCGTCGCTGGCAAGGTACGGCACAACAACATTGCAACCTTGCACGAAAAGGTCAAAGCGACGTATTATCACTTCCGAGTTTAATAAAAAAAAGAGTCTCTGTAAAAGAGACTCTTAGTGTTTTGGTAGCGGGAACAGGATTCGAACCTGTGACCTCCGGGTTATGAGCCCGACGAGCTGCCAGCTGCTCCACCCCGCGATTGTGGTCGGACAGTTTACACGCTTCTTGCAAACCTAACAAGACACAGTTAGCCTATTGTTATCAAACAACTCGCATTACTTTCACTTCTCTTCACTTTCAGCTGCGCTGGGGTGCAAACGACTTCAGACAGCTTCTCCATTCACGCCGAATCATTTGTAATTTTAGGCTATGAAATACCCGGAGAAGACCTCACTGCCGCCGAAGCATTAGTACCCGAGGGTGCTACTGTTACTACCCTTGTCTCATCGCCTGATGATTGGACATCCGTCCTGGGTTTCATGAACAACATTATCGGTTTCCACGGTACCTACATTAGTGGCACACTCTAACCGTCAGCGCTTAAAAGCTGATTTTTACTTACTAACCACTGCCGCTATATGGGGCAGTGGTTTTGTTGCTCAACGCGCGGCCATGGACGACATCGGTCCAATCTCATTTACTGGCGTGCGCTTCTTTCTCGGTTGGTTATGCATTCAGCCATTTGTGTTGCGGGTCCCTAGCAACTTGCGCAAATCAAAGGAACATCGTTGGCTCACTATTGCGCTCGGAGCTATCTTGCTAACCGGTTGCGTGTTGCAGCAAATAGGCCTTCAATGGACCACCGCTTCCAAAGCAGGTTTTCTCACTAGTATTTATGTAATA
>Ga0233427_10002729_pt1 | contig 16177 bp, 13 predicted proteins | sample SI_118_April2016_5_FD_179885 | JGI IMG/M metagenome (GOLD analysis project Ga0233427, IMG submission 179885) | Seawater microbial communities from Saanich Inlet, British Columbia, Canada - SI_118_April2016_100_MG | ecosystem: Environmental > Aquatic > Marine > Inlet | place: Canada: British...
AAACCCTGTATATCAAATCTTTATCCCATCAGCATTTACACCAAATAATGATGGCTATAATGATAACTTTAAGTTAGAAATTATTGGTCAAAAAGAGTACACAATGACTATTTTTAATAGATGGGGTGAAATTATTTATAAAGAAAAAAATGGAATATGGGATGGGAAGTTGAATAACAATCTAGTGCAAAATGGAACTTACTCCTACTCTATATTAGTTATTGATTTTAAAGATAAACCTTTCATCTATACAGGTATCCTTACTCTTATAAAATAAATGAGAAACATAGTTCTACTTTCTGACACTCACCATACATTGGATGATCGTTTTATTTCTCATTTTGAAAAAGCTGATGAAATATGGCATGCTGGAGACATTGGTTCTCTTTCCGTTACTGATACCTTAAAAACCTTTGCCCCAATTCGAGTTGTGTATGGCAATATTGATGATAAGACTACACGAACAGAATTTAAGAGAAACCTATATTTTAAATGTGAAAAAGTAAATGTAATGATGACCCATATTGGCGGTTATCCGGGAAGATATGATAAAAGAATACTTCCTCTAATTGAACAAGCTAATCCTGATTTATTTATTTGTGGACATTCACACATCTTAAAAGTAATGTACGATAAAAAATACAAATTACTACATATGAACCCTGGAGCAATTGGTGATTTTGGAATACATACAGTAAAAACAATAATTTGCTTTATTATTAATGGAAAGGAAATAAAAGATTTACAAGTAGTAGAGTTTCCTAGAAGTAAAATACAACTCTAAATTTTAACGAATTCTGTCTGCTGATTTTACCAATTTTTCATCTTTGTTAATAAAAAAATTAGCAGCAATTAAAGCAATAAACGGTATAATTAAGAGTATCATTCCAATACCAAATACCTCATCATCTCTGTGTAAAAATACGATTAAGAAAAAAGCAATGGTTATCATTAACCGAGCAATAGAGGCAATTAACTGTTGTACTTTTCTATTTTTGAATTGAAATATCGCAAAAATGGATAAGCCAGCTGACAAGAATACAAACAAACGTACATCAGCAAAATTCTCCCTTAACAAGTAACTTGTCGTTTCGTTTTGTAACACAGGAAATGTATACACAATAGTAATAGAACAAATAGCTGAGAAGAAAAAGAAAAGGGATTGGACTCTTTGAATCATAGTTATAAATATTAACTGCAAAACTAATTAAAATTGTAGAATTTGTACAATTCTTAAAAAATTTGTATCATTGCACAACTTATCTAAGTAAGCCTCCATTTAAAACAAATCTTTAAAATTCACATCTATAATCGAATTAAAGATTATTATATTAAAAAATATTTATGTACAAATTAGAAGAATTAAACGCAAAAAAAGTTGCTGATTTAAAAGCAATTGCAACAGAATTAAACCTCAAAAAATTTGAGAAATTAAAGAAAGAAGACTTGGCTTATGCCATTTTAGATCATCAGGCAGAAAATATTCAAGCGCAAGCTGCACCTATGAGAAAACAAAGAACGAGAACAAATACGCCAGAAAAAGAAGGACCTAAAAAATCTGACCATACTGAGCTAAAAACTAAAGTTACACAGTCAAACGACAAGCAAGCTATTGAAACAAAAAAACCTCAGCCCATTGCTAAAGGAAATGAACAGAAAAATGAGTCTAAAAAGCCAGTTCATAACCATCAGAAAAGTAATGAGGAACGAAATGCACAAAAGAAACCTGTGCATAATCATCCAAAAAAAGATGATGAGCAAAACAGACCTAAAAAACCTGTTCACAAGCATCAGAAAAATAATGAGAATCAAAATGTACCAAAGAAACCTGTTCACAATCATCCAAAAAAAGAAAATGAGCAAGAAAATTCACATCCAAAACCAAAACATAACAACAATAAAAATCAATCAAACAACAACAACACTCCTCCATCAAAATATGATTATAACTTTGACGGCATAATTAATACGGAAGGAGTAATTGAAATTATGCCTGATGGATACGGTTTTATGCGTTCAAGCGATTATCACTACTTGTCATCACCTGATGATGTGTATGTTTCACATTCACAAATTAAGTTATTCGGTTTAAAAACGGGTGATACTATTAAAGGGACTGTTCGGCCTCCAAAAACTGGTGAAAAATATTTTCCACTAATACAAGTTGAAAGCATTAATGGGCGTGACCCAGGTATTGTTAGAGATAGGATTCCTTTTCACCATTTAACTCCACTTTTCCCTTTTGAAAAGTTCAATCTTTTAGGAAAAGGACACAATAATGTTTCTATAAGAATGTTAGACATCTTTACGCCAATAGGAAAAGGACAAAGAGGACTAATTGTAGCGCAACCTAAAACAGGTAAAACTGTATTATTAAAAGATATTGCGAATGCAATTGCTGATAATCATCCTGAGGTTTATATGATTATATTATTGATTGATGAGCGTCCTGAGGAAGTTACGGATATGGAAAGAAGTGTAAATGCTGAAGTAATTGCTTCTACCTTTGACGAACCAGCAAGTAGACATGTAAAGGTAGCTGATATTGTATTAGAGAAAGCCAAAAGAATGGTAGAATGCGGACATGATGTAGTTATCCTTTTAGATTCCATTACGCGATTGGCAAGAGCATACAATACAGTACAGCCTGCTTCAGGTAAAATATTGAGTGGTGGTGTGGATGCAAATGCACTTCACAAACCAAAGCGTTTCTTTGGTGCAGCTCGTAAAATTGAAAAAGGAGGATCGCTAACTATATTAGCAACTGCTCTTACGGAAACAGGAAGTAAAATGGATGAAGTAATCTTTGAAGAATTTAAAGGAACTGGTAATATGGAACTGCAATTAGATAGAAAAATTGCCAATAGAAGAATTTATCCTGCTGTTGATTTAGTTTCTTCTTCTACTAGGCGTGAGGATTTATTATTAGATAAGGAACACATACAAAGAATTTGGGTACTTAGAAATTACTTAGCAGACATGAACCCTATTGAAGCAATTGAATTTATGAAAGATAGATTGCAGAAAACAAAAGACAATACCGAGTTTTTGGTAACCATGAATGGTTAATTACTAATTGAATAATAAATAATGAAATAATGAATCCCTACCAAATTGGCAGGGATTTTTTTGTATTTACCTAATTAAAATTAACCTCTAGTACGTTAGAAAAATCAATTAACAAACACACCATAAATCACACTCCCACTTCCAGTCATACTTGCATAAATAGCACCATCAGTATACAGTTTTTCTTTTATTTTTTTGAGTTGAGGGTACTTTGTAAAAGCTGAAATCTCAAAATCATTTTTTACTATTGTTTTCCAATTTTCAATAGGTTGATTTATTAAATTCAACAAATCTGATTCTGGCATTTTTGGAATAACACCTTCATAAGCCTCAGAAGTAGAAATATGCAATTCAGGAAAAATAAATTTCAATTTATAAGGAGATAAATTCAAATTAATATCCATCATTTTCTCACCTATTCCCGTTATATATTTTGGAGAATTTTCAATAAAAAAAGGACAGTCAGATCCTAGTTGTAAAGCGTATTCCTCTAACTCTATAATGCTTAATTCCAGCTTAAAAAGTTCATTCAAAGCTTTTAACACAAAAGCGCCATCAGCCGAACCGCCACCTAAACCAGCACCTATAGGAATTTGCTTGTGCAAATGCATTGTTACATTTTCTATATCAAAATCTCCTTTTAACAATTCAAAAGCTTTAACACAAATATTATTACTTCCAGGTATTGCTATACCTGAACTAGAAAAAGAAAATTTCTTAACAGGAAAAATTTCTAACATATCATATAACTTTTTCACAGGATAAAAAACAGAAGACAATTTATGATAGCCATCAGTTTGTTTTTCAAGCACATTTAGGCCAATATTTATTTTAGCATTAGGGAATAATATCATAATAAATTTTAGTTTTCAACAACAAAAATAATCAACTCAAATTCTATAGGCCTCCCAAAATCATTTTATTTAACTTTGTTATCCTTTTTAAATAAAACTACAATGGATTATTTAGCGTTTGAAAAACCAATTGAAGAACTGATTATTAAGCTTGAAAAAGCCAAAGAAATAGGTCTTGATGATTCTGTTGATGTAAGTAAAACAGTTGCTGATATTGAGTCAAAAATTGAAAGTACTAGAAAAGAAATTTATAAAAGTTTAACTTCATGGGAAAAAGTACAACTATCACGACACCCCCAAAGACCTTATACTTTGGATTATATTGAGGCACTTTCGGATGGTGATTTCATAGAATTACATGGAGATAGAAGAATGAAAGATGACAAAGCTATGGTTGGTGGTTGGGGTACAATTGGCAAGCAATCTGTTATGTTTATTGGACAACAAAAAGGAAGAAATACCAAACAAAGACAATTCCGTAACTTTGGAATGGCAAATCCTGAAGGATACCGAAAAGCATTAAGACTAATGAAAATGTCCGAAAAATTTGGAAAACCTGTTGTTTGTTTAATAGATACTCCTGGCGCTTTCCCTGGCTTGGAAGCAGAAGAAAGAGGACAAGGAGAGGCCATTGCCCGTAACATTCTTGAAATGACAAAATTAAAAGTTCCAATTATTGTTGTTATCATTGGCGAAGGAGCTTCAGGTGGTGCTTTAGGAATAGGAGTTGGAGACAAAATACTTATGTTAAATAACGCTTGGTATTCAGTTATTTCACCTGAAAACTGTTCCACTATCCTTTGGGGGAATTGGGATCATAAGGAAATTGCAGCTGATGCTTTAAAACTAACTGCAGCTAAAATGAAGAAAATTGGTTTGATTGACGAAATCATTAAAGAACCTATAGGAGGAGCGCATACTTTTCCTGAAGAAACCTTTAAAATAGTTAAGAAATCAATTAGTAAAGCACTTAAGGAATTTATTGATATTGAAAAAGATACTTTAGTCCATAACCGAATGGAAAAATTCTCCAGTATGGGAGTAGTAAGCGAATAATTAGATGGCGAAAAAAATAGGACAAAGAACATTAAAGGCAACCACAACTGCAAAGATTGATGGAAAACTGCAACCTCAAGCAATTGAATTAGAACAAGCTGTTTTAGGAGCTTTAATGATTGATAACGAATCCTTATCAAATGCAATCGACTCACTTCAAATGGAGTATTTTTATAAAACCGAACATCAAAAAATATTTGAGGCGATTGTAACCCTATTTAATAACACGCAACCCGTTGACATTCTTACTGTTTCAGAAGAACTGAAACGCATGGAAGAATTGAAATTTATAGGAGGTCTAGCCTATATTTCAGAATTAACAAATAATGTAGCTTCTTCTTCTAATACTGAGTTTCATGCACGTATAATTGCTGAGAAATTTATTAAGCGTTCGCTTATTAGCATCTCTAATAATATTATTGGTGATGCTTTTAACGATTCCGTAGATATTTTTGATTTATTAAATACAGCTGAAGAAAAATTATTTACCGTTACTGAAGGTACCCTGAGAAAAAGTTATGATAAAATGAGTACCTTGATTAAGGGTGCTCTTGAAAGTATTGAAATCTTAAGAAACAAAGAAGATGGATTAAGTGGAGTGCCTTCAGGTTTCTCAAACTTAGATAGGATTACTTCAGGTTGGCAAAAATCTGATTTAATAATTATTGCTGCTAGGCCAGGTATGGGTAAAACAGCTTTTGCTTTAACTATGGCAAGAAATGTTGCAGTTAATTATAATACTCCTATCGGATTTTTCTCTTTGGAGATGTCAGCGGAACAGTTGGTAAATCGTTTGATTGCCAGTGAAGCAGAATTAGGAGCAAGTAAATTGCGTAGAGGTGATTTAGCTGACCATGAAATGGTACAGTTACACGAAAAAATAAAACACTTATCAGAAGCACCTATCTATATTGATGACACACCAGGACTTACGATTTTTGAACTAAGAGCAAAAGCAAGAAGGTTAGTAAAAAATAATGGAGTAGGAATCATAATGATTGACTACCTACAACTAATGAGTGCTGGAGGTAATGCAGGAAATAGAGAACAAGAAATTTCAACAATTTCTCGTTCACTTAAAGGAATTGCCAAAGAGTTGAAAATTCCTGTTATAGCCCTATCTCAAGTAAATAGAGGGGTGGAAAGTCGTACTGGAGTTGGAAGTAAACGACCTATGCTTTCTGATCTTAGGGAATCAGGAGCAATTGAGCAAGATGCCGATATTGTAACTTTCATTTATCGTCCTGAATACTATAAAATTTATGAATGGGATAATGGAGATGATTCCAGAGGACAAGGAGAAATCATTATTGCAAAACACAGAAATGGTTCTTTAGCTAATGTACGTTTGAAATTTACTGGTGATTTTGCAAAATTCTCTGATCTTGATTATTTTGATGGGAGTGAAGTTGATGATGAAGGGGATAATTCTTCAATGATATCCATGTCATCAAGCATGAATAAAGATAATAAAGATGCTCCATTCTAATCTCGTCAAGAAACTAAGTTTATTTTTACTATTCTGCAGTATTATTTTTTCTGCAAAAGCTGCTTATATTTTTATTCCTATGGATGAAAATCAAAACAATCATCTAAAAGCATATGGAATTGCTTTTTATGCTCTTGAAAAAGAAGTGAAAGTAGATTGGCTACTCAATTACCAAGGCGGTAGCTTTATGATAAAACAACATGCTACTATTGAAGATGAATGCAATATAAGAGGTGTTTCTTATCAATTAATTGCTGACGTACAGTCTACCCAAATACTACAATCCATTGCTAGCCCTGAGATAAATCAAGATGTTGTACGCTTGGAAAAAGCTCCTGAAATTGCTATATATTCTCCTAACAACAAACAACCTTGGGATGATGCCGTAACCATGGCACTTACTTATGCCGAAATTCCTTATGAAGTAATTTATGATGAAGAAGTTTTAGCAAATTTATTGCCTCTTTACGACTGGCTACACCTACACCATGAGGACTTTACAGGACAATACGGAAAGTTTTATGCTAGTTTTAAAAATGCTACCTGGTATAAAGATCAAAAAATTGCTTATGAAAAACTAGCCAAAAAACTAGGATACAATAAAGTTTCTGAAGAAAAATTAGCAGTCGCAAAAAAAATAAAAGAATTCGTAACTGCTGGTGGATTTCTATTTGCCATGTGTAGTGCAACCGATAGTTACGATATTGCACTGGCTAATGAAGGCAATGATATTTGTCAACATATGTTTGATGGTGATGCTGCTGATCCTTCTGCTGAAGAAAAACTAGATTTTAGCAAAACATTGGCTTTTAAAGATTTCACTTTAGTAAAAAACCCTAATCAATATGAATTTTCTTCTATTGATGCTACACAAACTAGGAAAATAAATCCAAAAATTGATTTTTTTACTCTTTTTGATTTCTCTGCAAAATGGGATCCTATACCGACTATGTTATGTCAAAACCACATGCAAGTTATTAAAGGTTTTATGGGACAAACTACAGCCTTTAGAAACCAATATATAAAGTCAGATGTACTAATAATGGGTGAAACAAGAGCAAGCAATGAGGCGCGTTATATTCATGGGAAATTAGGAAATGGAACTTGGACTTTTTACGGAGGACATGACCCTGAGGACTACCAACACAAAGTAGGAGACCCAAAAACAGATCTATCCTTACATCCAAACTCACCTGGTTATCGGTTAATATTAAACAATATCTTGTTTCCTGCAGCTAAAAAGAAAAAGCTGAAAACCTAAATTTTTTGTAGTTTTGGGAAAAATGAATAATCAGTATGAAAGATGTTGTCTTAATTACTGGAGCAAATGGGAATATTGCTAAACGATTAGCTGAAATATTAAGACATGAATATTCCTTACGATTTCTAACTAGAAAAAAACAAGCTGAAAATGAGTTTGAGTGAAATATGGAAGCTTCCTTAATAAATTTATTAAATTAAAACAACCCTCTCACCTTCATACCAAGAAACATAATTGTTTTGGTAAATCTTCTCAATAGCATTACGCTTAATCTTCATAGTTGGGGTAAGTAATTCATTCTCCACAGTCCAATTTTCTTTAACTATAACTAGATTATGTATTTTCTCATGCCCATCTAACTTAGAATTAACTACTTGTAAAGTCGTGGTGAAACTATTAATTAAATCTTCTCTACTTTTTAATTTTCCTCTTTCAGAAAGCACAACTATTGCAATAGGCTGAGGAACTCCAATACCAACTACACAAACTTGCTCTATATTTTTATTAACTGAAAGTTTCATCTCAATTAGTGATGGAGCTACATATTTTCCTTTACTTGTTTTGAATAAGTCCTTAACTCTTCCAGTAATCATGAGGAAACCTTCGCTATCTATTTCTCCTTCATCACCTGTATGCAACCAACCATCAATTATAGTTTTATTGGTTTCTTGTTCATCTTTATAATAACCATCCATAAGAGCATCATGTTTTATTAGTATTTCTTTTCTCTCAGACAATCTGACATCGCAAAATGGCAAGGCTTGCCCGACAAAACCAATCTTGATTTTATTTCGTAAACTTACATGTGAATAGCAAGTATTTTCAGTCATAGCGTACGCTTCCTGAATATTAATATCTAATCTAGCAAACCATTTAATTAGAGTAACTGGTGTTGGAGCAGCTCCAGTAAAAATATTTTTTGCTTTACTTAAGCCCAGGCCCTTTTTAATTTTCTTTTTTATTAAAGTTGAAATAATCGGAATACTCAACAATATATTCAATTTATTTTGAGTTAATTTTGTAAGAATCCCTTGTTGGAATTTTGTCCAGATTCTAGGGACTCCTAAAAACACAGTAGGAGAAGATTCTGATAAATTAGCTGCAAAAGTATCTAAGCTTTCTGCGAAATAAACCCTTCCTCCACTATATATACTTCCCATTTGCACTAACAGTCTTTCTGCAATATGACAAAGAGGTAAGTAGGAAAAGAACACTGCATTATCCAAATGTAACGAATTTACTGCATTGGTTGTAGCAAAGCCAAAGTTATAGAATTTATGCATCACTCCTTTCGGATCTCCAGTTGTACCAGAAGTGTAAATTATTGTTGCTAAATCTTGTGCTTCACGAATAATATTTTCTTGTATTGGAGCAATATCTTTTGTCACATCATTCCACTTAGGATAATCTTCACTATAAAAAGGAAAAGAAATACACGGAATATCAGCAGGAACACCCGATTTCATATCGATATAATTATCCAATTTTCCTACAAACAATAATTTTGCCTCACTGTGTTTCAGTATTTTTCCTAAAGTTTCCGCATTCAAATTTGGATACAAAGGAACGGATACATGGCCACTCATCATTATGGCCAAATCAGTCATCATCCAGTGTGCAGAGTTTTTGGACAAGAGAGCTATTTTACTATTATTTGGTAAATCCAAATTTTTAAGATATGACGCCATTTTTCGTACCTCAATACCATACTCTTTCCAAGTCCAATTATGCAAAACTCCATCAATAGGTTGGCTTAAATAAATTTCATTTGGTTTGGTTTGCTCCCATTTATAGAGCATTTCTAAGGGTGATAAATAGTTCATATAATAATCTTAATTCGTTTTGCTAAAAATACACTTTTTTGGAATATTTAATATGCGTGCATAATAAAAAGCATATTTACTATGCACGCATAGTATTTTTTATATATTCGTAACCTAATTTTTTTAAATATGGAACAAGAAGATACTATTGATTATAACATAAGGAAAACCTGGTATAACATCACCAAAATGTATAACAGAACTGCCACAGAATACATGGCAAGTATGGCTTTGGGGATGATTATTCTGAATATTGATATTATTGAAGGTACGCCTTCTACACAACTAGGTCCAAATATGGGAATGGAAGCTACTTCACTATCTCGCTCACTTAATAAATTGGAAGATGCAGGTGTCATTGAACGCAAACCTGACCCAAATGACAAGCGAAAATCAGTCATACATTTAACACCACTGGGAATGGATTGGCGTGAAGTTGCCAAAGGAGTAGTTATAGAATTTAACGAAAAAATACAATCACACTTTGAAAAAGAAGAAATGGATATCTTCTTTGCAATACTAAAAAAGATAAATAAAATTATAGATGAAAACAAATAGACACATTAATAAGGTAGCAGTCGTTGGTTCAGGAATTATGGGATCTCGGATTGCTTGCCATTTTGCAAATATTGGAGTAGAAGTTTTACTCTTGGATATTGTTCCTTTTGACTTAACAGAGGAACAATTAAAAGACAAAAAAATTAGAAACTCCACTGTAAATGATGCTTTGAAAAGCACTCTAAAAAGCAAACCATCTCCTATTTATAGCAAAGAGTTTGTAAGCAGAATTACTATAGGAAATTTGGATGATGATTTGCATAAGATTGCAGATGTTGACTGGATTATTGAAGTAGTTGTGGAACGACTTGATATTAAAAAACAAGTTTTTGAAAAAATAGAAAAATTCAGAACAAATGGAACTTTAATTTCTTCTAATACTTCCGGGATTTCTATTGAAAGTATGATAGACGGTAGAAGTGATGATTTTAAAACTCATTTCTGTGGAACTCATTTTTTCAACCCTCCAAGATACTTGAAGTTATTGGAAATTATTCCAACGACTAAAACGAAAACTGAGATTACTGATTTCCTAATGCACTATGGAGATAAATTCCTAGGTAAAGACATGGTACTCTGTAAAGACACTCCAGCATTTATTGCTAATAGAATTGGTGTTGCTAATATAATGTCTCTTTTTCATTTAGTTGACGAGTTAGATTTAACAGTAGAAGAAGTGGATTCTTTAAGTGGACCAATTATTGGTCATCCGAAATCAGCAACTTTCCGTACTTGTGATTTAGTAGGATTGGACACTTTAATTCATGTTGCAAATGGGGTCTATGAAAATTGTCCTAATGATGAAATGAGAGAAAATTTTGAATTGCCTGCTTTCATTAATAAAATGAGTGAAAACAGATGGTTAGGCGATAAAACTAAGCAAGGTTTTTACAAAAAATACAAAGATGCAAAAGGAAAAATAATTATTGAAGCGCTTAATTTAAACACCTTAGAATACGCCCCTAAAAAAAGAGTAAAATTTGCAACTATAGCAGCAGCAAAACAAGAAGATGATCTATTAAAACGATTAAAAATTCTTGTAAAAGGAAAAGATAGAGCAGGAGAATTTTATCGCAAATCATTCTACTCTTCCTTTGCTTATGTATCGCACAGAATCCCTAAAATAACGGATGACCTTTACAAAATTGATAGAGCACTTTGTGCTGGTTTTGGTTGGGAAGTTGGTCCTTTCCAAATGTGGGACGCATTAGATGTTGAAAAAACATTATCCAAAATGGAAGAAGCAGGATACAAAGCAGCTGACTGGATCTATGACATGGTAAAGTCAGGAACGACTTCTTTTTATTCAACAGAAAACGGAACTTTAAAATACTATAACATTCCAACAAAAGCAAAAGAGAAAGTTTCAGGAATGAAAAATTTTATTGTTCTAGATCACATCCGTGAGAACAATACAATTTGGAATAATTCAGGATGTAACCTAACCGATATTGGAGATGGAATTGTGAACTTAGAATGGAGAACAAAAATGAATTCTATAGGTGGAGAAGTATTAGAAGGAATTCAAAAAGCAATTGAAATTGCAGAAAAAAATCATACAGGATTAGTTATTGCCAACCAAGGAACGAACTTTTCAGTGGGAGCAAATATTGCTATGATATTCATGATGGCAATTGAACAAGAATATGAAGAAATTGACTTTGCAGTTCGTGCTTTCCAAAACACAACTGGGAGAATCAGAAACTCTTCAATCCCAGTAGTAGTTGCAACTCACGGAATGACTTTAGGGGGGGGGTGTGAAATAGCATTACATGCTGACCATATACAAGCTTCAGCAGAAACTTATATTGGTTTAGTTGAAATGGGAGTTGGTGTCATCCCTGGTGGTGGTGGAACAAAAGAAATGGCTAGAAGAGCTTCAAAATCCTATTTTTCAGGAGATATAGAACTTCCAACCTTAAAAGAGAAGTACTTAAATATCGGTATGGCAAAAGTAGCTACCTCAGCACAAGAAGCCATTGAATTAGATTTATTATTAAAGAATAGAGATAAAGTAACCGTTGGTTTCAATAACCTAATTACAGATGCAAAAGCAGCTACACTTAATTTAGCAACCCAAGGTTATACTCAACCAGTTCCTGAAAAAATAAAAGCTTTAGGAAAACAAGGACTAGGGATGTTTATGGTTGGTGCGCATTCCATGCATGCAGCAGGATACATTACGGAACATGAAAAATTAATGTCAGAAAAATTAGCGTATGTAATTTGTGGAGGAGATTTATCAGCTCCTACTTTAGTTTCAGAGCAATATTTATTAGACCTTGAAAGAGAAGCCTTTTTGTCACTTTGTGGAGAAAGAAAAACTTTGGAAAGAATAGAACACATGTTAAAGAAAGGTAAACCATTAAGAAATTAAAATTATGAATACAGCATATATAGTAGCAGGATACAGATCGGCAGTAGGAAAATCAGGAAAAGGAGTTTTTAAATTCATGCGTCCTGATGATTTGGCTGCAGATGTGATTAAACATTTAGTAGCATCCGTTCCTGAATTAGATAAAGATAAAATTGATGATGTAATTTGTGGAAACGCAACTCCTGAAGCAGAACAAGGATTAAATATTGGACGTATGATTTCTTTAATGGGATTAGACACCATAAAAGTTCCAGGCATGACTGTTAATCGTTATTGTTCCTCAGGATTAGAAACCATTGCTATTGCCAATGCAAAAATACAAAGTGGAATGGCTAATTGCATTATTGCAGGGGGTGTAGAATGTATGTCCCCTATTCCATTTGGAGGCTGGAGAATTATACCTAATTATGATGTAGCAAAAGATAATTCAGATTGGTACTGGAACATGGGGCTTACTGCTGAAGCAGTTGCCAACAAATGGAATATTAGCAGAAAAGATCAAGATGAATTTGCTTTTGATTCTCACCAGAAAGCATTAAACGCAATTGAAAAAGGATACTTTAAAAGTGGGATTGTGCCTATTACGGTAAAGGAAACTTACTTAGACAAAAACGAAAAAAGACAAGAAAGAGAATATGTAGTAGATACAGATGAAGGACCAAGAAAAGGAGGATCAGCTGAAGCATTAGCAAGACTAAGAACTGTATTTGCACAAGAAGGAACAGTAACTGCAGCAAATGCATCACAAACTTCTGATGGAGCAGCATTTGTTTTATTGATGTCAGAAAAAATGGTGAATGAGTTGGGAGTAAAACCAATCGCAAAATTATTAAGTTACTCTGTTGCAGGTGTTGAACCAAAACACATGGGAATAGGACCAGTTGAAGCTATACCAATGGCACTCGAAAAAGCAGGACTGAAACTAGAAGAAATTGAACAGTTTGAATTGAATGAAGCCTTTGCTTCTCAATCCTTAGCTGTAATTCGTGAGTTAGGCCTGAATCCTGAGATTGTAAATGTAAATGGGGGAGCAATTGCATTAGGACATCCACTAGGGTGTACTGGAGGAAAATTAACAGTGCAATTAATAAACGAAATGAAAAGAAGAAATCAAAAATACGGAATGGTAACCATGTGTGTAGGGGCAGGACAAGGTGCAGCTGGAGTATTTGAAATTCTATAAAAACCTTAAACCGAAACCAAAACCAAAAACCACAAAAAATGAAAAACAAGTACATTGTAAACCTAAATGAAGTTTTGCTTGATGACTTAGAATTAGTTGGAGGAAAAAATGCATCTTTAGGAGAAATGATTCAGAATTTAGGAAAATTAGGAGTCAATATTCCTGGAGGATTTGCCCTTACTGTTGATGCATATTGGGAGTTTATCAATTTCAATAAATTGGATAAAATCATTCACTCTCTAATAAAAGGTATGAAAAAAGATGACTTGATTTCTTTAAGAAAAACAGGGTTAGCAATAAGAGAAATCATCAGAAATGGAGAATGGCCAGAGGATTTAAAAACAGAAATAAAAAAACGATACACACAATTATCACAAGAATATGGGTCAGATATTACTGATGTAGCCGTGCGTTCCTCTTCAACAGCTGAAGATTTACCAGATGCATCTTTTGCAGGACAACAAGAAACTTATTTGAATGTAAGGGGTTCTGAAGAAATTTTAACTTCTATAAGAAATTGTTTTTCCTCTTTATTTACAGATAGAGCAATCTCGTATAGAAATAATCTAGGATTTGATCATTTTGATGTTGGACTTTCAGTTTGTATTCAAAAAATGGTGCGTTCGGATCTGGCTTCTTCAGGTGTTGCCTTCTCATTGGATACGGAAAGTGGATTTAAGGATGTAGTTTTGATTAATGGTTCTTACGGGCTTGGAGAAAGTGTGGTTCAAGGTACGGTTTCACCTGATGAATTTTTAATTTTTAAACCTACTTTAAGAAATGGATTTGAGTCCATTATAGAAAAGAAAATAGGGGGAAAAGAGAATAAAATGATTTATTCTACTGAACCAGGACAATTGGTAAAAACTGTTCATGTTGGAAATACGCAACAAGATGCATTCTGTATTTCTGATAAACAAGCATTACAATTAGCAGAATGGGTTTGTATTATTGAGGATTATTATTCTGAACTAAAAGGACATTGGTGCCCAATGGATACTGAATGGGCTGTGGACGGACTTACAGGAGATTTATTTATTGTGCAGGCAAGACCAGAAACGATACACTCTAGAAAAAAAGACAATGATTTAGTAGAATATATAATAGATAACTCAGCAGGTGCAGCAGTTAGGTTAACAGGAATTGCAGTGGGAGATAAAATGGGACAAGGAAAAGTACAAAAAATGTATTCTTTAGATGGTAGAGATGGAACATTTGATGGATCTGATTTTAAAAAAGGTGATATTTTAGTTACTGAAATGACCGATCCAGACTGGGAACCAATCATGAAAAAAGCATCAGCAATAATTACAAATAAAGGAGGAAGAACTTGTCATGCAGCAATTGTTGCTCGCGAGATGGGAGTGCCTGCAATTGTAGGAACAGAAAACGGAACTGAAGTCCTTTTTAATGGGGAAGAATTTACGGTTAGTTGTGCAGAAGGAGATGTTGGAAAAGTATATGAAGGAATAGTTCCTTTTAAATTGAAGAAGACAAAACTTGATAATCTTCCAACTACAAAAACGCCAATTATGTTGAATGTAGCTTCTCCTGATTTGGCTTTCAAATTCGCGCAAATACCAAATGCTGGAGTTGGTTTAGCAAGAGAAGAATTTATTATTAATAATTACATACAAGCACACCCATTATCACTTTTAAAACACAAGGAATTAGAGGATGATGAATTATCAGAAAAGATAAGAATACTAACAAGAGGGTTTAAAGATGAAGAGACTTTTTTTATTAAAAAACTTTCCTATGGAGTAGCAAAAATTGCATCAGCATTCTATCCAAAACAAGCAATTGTTCGTATGTCCGATTTTAAATCGAACGAATATTACAACTTGTTAGGAGGAAATTATTTTGAGCCAACTGAAGAAAATCCTATGATTGGATGGAGAGGAGCAAGTCGTTATTATTCAGATGAGTATGAATACGCTTTTGGAATGGAATGTAAAGCTATCAAAAGAGTGAGAGATAAAATGGGACTAACTAATGTTACTATAATGATTCCTTTTTGCAGGACAGTTGATGAATTACAAAAGGTGTACCAAGTGATGAAAAAATATGGATTAGAAAGAGGAAAAGATGGACTACAAATTTACCTTATGGCAGAATTACCTTCTAACATTTTAATGGCAGAAGAGTTTGCTGAATACATTGATGGTTTCTCAATTGGCTCTAACGATTTAACGCAATTAACTTTAGGGTTGGACAGGGATTCATCCTTAGTAGCCCATATTTATGACGAAAGAAATCCTGCAGTAAAACGATCTATCTCAAACCTTATAAAAGTAGCAAAAAAGACAAAAACAAAGGTAGGAATTTGTGGCCAAGGTCCATCAGACTATCCAGATTTCGCACAATTTTTAGTAGAAGAAGGAATCGACACTATTTCAGTAACACCTGATTCTATGTTAAAAACAATAAAAGCAATAGCAAAAATAGAAAACAAATAAAATTATGATAAAAGGAGGAGAATTTTTAATAAAAGACCAAGAAGCAAA
>Ga0233427_10002736_pt1 | contig 16157 bp, 18 predicted proteins | sample SI_118_April2016_5_FD_179885 | JGI IMG/M metagenome (GOLD analysis project Ga0233427, IMG submission 179885) | Seawater microbial communities from Saanich Inlet, British Columbia, Canada - SI_118_April2016_100_MG | ecosystem: Environmental > Aquatic > Marine > Inlet | place: Canada: British...
ATTAGTTTTAAAGAGACCAGAAGTTTATGTAAAAATCATTATAATTTATTTAAAAATAAAGATGAAAAACATATTCCAACTTTTTCTAAAGCATCAAAATTTTGAGAAAAATTAATCTCAAAATTCTTTAAAGATTTAACTGCTATTAGGATAATTCAAGGTATGGCTGTCAAAAAAAAATCCAAAAGTAGAAAGAAAATAGTGAAAAAATCAACACCCAAATCAAAAAAACAAAATAAAGCATCTTCAAAAAAACCTGAATTTGAAAAAGCTTGGAAAGAATATAATTCTGCATTAAGTGGTTGGAAAGAATCTTTGTCACAGTGGCAAAAGGCTACAAATCAAACATTAATGACATATCATGATGCATGTCAAAAAGCAATAGGATCAGATGCCGAATTATTGAAAAAAGTCAGTTTAAGTTGGGAAAATACTTGGGAAGAAATCGGTCCAGAGTATGTTAAACAACAAACAAAAATGATTGAAAATATTTTCAAAGAAACTAATATTGAATCAATAAAAAAATTCAATGTTCAATGGGAAAAATTTCTTACTGCATCAAGTGATGAATCAATTACAGCATATCAAGATGCAATCAAAAAATTTAATCAGGCATGGCAACAAGGAAAAATGTAGTTTAATTAAATTGCATTATTTTTAATTTTTATAATATCAAAAACATTATTTTAATTTTAACAAATAATGAAATTTAATTAGAACTATTCTTCAATTAGTATATGACTAAAGCAATTGTTTTAGGAGGATCTCGTGGAATTGGAAAAGCAATTTCAGACTCATTAAAATTAATAAAAATTGATGTTTTTGCTGCTTCTCAAAAAGATATCGATACATCAAATTTAGATAGTGTAAAAAAATTTTTAAAAATACATAATGAAACAGATATTTTAATTCTAAATACAGGTGGTCCTAAACCAAAACCATTCTCAAGTATTACTAAAGAAGATTGGGACAAATATCATAATCAATTATTTGTAGGATTTTGCACAATATTACAAAATATCAAAATAAATCATAATGGTTATATTTTTTTGATTAGTTCAAATGTAATAAAAGAACCAAACTCAAAGTTAATTATTTCATCAGCTTATAGAGCAGCATTTTCAGAAGTTTTCAAAGTCTTAAGCAAGGAATATGCTCAAAATAACATTAGTTGTATTAACATTGCACCTGGTCCAATTAACACAGATAGAACTCAAGAATTAATAGAAAATATTCAAGAATTTGAAAAAACGTTACCTATGAAAAGATTAGGAGAACCAAAAGAAATTGGTAACTTTGTGAAAGCTATTATTGAAAATAACATAAAATATCTTTCTGGTGTCACAATAAATTTTGATGGTGCAAATTCGAATTATATTTTTTAATCCATTAAAAACCGTGATCACCTGAAAAATGATTTGTTTTTAAATTATATGCAACTGAGAAAAAATTTAATCCGTAATGTTCACTATCAATAGTACACCAAATATAGTTAGGTGTATCTACATCAGATTTATTTGTCAACAACAAATCTTCACTTGCTTTTAATAAAACTGCAGAACCATTTTTAATTACAAAATGTTTTTCTTCAAAAAATCCATCTTTATCATATAATTTTACCAATGCATCATGTTCCAAAATATGTGGGTTTTCACCCTTGTCAGCCACAATTCCAATATAAGAATCAAAATTACCACCAACAATAATCTGACCCCACTTGAAACTTTTTTTATTTTCAGGTACAAAAATATTAGGATTGTATAATGATACGGCTATAGAGCTATTGAGAATATTATTACCATATACTAATTGATGACCGATTCTCGTAGGCATTTTTCCAGAATTTGCATTTACATTAACCGAAAATGTAGAAATATGATTTAAATCGATTTTGTTTTTTTCCAACAAAGAATTTATGTTTATATCTAAATAATCGTCACTTGGACTTTGTAAGTTACCAGCAGATATTTCTTCCAATAATTTACCATCATCAAAAATACCTATGGAAATTTTAAGATCACTAGGTGATAAAATAGGATACAACCTAGCAATATTCTGAATATCTTTAAAAAATGGATAAAATCTTGTAGAGGTTCTTACATCATCCCAATATTCTTCGACAGTAGAAGAATCATAATAACTATGATTTGCACTAAAAGAACCATTGATATGAGATTGACCTGTAAGCATTCTTCCATAAAATAGCATTTGTTCTGGTTGTTGTGCTTTAATTATCCCCCCAATATCTTCAGGAATATCAAAATGCTCCCTAACACTAATTTTTTTAGTACCAAAACGTTGGACGTCTAGAGGAATATTTTCAAGATAAGTTTTCCCATTAGTAATTACTTCAATATCAATTGAAGATTTACAAGCAAAAGGACCTGCAGAAAAAAGTAAAAAAGTATCGGTATTTTTTGTTAAAGGTAAATCAACAGATGCTTCTTTTACATGATGCTGATTGATCACATCATTTTCAAAAATATCATTTAATACTCTATTAAAAGAATGAACTTGGTTAACAAAACCTTTTCCACGATGGTTAATCATCACTGCAGGGAATGGAATAAAGAGATTATTAGCTGAAAAAAACTCAATTAAATAATTAGAAACAGGAACAGTGACAAGGGATGAAAGTTGGATTGTGTAAACAATGGGTTTTTCAATTTTAAATAAACGTGATTCTACTTTATTTCCATTAAAATCAATAGCAGTGATTTTACATGCAACATTTTCATGGTTTCGTTTCAACAAGAAATGATTTAAAAAACTAATATCAACATCTGTGCCAGTGATTTCTGGAACCATTAATGAAGCACGATGAATTGAATCTAAATTTGGATCTTTGTAATATTTACGTCTAGTAGATTCAACTTCTTTAAATTTTTTCACGCAAAATCTATCCATTGTAATAATTTAAGTTTAGTGGGAAACATTGTGAAAAAGTTTAAAGATAGAGATAGTGGAACTAGTAATACATTACATGATTAAATTACCAAATTTTAAAAAATCATTTGAATATGAAAATAATTTTTATTTAACATGTGATTCTCCACGTATAGGAAAATTTTTGGCACATTATGAATTATACAATACAGCAAAAAACTATACAGGTGAAATAGTTGAATGTGGAGTTTTCAAAGGTGCGTCTTTATCAAGATTTGCAATGTTTAGGGAGTTATTTGAAAATCAAAATACAAGAAAAATAATAGGTTTTGATATTTTTGGAAAGTTTCCTAAAACAGGATTTAAAGCAGATATGAAAAGAAGAGAGCAATTCATTGTAGATGCAGGAAAAGAAGGAATTTCAAAAGAACAATTGATTAATGTTTTAAAAAAGAAAAAAATTTACAACAATATTGAACTTGTACAAGGAGATGTAACAAAAACAGTTCCAAAATATTTGGAAAAATATCCAGAATTACGTATTTCTTTACTAAACTTAGATACGGATATTTATGAACCAGCTGTAACAATACTAGAATGTCTATATCCAAGAATTGTCAAAGGCGGAATATTGGTACTTGATGATTATGGAGTATTTCCTGGAGAAACTGAAGCTGTAGATGAGTATTTTAAAAAGAAAAATGTAAAAATTCAAAAATTTCCATTTTCAAAAACTCCATCATATATAATTAAAAAATAATTTTATTTTTTAAATTCAACATTTGGAGTATCTGGATGACCTGCAATTGCAATTAATCCACCATCACGTAATTGCTGTAACAACTGCATAACTTCTTTTTCAACCTGATTTCTTTGCAATCCTGTTTGCTGTGCAAATACTTCTACCAGATCTGTAACTTTACGTTCTCCATTACAAGACTTCCAAAAGTCTACAATTGCTTGATTTACCATAAATCCTTGTTCATGTTCATTTGCTAATACCATAGAACCATCTTCTTGTTGTACTAATTTTCCAACACCTTGAGGTAAGGCAGTTTCATAATTTATTGGTGCAGGAGTGTTTAAACCAGCAGCACCCATTTCTTTAATTTTGAGTTTTCCTTCTTCAGTCATTTTATCCATTGTCCATGCTGGTTCCCACACGATTTCAATATTCACATTATTTACTCCAGGGACTTTTTTAGCAAATCTTGTTGCATCTGCAACCAAAGTCTCATGTAAAGGACAACCCTGTGTGGTCATTGTCATTTTAATATCAACATCATTATTTTTTTTAACATCAATTCCATAAATCAATCCCATTTCTACAATATTAAGAGGAACTTCAGGATCCATGCATTGTTTTAAAGAATCCTCAATTGCTTGTGTAGAAACAGTACTCATATTTTATAATGCAGTTTGAAAAACAATAAAAACTTTGTATTAATTAGCTTGGAATAATTTTCTAAGAGATTCTTCAAATGGTGCTGTAGCCACGCCTTTTTCAGTAATAATTCCAGCAATTAATTCAGGTGGAGTCATATCAAAAGCAGGATTAATTACTCCAATATCATCAGGAGCAGTCTTTTTTTCACCAATACCAGTTACTTCAGAACCTTTACGCATCTCAATAATGACATCATCAGCTTTTGTTTCCATATCAATTGTAGATAAAGGAGCTGCTACATAAAATGGGATTCCATGTTGTTTTGCCATTGTTGCTACTTGATATGTTCCAATTTTATTAAAAACATGACCAGTTTTAACAATTCTATCAGCACCAACTACAACTTTGTTTACTAATCCATTTGCCATTGAATATCCAACAGCAGTATCAGGAACCAAACTTACATCGAATCCATCATGTTTCAGCTCAAATGCAGTTAAACGAGAGCCCTGCTGAATTGGTCTTGTTTCTGTTGCTATAACTTTAACATTTTTTCCACTCTCTCTAGTTGCTCTAATTACACCTAATGCAGTTCCGTATGCAACAGTTGCAAGGGCTCCAGCATTACAATGAGTCATTATTGTATCATTATTATCAAAAAGAACTGAACCATTCTTTCCCATAGCTTTGTTAATTTCAATATCTTCATCTGCCATTTTTTTAGCAGTTTCAATTACTAGTTCTCGTATTTGTTCAGCAGTTTCTCCAGTCTTTGCAACATTCATAATTTTTTCCAATCCCCAACCTAAATTTACAGCAGTAGGTCTAGTTGCAAAAAGAATTTTTCTTGCATCTTCCAAATCAGACAATAATTCCTCTTTTGTTGTTGCCTCACTTTGTAAAGCAGCTAATCCTAATCCAAATGCACCAGATACTCCAATTGCAGGTGCACCCCTAACTATCAGAGTTTTAATTGCATTTGCAATTTGATTAAAATCATCATATTCGACAAAAATTAGTTGATTAGGTAATTTGGTCTGATCGATCATTACCACATGATTATTCTTCCATTCTATAGTTCTAAATGACATTAAAAAATTATAATTCAGAGGTATATTTTATTCCATCTCTTGTAATAATTTAGTAAGACCTAATTCTAAATTGAATTTAGGAAAAAATTTTAATTCATTTTTTGCTTTAGATATTTCTACTTCACTAAAAAGTAAGTCTCCAGGTCTTGGAGATTTATAATTTATTTCAAGTTTTTTATTAGAAATTTTTAGCATTAGTAGAGCTAAATCAGTTACAGAGGTAGATTTTCCACTACCAAGATTATAGACAGTTCCTCTTTGTCCTTGAATATTCTTTATTGCTTGAATTATGCCATGAATTAAATCATCAATGAATACATAATCTCGTGTATTTTTTCCATCTCCAAATATTTCAATTGTCCTATTTTCATGTATATTTTTTAAGAATTTTGTAATAACACCAGCATAAGCATTTGATTGTCCATTCCCATAAACATTAAAAAATCTAAGCGAAATTGTATTTAGGTTAAATGCATTAGCAAATGCTCGAAGATAAAATTCCATAGATAATTTATCAGCACCATAAGGAGAAACAGGATTAGGAATTGAATCTTCATTGACAGGAATAATTTTTGAATTCCCATAAACTGCTGCTGAAGATGCTGCAATAATATTTTTAATATTATTTTTGACACATGCCCTCAGGATATTTATTGTACCTTCAACATTTACCTTATTACTTATTTCAGGATTTGAAATAGATTCTAAAATATCAATTTTTGCTGCTAAATGTATAACAAAATCAAAATCTTTAACACTTTTTTCTAATAATAGATAATCAGATAAATCCCCTTCAATTACTAATGCACCATTTTCACAAATATTTTTAATATTTTTTTCATTACTATTTGAAAAATCTTCAAAGATTGTAACTTGATGATTGTTTGCCAAAAGAAATTCACATAAATGCCTACCAATAAAACCAGCTCCCCCAGTAACAAAAAATTTCATGTCAAATATTTTAATTTACAATATAATATCTTAGTGATCAAGAAAAAATAATTCAAATAAATGAACATCAACCGTTATAATCATGTTTTTAGTTTAAAAAGCTAATGAAGGATGTTGATTTAATAGAAAAATTTGATAAAACAAAAATTTGTGAAATCTATAATTCATGGCCTAAAATAGCAAAAAATACTTTTGAAAGTGATTTAGAGCCAATTGAAGTTGACGAAATTGATCACATAGTATTTAGTGGAATGGGTGGTTCAGGAGCATTAGGAGATATTTTTTCTGCTATTCTTTCTAGAACTTCAATTCACGTTACAGTTGTAAAAGGGTATTTGTTACCAAAAACTGTAGATAAGAAAACATTAGTTGTAATAACTAGTGTTTCAGGAAATACACAAGAAACATTTTCAGTACTTAAGGAAGCAAAAAAAATGAAAGGAAACATTATTGCATTTTCATCAGGAGGTTTAATAAAAAAATTTTGTATTAAAAATGAAATAGAATATAGAGAAATTAAACAATATCACTCACCTAGAGCATCATTCCCATCATTTTTGTATGGAATGTTAAAAATTTTGAGACCGATTTTACCAATTAAAGATAGTGAAATTTATGAATCCATTAATGAATTAAAAAAAAATAGTTTTAAGATATCATCAAATAATTTAAATGAAAATAATTCAGCATTAGAATTATCAAAATGGATTTCAGATATTCCAATGATTTATTATCCATCAGGATTTCAAGCAGCAGCTATAAGATTTAAAAATTCAATGCAGGAAAATGCAAAAACTCATGCAATGGCAGAAGATATTATTGAAACATGTCATAATGGAATTGTTGCTTGGGAAAAAAATTTAAATGTTAAACCAATTTTAATTGAAGGTTTTGATGATCATGAAAAGACTAAACAAAGATGGAAAATTTTAAAAGAATTTCTAAAAAAGGAGGAAATAGAATATAGAGAAATTAAGTCCACACAAGGGAATATTCTATCTAAAATCATAAATTTAATTTATCAGTTAGATTATGTTTCAATATATTCAGCCATTTTTAATAAAATTGATCCCAGTCCAGTTAAATCAATTGATTTTGTGAAAAAAAGATTAAAGGAATTATGAAGAAAATAAAGAGTGATTAATATATTTTCTCAAGTAATTGAATAAGTTTTTTTGTGGAAAGAGGTTTTTGTTGATCATAGAATTTTTGAGGATTTTTAGGAATTTTTACACCAGGATAAGAATATTTTTTTGAAAGATCAAAATGTTTAGGAATTATAAAAAAATTATTAGTTTCTAGAACATTAGATAATTCATAATTTGTTAAAAGACTTTCTGTAAGTTTTTCACCACGTTTAATTCCAATAATTTTAGTTTTAATTTTAGATGATTCATATCCAAATTTTGGAGCCAAAACAATTTTCATTGCTTCAAATAAATCAATTAATTTGACAATGGGCATTTTCATTACAAATGTTTCTCCACCTTGAGATAATTCAGTAGCATGTAGGATTAAATTTACTGCTTCATCTTTAGTCATAAAAAATCGTTTCATTCTTTTATCAGTTAATGTTATAGGTCCACCTTTTTCAATTTGTTTTGCAATTCTTGGAATAATTGAACCTCTAGTGTTTAATACATTTCCAAATCTAACTGATGCAAAAATAGTTTCGTTTACTAAAGATTCAGCAGAAATTAATTTTTCTGCAAGAAGTTTAGTAGCTCCCATGACACCAAATGGATTTACTGCTTTATCAGTACTGATAAAAATTACTTTTTTAACATTTTCAGAAATAGAATATTTGATTATATTTTTAGTTCCCAAAATATTTACTGTAACTGCTTCAAAGGGGATAGATTCACATCTATCTACATGTTTCAAAGCTGCTGCATGAAAAACTATGTCAATTCCCTTGACAAGAGATGAAACAGTATCAGGATCTCGAATGTCACCAATTATATATTGAATTTTAGAATTATTTGAAAAACTTGATTCCATCTCATAAAGACCATTTTCATCATTACTAAAAACAATAATTTTTTTAGCACCAAATTTAACTACTTTTTCAACTAATACTTGACCAATAGAGCCAGTGCCACCAGTTACTAATACAGTTTTTCCTTTAATTATTGATTTCAAATTTTTCCTCAATCATATTCATTCTTAGTCCTTGATTATCTTTTCGTAACAAAATTTATTCTATAAGATATTCTTGTTAATACGTATAAAATCATAGCAGCCAATAATAAGAAAAAACCAATTGAAATTAAAAGTACAGTAAATACTGTCATTCCAAGTGGCAATCTACCAATTTCATTATAAAAATTTACAACATATACACTACCAATTATTGAACTAATAAAAAAGAATATAGATGGAATTCCAAATGCAACTAAAGGTTTAGTTTCAATAACTAATTTGATAATAGTTAAGATTACAGATAAACCATGTTTAAGAGGATTTTGAGATGAAGTTTGAACATTTTCTGGATACATTTCTTTTCTTGGAACTTCAACAATCTTTAATTTGCTTACTGACGCTTTGAGTAGAATTTCCGCAGACATTCCCATACCCTCGGTTTCTAACATTGGGATCAATTGTTTTAAAGAGTCAATACTATAACCTCTAAAACCACTTTCTGCATCTCTAATATTATTTCCACTAAACAGTCTTACTAAACTTGTAATGAAACGTATTCCAAATTTTCTGTAAGTTTTTACACCAGTATTTTTTTCAAGAAATCTTGAACCAATTACAATATCAGATTCATTTGATAAAATAGGTTCTATGATTTTTGGAATATCTTTAGCATCATGTTGAAGATCTGCATCAAAAGTAATTGTAACTCTAGCGTTTCTTTTTAATCCTTCTTCAAGAGCAGTTTTTATTGCACCACCATAACCCCTATTTTTTCTATGAGTGATAATATCTGCACCTGCTTTTCTAGCAACCTTTTCTGTATTATCAGATGAACCATCATTAATTACTAGAACCAAATCAGCAAATTTTTGGCATCTTTTTACTGCTTCAGAAATGGTAGATTCGGCATTATATGCAGGTATACAGACTAGAACATCTAAAGATTTCATCGTTTTATCTTCAATATTGTTCTGTTCAGACATTAATCTATTCGTATAATCTAATTCTATTTAATATAATTCAAAATTTTTTAAATAGTAAATTTTAAGTTTTAAGGTAATTTATGACTAAAAACGTACGAAAATACAGGTAGTAATTGTATGTAACTTTAAAATATGTTTCAATATGCATGGCTAAACAATGTTAACAAAATTTTTAGGTCAAGCATGTACATTAATTGAAACAAATAACAAAAAAATTATTGTGGATCCTTGGATAGTGGGTCCATGTAATGTAAATACATGGTATACATTAAGAAATAAAGCTGCTACAAAAAAAGATATTCCAACAGATGTAGATTATATTTACATATCACATGAACATCAAGATCACTTTCAACAAGAAACCCTAAAAGAATTTAGTAAAAAAATACCAATTTATATTTGTAAATTTAAAACAAAGAGATTTTATAATGAAATAAAAAAATTAGGATTTAAAAATATTATTGAACTAACATCATGGAAACCAGAAATTTTAACTAAAGATTTAGAAATTACTTCAATACAAAATCCTGATTTAATGTTTGAAGATTCTGCATTGCTTATAAAAAGTTCAGAAGGAACTGTTTTTTGTCAAACTGACTGTAAAATGGATTTTACATCATTAAAAAAAGTAAATGCTGCAAAACCTGATATTGGATTTTTTATGTATTCAGTTGCAAATTGGTATCCAGATGTATATAATTATTCAAAAGAAAAAAGAGATGAGATTGCAAAAAAAAGAAAATTAAATAAAATTAATGGATTTGTAAATTATGTAGATGTAATAAAACCAAAATTTGCAGTTGCATATGCTGGAGGACCACTTTTTCCACATGAATCACAAATTAAATTAAATGATCCAATTTTAGGAGTTTTTGGATGTCCAGATGAGGCTAAAATGGCTTGGAATAAAAGTGGAAAAACAGGTTCAGAAGTAGTAGTAATGGCTGCAGATGATGAGATAAAAATTGATGGTACTCATATTAAAAATAAAGAACCTGTTTTATCGACAAATAAAATGGATGCAATAAAAGAATTATCCATTGAAGTGCAAGAAGATTTGAATAAAAGATGGAAAGCAGAAGGAGATGCATCGACAAGATTACCAAATAAAATTATAGATTATTTTAATAAAATAATTTCAGAGAATCCTGTTGCAAGAAAACACATAGACATGAAAGTACAATTAATTGCAGACGGTAAAAACGGTGGGGAATTCATTTTAGATATGAGTAAAAGTAAAACTTCAGGAAATTATGCCAAAGAAGGAAAAACAGAAGATTGGAATTATTTAATGAAAATTCCAGCACACTTAGTAGAAAAAGCTGTTAATGAGGAATTATTATGGGAAACATTATTTTTATCAGCAAGATGGGAAGCAGATAGAAAGCCTGATCAATGGAATGAGCATTTCATTAATTTACTATATGATCCTGATCCTACTAGAATTAGCAATATTTACAAGATATATGAAAAAATGCATTAAAAGGAATGGAAATAATAATTAAAAAAAAAGAAATACCCGCAAATGAATTAATTGAGATTTCAACAAATCCAAAAATAATTATCTTCAATAATGGTGAAAAATATTTTGCAGTTAGTGGAATTTGTCCTCATGCAAAATGGCCACTGGAATTAGGATTTGTAAGTGATGATTCATTAACATGTGGAGGACACGGGTGGGAATTCAACATAACAAATGGAGAATGCATATCAAATCCAGGAAGGGATATTAAAAAATACAAAATTAAAGAAGATGAATTGGATATCACAATTTATGATTAACTAAAAAATCACTTATGACTGATTTTCTTCAAGGATTGATTAATAATGGTCATAAACTCCAATCTATAATTGTTCAAAATGGATGGCTGGAATTAGATACAATACATGATTATAATCTATATGAGAAATTAAAACAATCTAATTCACTAAATTTTATCTTAAAATTGACGAAACTTCTTCAAAATTTGCTGGAGAATCCCTATTTAACCAATAACTTGAATCTGAAAGCATTTCTGATTCATAATTAAATAATTCCTTCATGACTATCCTAATAGAATTTACTGGTGTTATATTTTGGAAAGTGGATTCTTTTTCATTTGGAACATGATATGCATTTAGAATTGAAAATCTTTCTTGTAATTCTTTATCTGTTGGTTTACTCCAATCTTCAATTTTTGATTTTAAACCATGATCACCTTGAATGATGATAATTGGTGGAATTTCTGATTCAGCAAGTATTCTTGTTATTATTTGTGTAAATTTCTTATTTGCAAATTTTAATTGATTAAGATACCCTTCTTTATCATTTTCTAACCCTTCCCATGCAATTTCTAATTTTTCAGGGCTTACCTCTTCTCCATTAGGACCAAAAACATAAGGAGAATGAGGTAAAAGTAAATGAGAAAACACAAAAATTGGTTCATCATATTTATGATGAACTTCTTCTAGTTCGGATAATACACATAAAATCTGTTCTCTTTTTACATCTTCAAATAATTTTACATAAATTGGATTTAAAATACTATTACTGATTACAGTAATTACTAACTCAGAATTCATAATTCCTGAATATCTTCCACATAAGTTAGAATCTGCAATATCAAAATTACGAGTTGGAGGCCATCCTGAATAGGAATTAATTATAGTATACCCTTCACCATTGAATTTTTTCATAACTTCATTATTTTGAATCATTTGGTATGCTATACCTGGAGTTATACATGATTCTAATCCTTGAACACACTCTAAATGTTTCATATTTAATGAAGAAGCTAATGATAAAGTTGTTGTAGGATAATTAGTTTGAGCACTTGGAACAACATAGAAATTATTTTCTTTTAGAAATGAAATAAATTCATTATTATCATATCCAAAATAATCATTTAAAACATCATCTCCAGCATATGCATCTAAAATTATGTAATACACATCTGGTTTTTCACTAATTTGAGATGAAATTGGTTTTATTTCTTGTGGTGTACTAATAATATCTAACGAATAATTCCCTTGAATATTATCTGAAATAATGTTGGTTCCAGAAATTATTATTAAAACAACTGCTATGCCATTAACTATTTTTGTAGCATCATTTAGTTTTCTTTGAGTTCTTGCAAAATAAATTATTGATATAATAAAAAATCCTATAAATACACTCATGACAAAAATATGCCTAATTTCTATACTGCTTGTTACTAAATTGTAAATGTGTCCATATAAAAAAAATAAAAAAAAACCTATAGATGCAACAAACCCTGCTGCCTTTTTGTTCCTAAAAATTGAAGCTAATCCAAAAACTACTCCAAATGTCAAAATTAAGACGATTGAAAGAAATATGAATACTTCTTCAAATTTTATTTCTTGAGAATTTATTGAGAAAATGAATATCACGGGAAATATCGAAAATAGAAATGGATGTAAAGTAAAGAATTCTTTTAAATTATTCTTCATGATTTTTTTTCTTTTCCATTATATACATAGTTCTTTTAGATTCAGTAATATCTGTAGATTCTAGAATAGTAAAATAATTTTTAAATTCTAATTCAAAATTCTCTTGTGTATAGTCTGTAAAAATATCTTTCCTAGTTACAAGTAATCTGCTTATCTGTGAATCTGTTTTTGGAATGAACTCAATCACGAGGTAATTGCAAATTCTACTAAAAAATTTTGCCAATTTTTTTAATGGTACATTATTTGAAATAACTAAGTGATGAATTAAAGCTAAAGCCATTACTGCATCTACAGGCCCTCTTTCTACAAAAGATAATCTTTCATTATTACTCCAACCTATGTTTCCACTAGGATTTGCTAAATCTAATAATAATGGAAGAATTTTTGTTTCTTGTTTGTTAACACATTCACGATAATTTTTTTCTACTGCTACTGGATCGATATCAAAAGATACTGTAAAAATTCCTAACTCACTTGCAATCCTACTAAAAATTCCAGTATTAGATCCTAAATCCCACACAGTTTTAGGATTATATTTTTCTAAAAATTCTAAAATAATTTTTTTCTTTTCATTAAAAGAGATATCTGAATAATTTGTATCTAAATAATAGTTCCCCCACTCAGTCCCTTCTGGGGTCCAACTCATTTTTTTTATTCCATAATGAAGACTTTCAATAACTCCATCTAAAGATCTACTGCTAATTTTGTTTTTTTTCACATCAATTTTTTTCCCTTGATAATACTTTTGCGATTTTGCATGTGCGTGAATATGAGTTAATAATGAAAAAGCAATTTTTGTTCGCATTGGTAATAGTTTACTTGTTAAATCTAATGGAATTCCATCTATGTGTATTCTTAATAATTGACCTAGTCTAATATCTTTATGACTCATTAGTGCAAGAGGTGCAAAAAAATGTTGGCAGAATTGTTTATATCCTTTCCAAGATTCACCTTCAATATATTTTTCAAATGATAAAGTATCAATAAAAATTGGTTTCCCATTTTTAAATTGAATATTATATGAACTTGCATCTTTTAATATCATATTATGTTTTTTTGCAATTTTTTGAATTTCAATTGTTAGTAATGCTGCGTCCTTTAATTGGGAAAAACTCCATTCATATGGATATGAAATTAATGGAATAATGTCTGGTTTTATTACAATAAATCCATTATTGTTTTTATTTTCAATTTTTACTTCTTCATGAGAAATCATTAATTCTTTTTTCACAAGTTCTTCATAAAGACCTGATTCAATAAAAAATTCATAATGTTCTTTATATGATTTATTTATTTGTCTATATAATATATTATCTTGATAGAATAGAAAACCACTAGGATCTCGGAATGAACTATCTTCAATAACAAAATTAGTCATTCTTTTTATTTATGCCAAAAATTTTTTCTTTTAATTTATACCAATATACCTTGATTGCTATTCCAGCACCAACTAATACTCCAACGATCATTTGTATGACCAAACTACCGCTACCTGGATCAATATACCCAAAAGTCTTGGAGATAAAACTTCCTCCCAAAATGATGCTTAATAATATAAATTCCATACCTATCTTCAATAATGTCTAATGAATGCTTATATACATATATTGAAAAAAATTGAAAAACTCTAAAATTTTACTTATCTTTTAATCCATAACTCTAACTTAGTTTTTAATTCATTAACAATTTCTGAGTTTTCATCAAAAATATTATTTTTTTCCATTGGATCACTAATCAAATCAAATAATTTCCATTCATTTGGCGTTTTCATAAAAATTAATTTGTATCTATAATTTTTAATACAAAATACATTAGGTTCCATTGGGGATGGATATGGTCCTTGTAATGCTCCAGTTTCTGAAAATACATGGGATTTATTTTCCAAATCACTGTCTTTATTTTTAAGAAATTTAATTATACTTTTTCCCGGTAAATCATTTCCTTGTGTTTCAGTCAAATCTAACAAAGTTGGTAAAATATCTATAGATTCCCTTTGCTTTATCAAAAAATGATGTAACTTTAAAGTAATTTAGACTTTTAAGTTTTAATCGTATTTGTAAAGTTTCTTGATTAAGCATGCATATTGTGATTAAAATAAAATTATTGTTTACACCAAAAGGTCAAATCTCTATTCAACAATCTACTAAGAATAGTTATTTCTGGCAACATTTCTTGTTGTAATTGCTGTTTAAGTTTTGGATTAATTGTTGGAATTTTCTTTTCAGGGTAATTAATTTTCTTGTAAAAATTTTGAGAAAATGGAATTTTTCGAATAAATTTTTTTATGGATTCAGGGGTTGTTTTAAAAATTATCTGGAGTTTTTTGCTTCTATATGCACGACTAGCATTTTTTACCTCAAATTCAGGTTTAAAAGTAGAATCTATATTTAAAAAAGTACATATTTTTTTATAAACATCTGAAACATTATTTTTCAAATCATCGAATATTATTACCATAACTTGGTCCTTTCCAAAAATATCAAAATATCTTTTAACCATTTTACTGTATTTCATTTGTTCACGATAAAAAATATGGGGCGAATATTTTTTTGAATTTGATTCTTTTTTGCGAGATTCTTCCGCTTTTAATGCATCTTGAAAATTATCACAAGTTTCTAATGTTTCGTTTAACAAATATCTATGTAATGAATGAGTTTGTTCAATAGGATTTCTTAATATGATTATGATTTTTGAATTTGGCATAAACGATTTTAGTCTTTTTGCGGTATCAGGACATAAAAGATAATCTGTACACTTTTCTGCAATAATTTTTTGGTTTTGAGCATTTGAAAAGACATCCAAATATTCTTTCTCAGATTTGTACTCAGTTTCAAATCCAAAATATCCTTTTTTATTATGTACCATAAATACATCTGGATGCTGTTCAAGGTAAGATTTTAGAGAAGTTGTTCCTGATCTAGTATGGCCAACAATGAAAAGATTGGGTTTTTTTACCATATAATTCAATCATGATATTAATAAATATGTTCTTCTAAAATAGAATAATGATATGAAAAAAATAATCCAAAAAATATATAGTAAAATTGCTAAATTGTTTTTTGGGACTGGAATAGGAAAAAATGAAATTGTTCATAAAACTTATTGCTATTTAACAAAACAATTAAAACCGGAATTTGTAGAAATTGATGGATTAAAATATTATTTAGATGAAAAAGATTCATTGGGATTATCAGTATCACAAATTCATGAGAAAACTGAAACTCAAATTGTTAAACAAGAAATAAAAAAAGGAGATGTTGTGATAGA
>Ga0233427_10002742_pt1 | contig 16137 bp, 12 predicted proteins | sample SI_118_April2016_5_FD_179885 | JGI IMG/M metagenome (GOLD analysis project Ga0233427, IMG submission 179885) | Seawater microbial communities from Saanich Inlet, British Columbia, Canada - SI_118_April2016_100_MG | ecosystem: Environmental > Aquatic > Marine > Inlet | place: Canada: British...
AAATTCATAGATATTAATAAAATTAAACTGGCTATAGTTCCTATCAATAAAGTTGTGGAACTTTTTATAAGACAAATAGAAATAAATAGACATGTTATAAATTTAAATAATTTGTTAACATTTGTTGTAAAACTTATATGAAGCAAATATATTATAAGGCTAGGTGCAATCATTCCTAGGTGAGAATTTTCAGGAAATAAATATTCTTTAAAAGAAAATTTATATTCATTAATTCTCCTTAAATCTAAATTATTTAAACTTTCTAAAATTCCTTTGGGTAGGTATTGCTCATAAGAATTAAGTATTCCAAAAATATTCGGTATGCCTCCACAAAAAAAAGGAGTATCATTTTTAAAATTTAAAAAACTTAGTAGAATTGAACTAAAGAATAATAATAAGAAAAGTTTACTGATTTTAAGAATATTTTTATTAAAATTTTCATAAAAATAAAAAGATATAACAAAAATAAATGTTAGTAAAAAAATACCCAATAAATTATACTTAGTAATGTTTGTGATTTCAAAATAGATATTTAGAAAAGAATGTGAAATTAATATTAATAAAAAAAAGAAAAAAATTATTACATTCTTAAAATTTTTATTAGTACAATCTTTTATAATATTTAGTAAACATGGTATCAATAATATCAATATTAGAAATCTAAATTGAAAAAAATCATATTTTAGACCAGATAAATATATAAATGATATAAATATCAAATTTATTTGATGTTGAATTATATTTTCTGAAAGAAAAATTTTTTTAACTATACTAATCATTAATTCTTTCATTTCTTAAAAAAAAATAAATCCCTAAAGGATAAAAATTTATTAAATTAATCCAATTATTAAAAAAATTGCCATTTGTAGTTAAAGGCCATAAAACCAAAAAAAATCCAATTAATAAACATAGTTCGCTATCAGAAATTTTTTTAGTGCTATTAATAATATAAAAAATAAAATTTTTAATTAACAAAAATGAAATAAAAAGGAATAATGATAATACATAAATAAATCCTAAAAAACCTGTTTCTGCTAGCAACTGAAAATAAAAATTATGAGGATGAGTGTTGCATGCAGAAATCTTTTTAATTTCTTTATCTGGTGAATATTGAGGTTCTAAATCTAATAAGACATCATTTCTCAGATATCTATTTTTTTTATAAATTTTTTTAATAATTCCTTCCTTGTCTGAAAAATATATATATTTTTTGTCATCACCAACAAAATTATAAGAAAATAACTTATCTTTTTTTTTTATTATATCATTTTCTGAAATTAGAAATTCATCAATCTCAATATCGCCCAAATCTTTCCAGGGTAAATTTATCTTCAATATTGTGTTATCTATTGGATTGTTTCTGTGGGGAAAAAATGTGATAAAAGAAGGGTCATCACAATGATACCTATATGTCTTAGGACCTTTACCTAAAATCTTACTGCTATTAAACATTTTGATAGATGTTTGATACATTGGATAATACTCTTTTATCAAAAGTATTTTGTTATTTGATGCTTGCTCTAAATATAAATGATCTTTCGTTTGTTTGATATATCTATCAAATATAATTGGATTCATTGAAAAAGTTAAAAATATTGAAGTTATAACTAAAAATAAAAATAAAGTTTTATTTTTCCAATTAATATTAATTGTTAAAAATATTAATATTAAACCCATTAATGTTTTAATGAATGCAGCTCTATCACCTGATAAAAAAATTAGCATCAAACATAGAGCAGCAACCAAAATACCAAATATGTTTATTTTTTTTTCATCTTTAAAATAAAGCAAAATAGCAATTAACAATGGGAAGATTCTTGATAAATAACTTCCTAATATTAGATCATCTTTAAAAAAACCAGAAATTCTGTCATGTCTATATTTTTCATAACCAATTAAATTTTTTTCAAAAAAGAACTGGATGAATCCATCAAAACAAACTATGAAAATTGTGATTAAAAGAACAATAAATAGATATTTTAAATATTTTTTATTAGTCTTCAGTATTTCATAAACTGCAAATGGAAAAAGTATAAATCTAAAATAAAAGAAAACATTTAGCTTTGTCTCTTCAAAATAACTAGAATGAAAATGACTCAATAAAATAATTGCATAAAAAATAAAGAAAAAGATAAATATTTTGTCTTTTAAGAAATCAAATTTTTTATTTTTAAAACTATAAAAAATAAAAAATAAAATTAATGTATTAACTATCAATTCAACAATTAATGGGCCAATAACAAAAGCAATAGGTAATAGGGCTAATAAAATAAATTGAAAATCATATATTCTAAACTTGTTAAATGGAATCATCATATTTTTATTTATAAAATAGTTATATAACTTATTAAGTATTATTAAATAAAGTGAAATTGTTAGCTTTATTTTTCAATCATTTTGTGTTTTGTAAAGATTAAATGCCCAAATTTTTTCTCTAAAAAATACTCGTCTTTGGGTGAATTTACACAAATTTCTTTAAAATCATAACATTTCCAATTTGTGGAACGATAAATACTTATATCCTCTAAATCAAAAATTTTTACAATTTTTGAATAGTCAATTTTAGCTAGGTATGGATTAAATAAATTTTGAGAATTTAAATTTTTTTTATTATCAAAAATTAATATCAAAAGAAAAAAAATTGTAAAATACTTGGTTATGTTTGGATTTATTTTTTTAAAAAATATATTATAGAAAAATAAGATTGATAAAAAATAACAATTTAAACTAATTATAGTTCCCCAGCCAAACCTTATTTCGGGAGCCTGAAACCAAACTAAAAAATTAATAAATATAACAAAGAGAACATATAGATGTTTCTTTCCATTGTTTAAATTTATATTTAAAAATTTTGTGTATCTTTTAATTATTAAAAAAAATAGAGATGTGAAAAGAATTATTATGTAGCTTATCTTGAGCAACGAAGTATTTAACGCATAGTCTTTAAACCACGGCAAAAACCAATTAAATGTATGTATTGTATGATTAAAATCATTATAACGTAATCTGTCTCTTGTATCTCTAGCAAAACCTTTAACTACATTTTTGTATGTCTCTATTTCATCTACACCAGGGGACCAAACCACATTAATGCAAGTAAAATTTAATGGAAAAATGAGACAACCACTCACTAATAAATTTTTGATTATCCAAAAAATAAATAGCAAAATTACAAAAAATATTAATTTTGTTTTTAAAATTTCAACTAAATTTTTTTTATAGAAACCTATTAATACTAATAGTGGAAACAAGGTTACACCAATATATGATAACTTAATAAAGAAGCAAATTGATGAACTTAAAACTAAAAAATAAAATATTTCTTTTTTTTTTTCATCGAAAAACATTAACAATAAATAAAAACTAAAAATAAAAAATACCATACCAATAGTATCAACCTCTGGGTTGTGTAAATGATTTAAAATTACTCCATTTTGAAAAGGGTGCAAATAACTAAAGAAAAACAAAAAACTCAATGATAAAGCTAAAAATAAATAACCTAATGTTTTTTTTTTTTTTAAAATTTCGTAAGTTAAAATAGAAAATGGGATTATGTTTAATGTATAAATAGAATTAAAATTTTTAAATTTAAATTTAAATAATGACAAAAAATTAAACCAGAGAGAATTGTCGCCAAATCTAATCTCTAGATTTGATAATCCTAGAGAAATTTTATAGTTATGTAGCCATTTAATTATTTGGTGATGATACATTGGGGAGTCAACATTTTCTCCCTGTGCATAAATTATAAAGATATATGCAAAAATTAATAGTAAATAATAAAAGAGATTTATTTTCAAATTTTTTTTATAAACACAAATTATAAATGAAGAAAAACCAATTATTACAATTGGATAAAAATAAAAATTTAATGGTAAAAAAAAATTTAATATTAATGACAAAAAAATTAAAATAAATAATCCATATAATAAATCTAAATTTTGGATCTGATTATCTTTTTTTTTTAGATAGTTTTTAAAAATGTAACTGTATCCAATTATGATTGTGATTAAAAAAAAATTGAAAAAAGTTGAATATAACATTTATAAAATCAATTTATTTAATTTTAGTTGGTTTGCCTTCAATTATTCTTTTTCCTCTCTCAGAATTTTTATCAACCCAGCATGAAATCATGTTTCTAGTGTCATAAAAATTACTTAGCGCACCCTTTGTAAAATTAAATTCAAAAACTGCTGATACTGCATGTTTTGGAGCACATCTAGAATTATCTTTATATTCAATCTTTAAAAAATCATAACTTATCATCCATGATATTAGATTAAAAACTATCAATGAAATGATAATTTTTTTATTTAAATTTTCAATTAAAATTAGATTTAAAAAAATTATAGCAGGCTGTAGATAAGATTTTTCAGCAGGTATATATAAGAAAAGAGCAAAATTTGAGATAGTTAATATTGTTAAAACTTTTAACTCTGATGTTTTATTAAATTTTGATTTTAATAAAAAATAAAATATTAAAATTAATTGAATTATTCCAAATGTCATTAATGATTTGTATGTAAACCTTGCAAATAGTCCTGAAAAACCTTGTTCTGTCGGTCTAGCAGCGGTAATCCAATCTAAATTGAAGCTATTATCAAACCAAATTGGTAAATAAAATAAGCCTCCTATTACAAAAGAGTTTAAGAATATTAATGATCTTTTTTTATAATCTATATTTTCTTTAAAATTGAAGAAATAAATAAAAAACAATGCAAATATCACAAAATTTATTCTAGAGCCAATTGCAAAACCAAACCCTAAAACAGCTAATTCAAAAATTTTTCTTGAAAAGAAAAATGTACCTATAGAAAAAAATAAAAATGCCCATGAATAATCCATAGGCTCTAAATTTTCAAAAAATAAAATAGGACTTGATAGTGATAAAATTATAAATAATTTAAACTTCTCATTATCTATTTGTTCTTGAAATGAAAAATAAATGAAAAATAGACTTAATAAAAGAAACAAATAAGTAAAAGAATTTGCAGCAAAACTTCCAAAAAAATAAGAGAGAAAACCTATCCCAATTTCTGGAATTGGATAACTTGTAAATCTTGACGACACAAACCTACCACTATCAAGCCTAGCCTCAAAAACATAAAGCATTGGAAGAGTATCTTCATCAGAACCATAACCTCCAATATAACAAAGATAGAAACCAAATAAAACCAAAAATAAGATTAAAATACTTGATAAGTATTTTTCTATTATAATTTTTTTCAATTAAATACCTTTTATTTTTTTATAATTTTTAACCAAATCTTTATAAGTTTCGATTATTGCTTTTTCAAAACTAATTTTAGGTTCCCAACCATAATTTTTAGCAACTGTAGTATCTAATACTTTACTTTTTGTTCCATCAAATTTTGAATTATTGTCAAATTTAATTTTAATATTCAAATTTAAAATTTTTACTATTTTGTTAGCAATCTGTTTGATTGAATACTCTTTTGATGTTCCTATATTTATTAACGAATGAGAAGTTTTTTTGTTAATAAAATAAATTATTGCATTAGCTAAATCTTCTACATAAACTATCTCTCTTTTTGGTTTACCTGTTCCCCATAAATTTATGAATTTTTTTTTGCTAATTTTTGCTTGGTATAATTTTCTTAAAATTGCTGGTATGAAATGTGAGTTTTCAAGATTATAATTATCACCACGGCCGAATGTGTTTGTTGGCATTAAAGAAATATAGTTTCTGTTATATTGATTATTGTAACTTTCGCACATTTTTATTCCTGCAATTTTTGCAATTGCGTAGGGTTCATTAGTAACTTCAAGTTTTCCTGATAATAAATATTCTTCCTTAATCGGCAATTTACATTTTTTTGGATAAACACAACTTGAACCTAAAAAAATTAAGTTATCAATATTATTAATATGACAACCATGAATAATATTGGTTTGTATTTGTAAATTTTCTCTTATGAAATCTGCTCTGTACTTGTTATTAGCTTTAATTCCGCCAACTTTTGCAGCTGATAAAATAACAATTTTAGGCTTATGTTTTTTTAAAAAATTTTCAACTTTTTTTTGGTCAAGCAAATTAAGTTTACTTCTTTCAACAATAATAATATTTTTAAAATTGTTATCTTTTAATTTCCTTAAAACAGCAGAACCAACAAGACCATTATGGCCGGCTAAGAAAATTTTATCATTTTTGTTAATCATCTTTAATCAAGACTTTTAAATCTTCTTCAACCATTTCTTTTGCCAGTTCTCCAATGGAAACTTTTGGTTTCCACTTTAGTAATCTCTTAGCTTTAGATGGATTGCCAAGTAAAGTATCAACTTCTGTGGGTCTGTAATATTTCTTACTGCATTCAACTATCAATTTATTATTTTCATCATAAGCTTTTTCATTAATACCTTTTCCTTTCCATTTAATTTTCATTTTAAGTTCTTTTGCAACTAAGTTTACAAAGTGTTTTACTGAATATTGTTTACCAGTTGCAATTACATAATCATCTGGTTTTTTTTGTTGCAGAATCAACCATTGAGCCTCAACATAATCTCTTGCATGCCCCCAATCACGTTTTGCATAAATATTTCCTAATACTAATTTTTTTTGCAAACCTAGTTTGATCTTTGTTAGAGCCAAAGTAATTTTTCTAGTTACAAATGTTTCTCCACGTCTTGGACTTTCATGATTAAAAAGAATTCCGTTACATGCAAACATTTTATAAGACTCTCTATAATTAATTGTCATCCAATGAGAAAAAACTTTTGATACACCGTAAGGACTTCTGGGATAAAACGGGGTTTTTTCTGTTTGAGGAATTTCGGCTACTTTACCAAACATTTCTGAGGTACCAGCTTGATAAAATTTAATTTTTTTTAATAATCCAGATGATTTGATTGCCTCTAGAATATTTAGACAACCTAATGCATCTACATTAGCAGTATAATTAGGAATAACGAAAGAAACAGCTACATGTGATTGGGCAGCTAAATTATATATCTCATCTGGTTTAATTAGATTTATTAATCTATTAATTGAAATTGCATCAGTCAAATCACCATAATGAAGATGAAATGAATTTTTATCATCATCATAAATATGATCAACTCTTTCAGTATTTAATGATGATGATTTACGTTTAACACCATGAACTTCATATTTTTTTTTTAATAAAAATTCTGCTAGATAAGATCCATCTTGACCTGTAATTCCAAATATTAAGGCTTTTTTTTTCATAATAATTGACAAATATTCATTATCACAAAATATCTATTAAAACATCTAATTAATTAAATTTTTAAAATATTATCATGAAAAATACATAACTATTTATTTAAAATTTTCATATTTTGTTTTTTTGATTTAGATATTTCATATTACAATTTTCTATTTTAATATTTAAAATTAACAATTCTTATAGTTATTTTTTTAAAGTAAAAAGATAGTATTTATTAAATAATTAATAAAAAATTATTTTACTAAAATTTTTAAATGTAGCTAAAATTCCTTTTTATTGATTTATATTAAATTACACAGTATTGTTTTAAATACTCATAAAACAATATTAATTTAACTACTTGTAAACAAATAAAGCCAGGAAAAAAAATTGAAAATACACAAACTAAGTGATGTTAAAACTAATAAAATTGGTAAGGGTACAATCATTTGGCAATATTGTGTAATAATGAAAGGTGTAAAGATAGGGAAAAATTGTAATATTTGTTCACACAGTTTTTTAGAAAAAGATATAGAGATAGGTGATCGTGTGACGATTAAAAATGGTTCAAAGCTTTTTAGCTCAATGAAAATTGAGGACGATGTTTTTATTGGGCCAAATGTGACTTTCACAAATAATCGTTATCCTCGAAGTATAAGAAATAAAAATAAAAAAATACTTAAATTTCCTCAAACAGTAATATGCAAAGGTGCTTCAGTTGGAGGGGGATCAACTATCCTGCCAGGTATCAAAATTGGTAAAAAAGCTATTATTGGGGCTGGATCAATAATCACAAAAGACGTAAAAGCAGGTTCAATAATTTATGGGGAGCAAGCTAAACATAAAAGAGATATAAAAAAAATAAATAAATGATAAAATTTTTAGACATTTATAATCAAGATAAATTGTTACACAAATCAATCATTTCAGATATTAAAAAATCTTTTAAAAAAACAGATTTTATAAACGGCAATGCTGTAGATAAATTTGAAAAAGATTTTGCTAAATTTTGTAAGGCTAAATATGCAATTGGATGCAGCAATGGCACAGATGCATTAACTGTTGCATTAAAAAGTTTTAATTTTCCTAAAAATTCCGAAGTTATTATACCTGCAATGACCTATTGCTCTACAGCATTTTCAATAATAAACGCAGGTTTAAAACCTGTTCTTATAGATTTAAAAAATAATACACCAACAATAGATATTAACATATTAAAAGAAAAAATATCAAAAAAAACAAAAGTCATTATGCCAGTTCATCTTTATGGATCTGTAGCTGAAATAAAAAAAATAAAAAAATTAATTAAAGGAAAAAATATATATTTGATAGATGATTGCTCACAAGCCCATGGTGCTTTTGAGGTTCAGAATAAATCATCAAAAAAAAGAATTGGATCAATTGCAGATATTTCATGCTTTAGTCTTTACCCAGGAAAAAACTTGGGTGCATATGGAGATGCAGGGATAATAACAACAAATAATAATAATTATTACAAAAAAATAAAAAAAATAATTAACTTAGGGTCGTCAAAAAAATTTGAACACGATCTTATTGGAGTAAATAATAGATTGGATACAATTCAAGCCACTATACTTATTCATAAGTTAAAAAAATTAGACTTTTATAATAAAAAAAGAATAAATATAGCAAAACAATATGATTCATTAATAAGTAATAAAAAAATACAAAAATTGTCATATTCTAAATATTGTGTTTATCATCAATATGTAATTTTAGTTAAAGATAGAAAAAAATTAACTAAAGAATTTGATACAAAAAATATTCAATATGGATTTCATTATCCATCTGCTTTGCATCAACTAAAATCACTTAGGAAATTTTTTTTAAATGAAAAATATCCAAATGCACAAAAAATAGCAAATGAAGGATTGAGCCTACCAATAAACCCATTACTTAAAAAAAAAGAAATAAAAAAAATTTGTAAAGTAATTAATTCATTTTAGATCTTTCTTTTTCAATTTTTTCTATTATTTTTGAAACCTTTAAAGCATAATTACCATCTGTTAATGGCATCTTTCTTTTTTTAACACATTCTAGAAAATGAATTACTTCTTTTTTCAATGGTGGAAAAAATTTTATTTTTGGTTCAAAAGTTTTACCTATTTTAATTTTTGCATTAGGTGAAAAAAATTTTTTAGAAAATTTACTTACTATATTTGGATAGTATGTGGCGAATTTATTATAAATTTTTATTTTATTTTCTGATGAAATTTCATCAAATTGTAACATTTTTTTTTCTCCGATAATGATAAGTTTTCTTGTTTTTTCTGGATACAACCAGCTAGATTTGATTTGAACTTTAATATTATTAAAACTTAAATTTAAAGTCGAAATATCGAATTTATTTTTTTTTAAAAAATCAAATTTTTCAGATTTAATTTTATTTGGTAATTTATTCAATAAATAAATTGAGGTAGAGATATCATGAGAAGCCAAATCCCATACACATGAAGCATCATTTCTAATTGGACCAAGATTACATCTTTCAAAATATATGTACTTAATATTGCCTAAAATTTTTTTTTCTAAAGTTTTCTTTATATAATTAATATAATTGTTGTGGTTATAAATATAACCTGACATCAATATATTTTGATTTTTTTTTGCAATTGTTATTAATTTGTTTAAATGCTTACTTTTTAGCGTCACTGGTTTCTCAACAAATACATCTTTTTTTCTTTTTAATAATTTTAGGGCTATTTTATAATGAGTGCTTGCGGGTGTTACTAAAAAATAGCAATCCAAGTTTTTTTGGATAAGAGTATCCAAATTCTTAACTTCTTTAGCGAAAGGAAATTTTTTTCTCATCAATTTTAAATTTGAATTATTGACATCATAAATAAATATATTTTTTATTTTTAGTTGCTCCAGTGTTTTGACTATATTTGTACCCCAATATCCACAACCAATTATACCAATTTTAAGTTCTTTAAGTTTTTCCATATTTATATATATGTATTCGTTAAAATGACTGCGTTATGTATCATACCATGCTGGAATGAAGAGAATAAACTTCCAAAATTAATAAATCAAATAAAAAATTTTGATCAATCAAATTATAAAGTAGATTTTTTATTTATTAACAATGGATCAACAGATAAATCCCTTAAGATTATAAAAGAATCAAAAATAAATTTTTTAACCTATCAAACTAATATGGGAATTGGTTATGCTTTAATTAATGGCTTAAGGATTGGAGCGGAGAAAAATTATGATACTATTATTCATTTAGCTGGAAACGGAAAAATGAATCCTCTTGAGATAGATAAGTTTTTAGATAAAATTTATAAAGAAAATTACGAATTTGTCCACGGGAGTAGATTTTTAAAAGGGGGCAATTATGAAACCAATCCTTTAAAAAGAATACTATTAATTAAAGTTTTCACCTTCATTATTAATATTTTTCTTTCAAAAAAAATTACAGATTCAACTTGCGGATTTAGAGCATTCAAAACTAAATTACTTTCACGAAATATTGATCTCTTTGATAAGAAAGAATTTTATTCATATGGGTATGAATATTATGTGTTGGGTAAAGTTATAAACTTAAAAGATGTATCATTTGCTGAGATACCAATTAGCATGAATTATCCTAAAACAGGAAAATACTCAAAAATTAGAGTTTTTATTGATTGGTATCCAATAATAAGAGCATATTTTATTTCTTTTTTTGATAAAAAAAAATTAAGAGTTTGATTTGATGAAATTAAATTCTTTCAATCAAAATTTATATATTCTTGTATCCTTCTCTATTCTATTAGTCACAAATAATTATTTTACTTATGAACAAAGTCTTATTATGGGTGCCAGAGATGGTTTTGATTACTTCACGATAGCAGATAAATTAGAGAATCTTTCACAAGAAACATTATCTTATCATAAAGTTTGGAGATTTATTATTCCAGTATTGACTGGTACCATCTCAAAATTTTTTGACATAAATACTTATTTGGTATTTAGGATGATTACTATTCTTGGATCATTATCAGCTATATATTTGTTTAATTTAATTTTAAATAAATTAAAAATAGAAAGTAATCACATATTTATATTTAATTTTTTCTTCATTTTTAACCCGTATTTTTTTAGATATTTTATAGCTAATCCAACTATGTTGAATGATTTATATTTTACTATTTCAGCATTAATAATTTTATTAAGCTATATAAATAATGACAAAAAATTATTTTTCATTGGATTATTACTAGGACTAATTACTAGGCAAAATGCAATATTTTACTTGATTAGTATAATATTGCTCAAAGTAATTTTTAAAAGCAAATCTTTTTTTAAAATAAGAGATATAGTTCTTGCAATTATATTAACTTCTTTAATTTTTTCTATTAACACAAATTTTGCAAATTTACATACTGTTTATAATGACTCTTATTCCTTTTTGAATAGATTTAACTTATTTACATTTAATTACTCAATTAATGAATTCATAAAATATAACTTATTTTTACTTATAATTGTCATTCCAATTATGAGCTATGTATTTATAGAAAATAAAACTTTTTTAAAACATATTATTAAATCAGAATTTTATTTATTAATATTTTTTGTTGCTTTTTTTATTTGCTCAATTGCATATGTAGGCGGACCTGTAATAACTGGTAGAAATTTGATTAGGTTATGCAATCTTGTATATCCGTTTATAATGCTACTTATAATAATACCATTTAAATTTAATATTAATCAAAATATTATTTACAAATATTTTTATATACCAATTATTTTTTTGTGGTCCTTGCATCCAACTTTTTCATCAATTTCAATTCTTAGGCTATTTAAATTTTTATTTTAACTATTTAAAATTTCATTATTCAAAAATTATATAGCCTACTCCTTGATAAAAGTTGAAAACGATAATCGAGATATAGAAGTGATAAACTAATCATTTTTCATGCGGGTAAATTAGACTTTTCGATAGCAATTAGTTCTAAAGATCAAAATAAAATTGATAATTGTAAGTCTAAATTTTAAAATTTGTTAATGAAAATAAATAGGCAATATAGATATATAATGCTTTATTTTACTTAAGAAATAATCTTCGTCATTATCAAATGAAAGATATTTGAATTTATTAAAGAAAAGATATTTAGATTGTAAACTTAATAAAAGATTTTAAATTAAGGCCTTGTCTTCTTAAATTTAGATTAATATTTATAAAAATTATAAAACATGTTTATGTTTGGTTTTTTTTTGCATTCTACAAGATAAACATAATACTCCATATGTTTGTCAAATTCCAAAGCCCTTTTTTTTGATGGAAAATTGCAATTTTTCATTTTATTTGCAAAAAATAAATAATTTTCTTTTAAATTTTTAGATTTTATAAAATCTGCTGTAAAAATTTTAAACACAATAAAAAAAATTAAAACAAATTGAAATAAAAAATAAAAATTAAATTTATTATTAAGAAATAATAAGTTTAAATCTTTTAAAATATAAATTATAAAAAAAGTAATAAAACCTGTATATATTCTTACTGGTCCGTTTTTATTTAAAATCAAAAATGTAATAAAAAATAAAAACACAACATAGTCAATCATATTAGTTTTTTTTTTATTAAAAATTTTGTAGCTTGATTTAATTAGAGACAAAAAAAATATTGTAAAAAGAGCAATGTTATTTTTAATATTTGAACAAAATTCATAAATATTTTCAAATAAAGACACCGTAGTGAATTTATTAAAGAATATTTCAATAAAACCGCTATAAAAAATTGAAAAAATATCTTTAATATTTAGCTGAATAAAAAAATTAAAGTTCACTATTTCAAGAAATAATTTTTGAACTTTTATCCCTTCAACAAAGCTTGTTGCGAATAGTATTGTAAAAAATGGGATACCAAAATAAACACAAATAATTCTATAAGAATGTAAGCTAAATTTATTTTTATTTTTTAAAAAATTAAAAGTTACTACTAGTAGTAATGGTATAATCAGAAATAAATTTGATTGATTATGAAAAATCAAAATTGATAAAATAAAATACATTATTTTTAAATTTTTAATCTTATTCATTTCATCAATCATGAGAAAATATATATAAGTAAATAATAAAGCTGAAATTGCATAACCTCTATACAATGAATAATATTCTATAATTATATCTGTACTCAAACAATAAAGTATGAACAATAAAACTTTATTTAAATCTTTAGTTTTTTTGTAAAAAAAAATTATAATTAAAAAAAAACTTATAAGTGAAATTAATCTTAATTTAACTAAATCAACACCAAATATTTTTATTAATATATTTCCTATTTGTGTTGAAATGTAATGATTGGTTGCTTGAAATTTAATTAATGAAGTTTTTATATCAGAGAGAAGTGTAACTGAAACTACTTCGTCATGAACTGGGTAATGCTCATAATTTAAAAATTTTATTAAAATTAAACCAATTAAACTTAATAAAATGATCCACCCAAATTTATCAAAATTATTTAATTTTTTTAAAAAAATATTATTTACCATCTAAAATATTCAATATTTTTTTTGAATCCTGGAAAACATGTTTTATATAATATCAAATATTCATTTAGTAAATTTAGATTTGATATTTTGTAATTAATCATTAAATGATCTTTGGGAGATTGAATTAAACATTTTAATTAGACTATTATTTTAATTTATACATAAATCCTTTAGATGGAGGAATTTTTTTTTGAATACAAACCAAATATATATACGAATAAAATGGTTAAAATTATCGTTCCAAATAACAAATATGTTTGATGTGGTAGATAACCAAAATGTATAAATCTAAAAGCTATAACCTGTCCAATTAAAGATGAAAATATCAAATTATTTGATGATAATTTAAATGATAAAAATTCAATACTAGATGCAATGATAGATAATATGAATATTCCAATAAATAAAACAAAATAAGAGCCACTGTAGAATAAAAAAGCCAAAATACCTGGGAGAGTATTACCTTTCACATTTTCATATAATTCATTTGAAACATTATTTTCCTCCAATCCAAAAGTTAATTCATAAAAAGTAGGTGTGTCCTTAGTTGGTCTTTCTTTAAAAGAAGAAAATAAAAATTTTAAACCTAAGTAATCTTTTTTTGAAGTCACAGCCATGATACCATCCACACCCACCCATCTATTAATAATTAGATATAATATCTCAGAATTAATTTCTTTTGATGTTGCGTATTTCTTTGTTTCAGTTTGTGTTTCAGTTTGTGTTTCAATTTGCTTATCAGCTTTATCAAGAACAAATTCAACTGATTTACCAACATAAAAATAATTTGCTCTTATATAATTTACAGATGAAACAGATACATAAAATAAAAGAAATATTAATGTTATAGATTTTAAATAATAGCTAAAATTATTTGGTGTATCTATTTTTTTTGAAAATTTATATATTCCATATAACAAAGCTATAGCATTAAAAATCATACCTCTGCTTAACATTGAAAAAGATGTAAAAAAAGTTTCAAATAAAATTATAACCACACTCATAAAAAAAAAATTTTTATAAAACCTATATTCATAAAAAACTAAAGTTGCTGAAAATGCTGACAAACCAAATAATAGAAGCCATTTAAACATTCCACTTAAGATGAAATTTAAATCATATATGGGTAAAAGACCTTTTTGATAAATTTTAAAATAGAAATTTAACAAAGCAACAAAAATATATAAAAATACAAAAAATATCCAAATTTTTTTCCTTCCAAAAGAAAAGAAATTTTTTTTTAAATTTGGTAGCTTTAATTTTTCTGGATATTTAAATAAAAATAATTGTCTAAAATAGCCTGATATAATAAATGATAATAAACCTATTTGAGCTACAAACAGGACTTCATCAAAAGATTTTTTAGAATAATCAAATATTCCTACACCTTCTCTAAATACTCCATCTGTAAAAACAATAGTGCAAGTAAATTTAAACCAAAAACCAAGCCAAAGAAGTAAGCTAAAAAATGTTTCAAAAAAAATTGCATTTTTTCTAATAGCAAATAAAATTAGAAAATTTGAAATGATAGAAAACGATAAGTAATTTATCTTATTTGAACTGTAATTTTGAGTTCCAAGATAGGTTAATAATAAAATTCCAATTAATATTGATAATGTAAAAATTTTGTAAAATATTTTATTATTATTTTTAAACAAATGAGACATTTAATAAAACTTAGATTTATTTACTATTATATGGCTGAAATTTATTATTAAAAGAATAAACTGCTAGAGCAATTAAAGATGCTACAAAGAAAGCGAATGAGGCACCAACTATGTTTGCCGAATAATATAAAATTGGAATTAAAAAAGTTATAGAGGTTCCGTACAAGATATCAGTTTGAAATAAATCAGATCTTACCTTTGATGAACTCTGAAGTTTTTTATGTCTCAAATACATTGCGTAACTCATAAAATAAGATCCAATTAATGATATTGATACAGTAAATGAGATAAATTCTAAACTCAAATAATTAATTTTATTACCATCAAAAATCAGAAAATAATTTAAAATAAACCAAATCAAAATTAATACAAAAACTACGTATAAAAAATTTTTAAATTTATTAGTTAACTGTATTTTTTGCTTTATAAATGCAGGACCTATTACGGAATTAAATACCGTACCTGGAAATGATCCTATTGAAAAACATGCAAAAAATACACCTGCTAAAGACTTATCAAACGTATAATAAATCATAATTCTCCAAGCAAAACTGCTAATTACTATTGAAAAAGAAGACAAAAAAGCAATGGTTCTAATGTTTAATTGGTATATTGATTTTAAATTTATATTAAAATCTAAGTCGTTAAATTTATTATAATTTATAAAAATTGAGGCAATTATAAATAATATGTAAGTAGAAAATATGTATTGTAAATAACCAAACAATGAAAAATAAAGACAAAAAATTGATAATAATAATGTTACGAAATTTACAA
>Ga0233427_10002758_pt1 | contig 16100 bp, 33 predicted proteins | sample SI_118_April2016_5_FD_179885 | JGI IMG/M metagenome (GOLD analysis project Ga0233427, IMG submission 179885) | Seawater microbial communities from Saanich Inlet, British Columbia, Canada - SI_118_April2016_100_MG | ecosystem: Environmental > Aquatic > Marine > Inlet | place: Canada: British...
ATATTTCTTAGCAGTAAATGTTCCAGTTGAAAGAGTTGCACTTCCACCTGCTGCATCTACACTTGCTAATTCTTCCCAAAAGTTAGTAGTATGTGTATCTGATTCATCCCAACCTAACACGACAACTTCACTTCCTGTGTCGAAACTACCTGCCTTTGTGTTTGTTAATTGGATTGATGAAATTGCATTTGATGTATTAGCCCACTTTCCTACAACTTCATCTCTTATCGGTGCTGTTCCTGCTCCTGTGGCATAGGCTGTGACATTATTGGCTATCACTAATTTTTCATTTGATGATTTGTTAGCGATATAAGCATTTTGAAAAACTTTGGAGCCACTTGCTAATGAAGCACTTAAATCGATATTTGTCTGACTTATTCCTGTTGAATCTGCACCACCATTAGTTGAACGTCTATTTGCATAAGTGCTTCCAGTATCGGAATTGAATTGAAAGTTTGCATCAATGGCTCCTGTTCCTTGTAAATCTCCTAATATCATATAATATCTTTTATCTGCTAGACTTGAAACATTAATAGAATCTCCTGCAACATCATCTAATGTAGTTCTTCCAAGTTCTACCCAACCACCAACTGATGCACCACCACGATTCAAACTTGCATTTGAAAATGTAAACATGTTTGCAGAATGTAATTCTTTGTTCAAGTCGAACAATTTATTCATTAAAGTCATTAGTGTTATCCTTGTGCAGAGTCAGTTGTGTAGTTAATCCTAACTCCAATTAATTCGGCTGTTGTTGCAAATGTATCTGCTGCATCACTTCCACTTCTCAAAAATTTAAACTGAACCATTTCACCTGCTGCAGGTGAACCTGCAATAGTCAAAGCTGGTGTTGCTGCTGATGTGTGTTGGTCGTCATTTGCTATCCAAGCATCTGTCACTTCTTGTATATTTCCAAAGGCTGCATCTAAAGCATCATCATTGGCAAAGGCTACACCTTGAATACCCCATCTTACGTTACCTGCACTTCCACCTAATGCTGTCCAGATAAATTCTGCAGTTACTGTACCACCATCCCATTCTTTAGGCATTGTCCAAGAACATTGACATACTTCATCTGCTGTTGTACTTGTAAAAGCCATTGTTTGAATATCTACATCATAAGTTGCTAGTTCTCTTTTAGTTAAATCTCCACATGGTAAAGTTGTTGCTGGCCATACTGCAGATACTGGAATCCATGTATCATGTAATCCTATTGGGGATATATCTACACCTGCTTCTTGAACAGTTCCAGTTAGAACATCCAAGTTACCTGCTGTAATATCTAAATTACCACTACCAACAACTTGAGGATTAATCTTCATATCAGTTCCATCATAATCAATATCTGCATCACCACCAGTACCGAATGTTGCGTTAACGTTATCATTAAATGTTTTATCTGCAGTAAATGCTTGAGCTACACCAAGATGTGCTGTGTCTGCATCCAAGTAAGCTGATGCTACTGCAGTTCCTTGCCATGTACCACTGGCCACTGTACCAACTGTTACAAGTGAAGAGTCACCAGGATAACCAGTTGTATTAGTTAACACACCACTTGTTGGAGTTCCAAGTAATGGAGTAACAAGAGTTGGTGAAGTTGCAAATACTAAACTACCAGTTCCTGTTTCATCTGAAATAACACCAAGTAATTCTAGTGATGTAGTTGCTGCGAATTGGTCTAGGCCATTGGCTGTTAAAGCATCACCTGCTCCATCACCTACGTTTCTTGCTGTTTCAACCCAGTCTGTACCATCAAAGAATAAAGATAACGTGTTACCTGCTGCAGTTGTCATGTTTGCTGCATTACCTAGTAAAATATCATTTGTTCCACCAGAGTTATGAGTTACTGTTAGAACACCATCAAACTGTAATACTATTTGAGCACCTAATGTCCAGGTAGTTCCTAGAATCTCATTAATTGTATTTGTTCCTGTTACATCAAATACGTTACCATCCGTTCCAAGTGTCATAATTCCACCTGCTGGGCTTGCTACGTCTGCACCTTTATCAGTTTGGAAACGACCAGTCATTGTTTGGTTACCCATAGTCCATAGAGTATTAGCGTGAATAGTTACTGTATCAGAAATATCTGTACCATTGTACAGATTAGAATGTTTATTCATTATATCGCCATGAAATTTGGTAGCTGTAGTTGTACCTGGCCCTGTAATAGTTGCCCATGTCATACTATATAAAGCACTACTAAGATATTTAAAGAATTAGATGATACAGTATTCGCCAGTATAATGTTTCATTTTATCACAATAATCATCATAGTAACCCCAGGCCTCTATGGATGTACCTGCTATTATTCGTATAGGTTTCTGTTCATACTCTGGTGGTGGAACAAAGAAGAATAGTGAGAATACCACTAAACAAATTAGTATTACAATCGTGCTTTCTTTCTTGCTAGCCATTTTTTGAGTCTTCCGTAATGTGTGCTTCTACTGTAGACTCTACGTGGATACTTTAGTAATATTCTAAGTATATCTCTCTCTGATAAATCTAATGCACCATCATAAAATGCATCCATAACATCTCTTCCATCACTTCTACCTGTTACATCATGTCTAAGGCCCAATGAATGTCCTAATTCATGTATTAATACTGTTATAATATTATATGTTCTAATCATGTTTCCTGGTGGTGTTTCAGGGTTTATCCATCCTTTATCTATTGCATCTTTTGCTAGAATTGGTTCACCATTCATTGACCATATATAATCGTCATTGAATACAACTTTACCACTAACTGAACCCTGTCCTGGGAAATAAGCATAAGCTAACACACTAGGTTTTGCTGCAAAGTGGTCGTCTTCATCACTTGATTTAAATTCTACTTTAAGATTAGCCTTTGTTATTCCATCTCTGTTACCCCAAAGAGATTTGAATTTAATATCTATCTCTAAATCCCATGTAGTCATGGCCAGGTTAAATGCCTTTTTTACTTGTTTATCTGATAATGTTCTACAGCTATCCTTTATATCATAATACATTACTTTGTTGGGCCATTTATGTGCCCATTCTTGTTGTAAAGTTTCTACAAACTCTCTGTTTGTATTATTAGCATAAGCAATACATTCACCCATGCGTATAATACACAAGCGTAATATAAAAAAGTGTTGGTTTGAATAGTTACCTTCTATTTACTTTTCAGTTTGTTAATAGCTTGGTCAGCAGCGAATCCTGTGAGCAAACCTAACACTATGGCCTGATTAACCCCACCTAATGTGGAAACATCAAACACACTGATAGCTGCTATTGCTGCTACTCCTGCAGTAATAATTGCACCGACAGCAAGTCTAGGGCTAAACTCATCTGTGCTTTTGGCAGCACCTCTAATAACATTCAATGCTGCTCCACCTAATGCAGAGAGAATCAGAATGGTTTCTAAAGTTACCATATCAAGTATACGTCAAAAAGACATTTAAACCTTGCTGCTGTAGTAATACTAGATGAGTCAGGACATCTCTCGGTACGTTGACTGGAAAGCCCAAAGCTCTCATAAACGTAGTTTCCTCAAAAGTGGTATTTCTTATTAGGTAACGTTTGTTGTTTAATAGGAAGTATTACTTTTGAGTTCAATATCTTAATATGGTGTTATCACGTATAGTATGTTATGTCAACGCAAATTAACAAATGGCTAGTAGATGCATTTAGATGTGCTACAATACAAAAAGATGATAAGTTAGAGATGGAAGTGTTCTTTATTAATATGGAAAAGAAACGACTTTATGAAGAGAATTTATCTCCTTAATCTTATTCTTACACTGTTTTACTATTGTTTTTTCTATACCCTCTAAGGTATCTTCTGTATCAGTCAATGGCCTAGTTAATCACTTGGAACATTGTTAGAGTACATCCACCAACATCTGGACATCTAAAGTTTAATGTATCTGTACCATTTACATAAATGACAAACTCTGTTGGAGTTGCTGCTGTAAATGCTGCACCTTTAACTGGTAGCCAATTTGAACCACTATCTAGGGTATATTCAATACTATCATTTGTCATAATTGTATAACATGTTATTTTTTCCCCTCTTGCTTCACCACTTAGAGTAATATCTGCTGCGAAAAATTCAGCATCTTCTGCTTTTGCACCAGTTGCTCTACCTAGTTCGGCCATACTAATAATACCCCATTATTGTATTTAAAGGATTAAAAGGGAATTTATGGTGTAGTATAAAATATATCAAACACACACCCTGCTGTAAGATTAGCAGTTCCAGAATCTGCACTACCAGTAATCTTTATATCTGTTTTTTCTGGGAGTGGGCCATATTTAATTGGAATATCAACATAAGTATCTCTAAGTTGTAATTCTCTAATAAGGAAAAATCCCTCTTCATTAACTAATCTATAAAGAAAAGAACATACCACATTTTTATTTCCAGCACTTCCAGCATAATAACTTCTAATATTCGCTGTTTTACCTGCTGGTACTGTGAATTGTGATTTTGCTGTTTGATTTCTACCTTGAGCTATATTAAATTGAATATCTCCACCTATCGAACCTTCTATATCAGCAGAAGCCTGACCACCTGTTCCCCATGTAGTGGCATGACATAGATTAACTCTCAAAAATTCCAGTGTTGTTGTGGCTGGTGTAGTACCAGTTAAAATTAAATTCTCTTCTATCTCATTATAATTTTCATCAAGACCATGAATATCTACTGACCTAATACCTGTACCACCAATATCATCATCTTCACCACCAGTTACAGAAATAACTGCTGCTGTAGTTGGCCATACTAGAGTTCCACCATTCCACCACACATCTTCTGTGGTTGTTCCTATTGTTGGATTTCTACCAAATACATCTTTATGTATTGCTCTTGGGTTTTGTCCTATATCACTTAATACAATACTATCTAAAGGCTGTGCAGACATACTATACATAGGTTAATATACTATTTTAACCATAATATGGTATGAACGCAAATATTACTGTATCAGAACGCAAAAACGATACTAACAAACAATACAAAAACCACCCTAGTAACTAACTAGGTATTTTTTTCTTTCTTATTACTAGGACATAAAGGTAGTATATAATCTAAACAGTGACCTGCTCTAGTCCACCAACATATTTTCTCACACTTTTCTTTGCTTGCCATATTCAACGAGTTCCCTTGATGTTGTTAAAATCAGACCAATAATGGCCGTAAAAGCTGCAGTTTCTATTGATGGTAGGCCTGCCATAGCACTTCCTGCGTATGGAGTCACAAAGTATAGTCCTGTATTTCCGAAGATTCTTGCTAGTGGCTGTGTGATGTTCATACACTATATAGCACGTTTATCCTTTTTAGCTGTTTGAAGTACATGTCCTGCCTTTGCCCACCTAGCTTTCTGTGGCGTTGGCCATTTATTAGTAATTTCCTGTGGTGTTCCTACTGCCCAGGCATCCTCTCCTGCTGTTGGTTGAATCCATTCATCTTTAATTTCCCACTCATCCCATTGGTCTTCTAGTCTACGCTGTTCTTCGGGCCATAAGTTATTTGGATTAACGTTAATTGCTACTGGTTGTGCTCCACCCATCCAGGTGTTAGCTTGAGGCATACCACCACCAGCTTGTCCTCTTGACATTGTTTCCTTGTCTAACTCTTCTAATCCTAACATATCTCTAACTCCATCCTCATCTATTAATCCTATCTGCATCATTTGTGTTAATACTAAGAACATATCTGGTGTCATTAAGGATGTGAGTTTAGGTTTATTGAATTTGAATTTAATCTTAATTGGAATATCTCTTGCGTTCTCTTGATGGAATAAGATAGCTAAGATATTATCAAAGTATTGTTTCTCTACGATATTCTCTAATACTATTCTCTCTGGTCTAATCTCTTGATTAATATAAGCATCTACCTCTTCAATGTTTGCGTTACCACCTAGTTTACCTATGTCACCTTCTGATAACATAAACCCTGGAAGTCCAAAGGCTGTGATAATAGCTTTGATTAAACCACCTCTAATAATCTCTAGTCCACCTATATCAGATGATGGTGGTGTATTTAGTACAGTTACCCCTACCTCATCAGTTGTTGATGGGCCAGTAACTGCTATACTTTGGCCCTTACTATCATTAGCGTTATTTAGAAATTCATTTAACACTTGGTCTTCATTACCGAACTCTTGTGGTGGGATTGGTACAGAATACACTGGTGGTTTATACCATGTAGACTCTGCAGCTCTTTCGTAATCTTGATTTAAAATAATGTTTAATGTATTGGCCTCATCTGCTATTCTTGCTACTTTACTGTCACCATAGTAATCAGAGAATAACTCATTGTTGAACCCATGCATTAGGTATATCATTCTGTTCTTTGGTAGGATGTTATTCTTTGCTGGTGAATGAACACCTATGATTCTACATCCCTCTAACTCGTTAGTATTCTCATTAACTACTGGTCTTTCTGTAAACTCTTCTCTGATTAATCTAATTGCTTCTGGTAGTTGAAAGTTACCTTCATCATCAGTTGCTAGTGGAGTAAGTGCTAGGACACATCTTCCCTGCTCTAATGCTGCAAAGTAACCATTAAATAAATTAACTGATAAATCCATATCTACTGCCATTTTATCTACAAAGTCTTTAATCTGTTCTGGTGTCATATCTCTATTAAGATAAGGTACGTGTAATGTTCCACTGTTGGCCCACTGTTCTCTTTGGTCTTCTGGTAGTTCTTCCTCTGTACGTGGTACAATTTGTGTTGTATATCCCTGGCCTGTAGTAAATGTTGTAGCTATTCTACATGCTCTGTATACATAAGGATTATTCATAGCACTTCTTAGTTCTTTACGTTGGGCCTGCTTCATTGGGTCTACAACTGCATAAACATCAATACCCTGGAATTTATCCATCTCACTTCCTTTAACTCTTTTCCAGGAATTATTCTTATCTACCTTTCTTCCAGGACTCATAGAATCTGTGGCAAGTCTAGCAGTAGGTCTATCTTGTGATGCAGACTTTACTCTAGATTTGACTTTCTTAGCTGCCATAGTATTATTACACTATTATACGTTATTAAGGTTTAAATTCCAACATCCACCATCAGTCGTACAAGTTGTACCTGTTACTAACCATCCATGTGTTGGGCATGGTGCTGTCCATGTTGTATTACTTTGGCAAGTACATTCATTATCATCATGGCATGAACATTTACACTCATTATCATTTAGACCTGCTTTCTGGGCCTGGTGTATATCTTCACATCTATCACAGGACATGGTAGTATTACACAACCAAGAGATTTAAGAGTTTAGTTTATGAGTTTGTAACACTTTGGACATTCGGCCTCAAACTCATCCTCACCTGTTCTATAGACATCCATACGAACATCTATGCATTTAGGACAGTTCAAGAGTAAACCTTCTCCACTGGTACTAGTTCTACTACTGTTCTACCTTCTACATTGTGTACTACTGCTGTAAACTGTTGGCCTTGTTTGATGGCTTCTGCATCTTTACCGTAGACTCTCATTGGGCCTCTACCTCACATGGTACTTGTATTGTCTTCAAATGTACCTTTTGTACATATTGACCTGGTGATGCATATTCTAATGCTTTTGCTTCTGTTTCAAATGCAGAGTTTAAGATTGGGTTACTGTTTTCAAAAGGAGTAACTACAACATAAACATATACTGTTTCTATTGTGTAGGATGTAATGTTTGACATACCTTACTATAGTTAACATCCTATATAATCACTTCCCTACAATTAATGGGGTTAAACAGTGTTAAGGGCCTTGTCTAAATCTTTAGCAGCCATCTGTTCTAGGTTACCTGAACGTGGTGATTTCTGCACTGCTACTCTAGGTCTAACTACTCCACCCATACTATGTGATGCCATAGCACAAGCGTAACACAAGGCCCAGAATCTATCATCATGGAAGCCTGTTGGATGTTGGTATAATACGTTACCTGCTTCTGATATTTTACGTTCTTGTTCCAGGATTTCTCTAAACAAATCTTTATCGTGTACCAGTAATCTCTCCTGGTCAAATAGGCCTTTAACTAAACTAATCATATCTAGTTTGTTTGGTTGGGAAGATACTATATCTCTTAGTGGTATCTCTTTAGAGAATAATTGTTTAGCTCCATCACCTACTCCAAGTCTATCATATCCTATTGCTTTCATACGTTCTCGTTGTTGTATCTTTAGTAAATCTGATGCAATATCCTTAAAGCCCATATGTGGCCATATCTTTTGGCCCTTTTGTTCTAACATCTTGTCTTCTAGTTTGAGTACCTGCAGTACTGTATTATCTACTCGAAGTGCCACATCCAGGCCACCAAAGTTTACACTAGTCATATGTTATCCTCTTTAATTTAATTGAACCATCTATAATACCTGCTTTAATCCTGGCATGTTCTGCTCTTACTTTATCTAATATCATACTGCACCTATCTTCTTGTCAACATATGTTAGTCGTTTATCCATAAACTCTTCTACAGACATAATATCAGCCATACCATGATGGTACTCATATGATAACTCTCCAAGTTCTTCTCTAGTAAGTGGTAGTCCTGTTTCTTTACTGATAGAGATTAAGACCATTAATGAATACCTGGCCCTTCATCAAATCCTTTCTTAGTATCATCTATTACATCTCTTATTATACCTTCATTGATAGACATCCTGGCTGCTTCTAATACCATGACTGTTTGGAGTGTAGTTAGATTATGTTTTTCAAATAAATCCATTAGTTCTTTAGTTACTGCTATTACGTCTGTCATGCTTATATATAGTGCTTGAGTGTATTAAGGTTTACTATCTGTGGGCCATTTAAGGTCAGTCATTAGTTTACTGACTATAACTTTACCTTCCTCATTAACTAACATCTCATTAATCTTCTCCACTATAATCTGCTCTACTGGAGTAAGTGCAATACCACCTACTTTGGCCACCTTCTTACCAAATCTATCTTCAAACTCTTCATATGTAATTGGGATGCGTTTAATCATTTGTGATTCCTCGAAGCGAATACCTTATAACATTCAGCACACCTATAGAAATACTCATGCCAGGCTGGAAGGTGTTTACACATGTGGTCTATCATTCCTTTTACTATGTTGTGGACAGTTATGGTATTCACATAAACATTTATCCCAGTCTTCATTACACATACAGTGGGTCATAGTTTAGTGGCCCTCTTTAAACTCTCTTTGGCTTTATCAGATGCTTCATCCAAGTATAATACATCACATGCATCTAGACTGGCCAAGTGGTTACCGTATATTGTGGATATAGAGTCTATTTGTAATTTCATTTGTTGGGCCTGCTTCATCATATCTGCTACACCTCTGCATAGTTCATTCTTTGATAGTTCTCCTATTTCTATCCAGCCTTTCTTATCATCTAATACTTTGATTTTCTTAGCGTTCATGTCACTATTACACATCCTTTCCTTTTAAAGCTACTGGTTCATGCCATCCACTGGCCAACACTTCATCAGGGAAGTGTACTAGAGCACAGATATTACAATAATAGTTCATGGGAATGTCCTCACTACTGTACCTGCTGGTGTGTATTTCTTACTGTCACATCTCCAACACTTCCAGATAGTCATAGGGATAGAGTTGATGTGTTCTAGGCCCACGTTCTTGTATTCATGTGTGTGAGTCATGTCCATATCACCTGTGTATTAAAAAACCATGCTAATACTATTATGATGAATATTGCCTGGAATAAACCAAATATAACCCAACATATTAGAGGTAAATCATCATGTTTTCTTTCATCCAGTTGTGTTCCAAGGAATGATAATATTGTTACACTTAGGTATGCTGTAATTAGAAAACCTGCTAAACTAATCTCTATCATTGTAACTCATCCCTCAAGTCTTCTACTTTCTGCATCTGTTGATGTAGATGTATTAAATCCATCTCTAACAGGGCCTGGTCACATATTTTATTCTCTTCGTCTTGAGTCATTATAAATAAGTCCTAGCATTTTGTAATGCTTGTTGTTTTGTAAAGCTACTTTTTGCGTATTTTAAAACTACTCTATTCATAGCTAACTCTTCTTCTGGGTTTAGAGTTACTTCCCATATTTTGAATCCATTTTCTATTTGCATATTACTACTACGTGAATGTAGTATAAGAGTATTACTCTACCTTTCCTACGGTGTTACCACTGTTCTGTTTAAAGTTCTTCATACGTGGCCTTCTATTACAGCAAGGACATCTACTCTTCTCATTAAGTGAAGTCTTTAACATCCATACTTCGCAGCTACTGCATCTAGCATGGTGTCTATATTTTTCAGTATGGCCCTTGGGATTATCCTTAACCTCTTGACATACTATGCCTTTACAGTGTTGCCTACCAAATGCTACTGTACTACCTCTTGCACTCTTTGGGGGTTTCATTGTATATTATATTACACATCCTTGTCAATTAAGTCTTTGCATAAATTATGGCCAGTATCAAGATGCTTACCAGTTATGATGTTATATAACTTGTAACAGCGTGAGCATATCATTTTTTAAAATAGTGGAATTGTTTCTTATACCATATCCAAGCACCTGTTATCTTATGACATCTATTACAGTGGTCTAATACAGTGATTGGTGTGAATGAGTTGGTATCTATATGAGGTTCACTATCATGTATATTATCATGGCCCAGGAATGTACATCTATTCATTCTTTATGCTCCTGTTTTAAATGACATTTGCTGCATCCCTCTGCTTTAGGATGGGTTTCACATCTTACTTGAACCATTATCTTATTACATACATCACATGCAGCTCTGTCTGGTTTATCAGCTACTTTAAGCTCTGCTTCATCCATTGGGCCTGGTAATGATTTAAACTCATCTGGTGTATATGATATTTTAATCTCTGCTACCCAGGCCTCTTCATCAGTCCAGTTATTATCTTTCTTTAATGCTTCCCAGTCTACCACGATAGTATTACGCATGAATAGTATTTAAGATTAGTTAATAAAAAAAAGAGTAGATTACTCTACGTCTAGTGTGCCAAATTTCCCTTTGGTAAGAGATACTTGGCCTTTGAACTCATTGGTAAAACCATTTGTGATGGCTACCTTTGAACCTTGTGGGCATAACCCAATATCATCACCCCACAGAGTCAATGCTATTTCACCTACTTCATCAGTAAGTGTTGCATCAGCTACGTTGACTGTACCACCATTCTTTAGGTTTACAGTTCTGGTTTCAGACACTTTTGTTATTTCCCCTACTACATTAACGCCACTACGCATTTTTGCAGCTTCTATTGTTGTATGTGTTTCTGTCATGTTGTTACTATAATATGGTGTTCGTTGTTATTAAAGATAGCTAAAAATTATTTCTTTTTCTTTCTTAATTTTGGTTGTGCTTCAACTGAAAAGATGTGATGTGCATCTGTGGCCCTGGATGGTTTTGGTATCTTACTTTTTACACCAGTGATAGAGTTAATTTCTTTCTGGTCATTTGGTTGGATTGAAGATGTGGATAATGGTAGTTCACCTGGTTTTGTTTCACCTTGTACTTTTTGTCTAAAGGATGATTGTGCTACTCTAATAATTTTGGCTTTTAGTATTCTTAATCTGTCTTGTTGTAATGTCATTAAGTTCCACCAGTTTCTATTGAACGCTGGGTTCTTTCCATGCTTCTCTCTCTATCCATCTCTCTAGTGTCTTCGTCTTCATCTTGTTTCTTTTTAGATTTAGCTAATTTGGCCTTTAGTTCGTTATACTTCCATTCATCCATGCACTATATATACAAGCATAGTTTATAAAGAAATGTGTTGGTACGCCCACTTACCCAAGTGTTAAGGCCATCCAACAGTGTACTCAAGAGAGAAAGTCAAAGACCAATCTAACACTCTCTATTTTGTGGGTTGGGCCATTCAGTTTTGAGCATAACAAGCGTATCCCTGAATCATCCCCTTGTTTCGGATGCACTGGTGTCCAGTGAACTCACTATCTATACGTCACCAGTGTAGATAAGTATTACTATAAATCATCATATGTATCTATAACCTTGGCCTCATAGCGTACATCTTCCTCTTTGAATACACCAGAGAGAGATGTGGTGAACTTGCAGCAATACTCTTGCTCAAAGTCAATCTTCTTGTTACGCTTCTCATTGTTTACTGTCTTTTCATCTAATAGCTTACCCATAGATACAGTGTATGGTTGCTCCAGCTTCTGGTACTCATTGTCCTTGTCTTCCCATAGTTCCCAAAAGAAACCACGCTTACCGTTGGGCGTTGACTCCATTACAAAGTCTGCATGGCCAATGTTAGCTACGTTAGGATGTACAGCGTTATACACCTTACTATCATCCAGTAAATTGATAAAGGCTGATTCAGATAGGAATACACAGATAACATTCTCTTCACCTCTGACTGACTCGTTGGCTGGGTAGGCCTGTATGTGTATACCATTGAATAATAGGGCCTTGGATGATTGATACTCTACGAATATATCATCTTTGGCCCACCACTTACCGTCTAGGTCGTGAAAACCTTCACCTATGATATTGATGAATCTACCTAAGAATCTGTTGGCCACATCTTGGTTGTTACCTGCTACTATCATCACTCTATGGTGTGACTTGTAGTTACCGTTCATGCAGTTATATAGGATAATACGTAGAGCAGTTTCTGTAGCACCTATCTTTCTACTCTTGTTTAGTAGCATCTTATGGTGGGTATTCCACACTCTCTCATACTCCATTTGATAGTCAAACATCTCTGTAGGCTCTGATGTAGCTGGATGTATTGGTGGCCCTACAGTATTGTTAAAGGCCCTAAAGTCTTTAGTTGGTACGTTGGGTTTATCTGTTGTTACCTTGACTACTTCGTGCTTATAAACAGCCTTAGTGCCTATGCTATTTACGGATTGAATTGTCTTTGCTAGGCTGCCCATATTTCTTCTCTATCTCTGCTTCAATGTGTATATCTAAAGTTGGTGTCATTTCTATACTGGCCTTGTCTTGGTAAAGGTTATTTAAATCAGTAATACTCTTTTGTAATAATCTCTCTTGGTTAACTCCCTCTGTTGAATAATCAGTATCTGATAGTGTTACTCTCTCTATCTGGGCCTTTGATAATGCTATCAGGCCATCTAGTTTAACTAGTACCCTGGCCTTTGTGGCCCTCTGTCTTTGGATAAACATCTCATTAGTTACCTCTATTTCCTTAGCTGCAAACTTTTGAAAGTATGACTCTACTGTATGTCTGTTTAGTTTTAATTGTGATGCTGCATACCCTGCACTCTCATAGTTCTCATAATGTTCTAGACAGTCTTTCTCTATCTTAGTTTGTTTAGGTTTTGATGGCCTACCTCTCTTCATTTCTTTCTCCTACATGTTTTACATTTTCTACCTATACCACTCCAAGTCTGGAATGTTGTAACATTATCATCAGTTAATTCATGTCCATTCTTACAATGAGTTTTCATGGCCCTTTTGAGGTTTTCATGGTGAGTTACTGCTTCTAGATGTTCTGGGTTACAACATAGTTTGTTTCTACATAGATGGTCTATCTCTAATCCATTTGATATATCACCTTTGAATATTTTGAATAATATCCTATGTATTCCCTCAGGTTTTCCTTCATCATTTATAGCATATCCATAATGGCCTGAAACTCCACCTGTCCAATTCCAACAGGTTTCTGTTTTTTCTATTTTCTTCCAAAGTCTATTATTGTCGATTATGGTATTCATAGTATTACTTAGGTAATATTAGTATATAAAGAAATAAGATTGTTAATCCTATCCCTTTGTATATCTGTTAGTTTCTTACCTTCTGGTTTCTTTAAGAATCTCTTTAACTCATCTACTGATTCTTGTAGTCTACCCTCTCTCTCTGTACCATTGGCCTCTGTTTCTTTGAGTATCTTAAAGTTCTGCTTTAACATACCAAATCCTTCATTGGTTGGGTCTTTGGCTAGTCGTGTGGCCCATCCCAAATGTGCAGGGCATGACGCACATCCCATGCGTTCCATATCATGTGCTTTGTATGCAGGGTTCTTTGGGATACCATGCTCATAGTAGTACATTTGAGTGTCTTCCATAGTCCAAAACCCTAATGGTGTACAGTTTCTTATCTTATACTTTAAGAAGGTCTTGAGTACACTTGTCCTACATCTCTGTAATATACTATTAGACCTGGCGTTAGACTCTTGTGCTCTTGTACCAACAAAGCTTAGATTATATCTGTCCTTCTCTGGTAGTTCATTCATAAACTTCTTCATTGATTTCTTTTTGAGTATATCACAGCACTCTGGAGTTCTACCCTTTGAACCACCCATCTTTGCTGCTGTCTTATTCTTACCATCTTTCTTCTTTCTTATACTTCTAAATGAAGGTAAGTGGCCTACTTTGGCTGCTATACTCCACACTGTCTGCTGTCTACCTTCTTTATCCATTGGTGGTTTGAATAGTCTAACCTTGTCTTGTATACCCCATAGTTTAATCATGTCAGCCCAGTATTGTTTCTCTTCTTTGAATGTATTTAGTGTGTCGTTGAGGAACATGTCTGGGTATTCAATACCTAGCTTCTTACATGCTCTCATTACTAAATGCATTAACACAATACTGTCACTACCAAATGATGTTGCTATGAATGGTTTGTCAAATGCTTTTAGGTGTTCCATTATAAACTCTAATGTTTCTGCATCCTTTTGCTTGAATGGTTTCTTCATCTGTTCATACATCTCAAATGGATATAGTATGAATGTCTTTGCTGCTAATGATTTGGCCTTGACATCATCTGGTAAGTTGTTAAACTTCTCTCTGATGGTAGGGTCTATCTTGGTGAATCCATCATCTGGGTCACCACTTAGATATGAATAATCTTTTTCTTTATTCATGCTCTACCTACCATCCTTTTTAGTATGTGGTCTGGTCTTATGTTTAACCCATATCTATCCTCTACCCAGTCTATTAGGAATAGTCTAATGATACTGATAAGACCAAATAATACACCTATTAATACTGATGCAAGTAGTGGGTCTTTGTTTAACATGTCTACAAAATGTGGTAGAAATGCTAGGTTAGCTGCAAATGCTATGGGCCATCCACTTAATGAAGAGAATGATGCTTTGGATAGCATGTATTTTATTGACTTCATCTTAACCTGTTGTTCTCCTTCTCTAATGTTCTACCTGCACTATTCTCTGTATTTGTTAGACAGTCTTGACATACATAACTGCTTGAAGTCTTTCCCTTATTACATCCACACCTACAAGAACATACAAATGCATCAAATTTCTCACCTTTTGCTTCTCTAATATGTTGTACTTCTACTGCTATATCATGGCTAAAATCACATGTATTACCTGCAGTATTTACTGGTCTTTCCATGTCTATAGTCACCTCTTCATATCTTACATATTGTACTGGTGTGTTGAACCTAGTGTCCTTACCTATTCCACTATTCACTGCATCAGCTAACATTGAAGAGCATGCCATTACATGGTCTAAGTGGGATAGTCCAGACTCTTTATCCTTCTCTTCTCCACCTATCCAGGCGAATAGATGTCTAAGTAGAGCATCATAGTATCTGTTCCAGTCTAATCCATCACCACTCTTGTAGTTATAGTCAGAGTATTTGTCTACTCCATATGTTAGTGCTCTTCCTGCAGCTAGTATTGCTTCTGTTGGTATTAATCCTAACCTTGGTTTGTTCTTATCATGTTTAATTGCTTTCATAGTAATACTATGGTAAACACTATTATTAAATCTGTCTATTCTTCTTCGTCTTCTTCCCAGGTATCAGGTGGTATGAATGGGTTGTGTTTAGGATAGGGGTCTAGTGGGAAAGGGTTCATGGTGGTGTGTCCTCTTCTTTCTCCATCTGTTGGTACTGTAATAGTGACTTTGTTAGTTCTGCTGTAGTTATTAATACATTCATGTTTATGTTTAATGCGTTGCATAGTTCTACCATACTGTGGAGTTTGGCTACACATTTCTTCTCTTCCTCATCACCAAATATACCTAGAATTTGTGCTCTTATCTGGGCCGAGATGGCTGATACCATAGCCTTTCTGTCCTGGCTATCCACCATACATACCACCAAAAGCGAATAATATGATTGAACCCAATAATGCTGCAGATACTGTATACCTGGAATATCTGTCCATATATCT
>Ga0233427_10002760_pt1 | contig 16092 bp, 17 predicted proteins | sample SI_118_April2016_5_FD_179885 | JGI IMG/M metagenome (GOLD analysis project Ga0233427, IMG submission 179885) | Seawater microbial communities from Saanich Inlet, British Columbia, Canada - SI_118_April2016_100_MG | ecosystem: Environmental > Aquatic > Marine > Inlet | place: Canada: British...
GTCGGCCGCCGTGTCGTTATAGCCGATCAGGGTCGGCGTGTGCCCTGCCTTGCGCGCTTCGAGGGCAAGGTTGGTGAAGCGATCATCGAGCGGTGCCCCGTTGGCTACGACCCGGTGGTTGCACATGTACATCCCGGTCAGCAGCGATGCCCGGGCAGGAGCGCAGGGCGCGGCTTGTGTATAATGCTAGGTGAACAGGACACCTTCAGCCGCAAGCTGGTCGAGCACGGGGGTCTGCACACAGGGATGTCCGACCGAACCCAGTGTGTCGCCGCGCCATTGATCAGCGGTGATGAAAAGGACATTGCCCGGTGTCTGATCGGTCATGGTCTGGCGCCTGTCTGTTGGCTGAACTCTAGCAGCGCTTCATAACAAAACAGCCTGTGGACCTGGATGAAGTTGGGGAGGGAATCCGTTCGGATGGTCCCATGCAGACCCTCTATCTCAGAGCTCGGACCGGTTCGAAATCGTTGTGCGCTTCCCAGTCCGGCCGCGGAAAGGCGGTCGGCAGATTGTCGGTCCGGTTGTAGCAAATGGTGCAAAGCGCCCGTCGATTGGGCGACATGTTCGCGTTCGAGGCGTGCACGATGTTGGTGTGGAACATCCACACCGATCCGGCCGGCCCCTTCGGACTGAACAATTCGGCCTGCTTGCTGAGTTCGGAGACCGTCGCGTTGTCGACGCCGAGCAGGGGATAGCGGTGCTCTGGTCATCGAGTTCGGTTTTCATGGCGCCGTGGGTGTGGCTGCCAAGTATGAAATACAGCGGCCCGTTGAACTCGGTGACCTCATCGAGAAACACACCGACATTGATTACCCGTGGCGTGGGCATGCGGTTTTCTTCGAGCCAGGTCGGATAGTCCTGGTGCCATCCCCATGCTTCGCCCTCGAAGGCGGCTTTGGGGTTGATCGAGAACTGGTGGAGGTAGACCTCGCCGCCCAGAAGCTGTTTGACGGGTTCGACGATGCTGGGATGACGCATCAGCCGTTCGTATGCGGAACTGTACTGGTGTGGCGCGTAGACACAGCGCACGTTGCCGGTGTTTTTCTCCCGCAGGGTCTCCGGACGATCCTGTGAGAGTATGTCGGGAAGTTCAGCGCGCGGCGTTTCGATCGCTTCTGCGCTCAAAAGTGATGGAAAAAACAGGATGCCATCCCGGTTGAACCGTTCAACGTCGGCATGTTCCAGTTGCAAGTGACTGACCCCTTGGGCTGGTGCGCCCGAAAGCATAAGGCCTGAGTCGCCTATGACAAAGCCGCAGCAAGGCTGGTATGCAGTTGGGGAACAAATCCTGCTGACAACGCTGACACGCTTGATGCCGGGGTCAACACTTCCACGATGCCGTCCGGGCGGGGCCCTGCCTTTCGGTAACCCGAGGCGCTCCATGCAGCGGAACGGTTATCCATCAGGATCAGGGCGGTGTTACCGGCGGTCGGATCAACGATCATGACGCCATCGGGCAAGTGCTCGGCATCGGCCTGATCGATCACCTTCGAGCGATCGCGTCTGGTACGCTCACGGTGCATTACGTCATCGATCTCGATGACCTTGGGTCGGCGGTTCAAGCCCTGGCCGGCCTGCCAGGACTCGACGAAATGGTTGTAGTCGGCGCGCCGGCACAGCCCGCAGGGGCGATGGCCTGCGGCCAGGGCGCTGGCATCATCGAGGAAAAAAAGCTCGGTCCAGACGCCGGGCTGCATGACCGGGCGCCACCAGCCCTTGTAGCTAAGCTGGCAGGTGATCCATGCGCGCAACCGCCAGCGCCGTGTCGCGAGCTTGAAGGCCTCGTCGACAAGGCAGCCGCGGTTGCCCAGAAACATGCCCCGGCCTGCATCGGCGATCACGCTGCCCCATGGGGTTACACGGTTCTGCAAGGGGGAGGGGCGGGGTATCTCCTGATCGTTCGATGATATGCTCATGGTCTGTTGTGTCGGGTTGCGTCCTGCTATTCCTGTGCGAGAGGGTAAGATTGCATGGTTCTGCTTCAGTTATCTCTGGTATTTCTTGTGGCGGCGGTAATCGCGGTGCCGCTGGCCAAGCGCTTCGGGCTCGGTTCGGTCTTGGGGTACCTGCTGGCAGGTATCGTTGTGGGCCCGTGGTTTCTGGCCCTGACCTATGATGAACACAAGATCCTTGAGTTCGCCGAATTTGGCGTTGTGCTGCTGCTTTTCGTGATTGGCCTGGAACTCCAGCCAACGCGGCTCTGGGCGATGCGCCGGTCGGTTTTTGGGACGGGTGGTTCCCAGGTTCTTGTGACAGCGCTAGCCATTTTCGGCATCGCAATGGCGCTGGATCTTTCTTTCGAAGCGGCGCTGGTTACAGGACTGGCGTTGTCGCTCTCATCGACAGCCTTTGCCCTGCAGATGCTGTCCGAGCGTAAGGAACTGACGACACGGCACGGCCGGATATCATTCTCGATTTTGCTGTTTCAGGACATCGCCGTCATTCCGATTGTGGCGCTTTTGCCGTTGTTGTCGCCGCAGTTGCTCAACGCAGGCAGTCAATCGGGCTGGATTGCGGTTGCTGAAGCCGTTGGGGTAATCGCGCTTGTCATCATCGTCGGCCATTTTGCCCTGCGTTATGTCCTGCGACTGGTCGCGCGTTTCGGTACCGATGAAGTGTTCACTGCGATGAGTCTGCTGACGGTCATCGGTGTTGCCGCACTGATGGAACATGTCGGGCTTTCGATGGCGCTGGGCGCATTCCTGGCTGGTGTTCTGCTCTCTGAATCGGAGTACCGCCACGAACTCGAAGCCAACATCGAACCCTTCAAGGGACTGTTTCTTGGACTTTTTTTCATGGCCGTGGGCGCGACCGTCAACGTCGGTCTGGTTCTCGAAGCGCCCTGGACCATCCTGGCGCTTGCGGCCGGACTTCTGGTGCTGAAGTTCATCATTCTGCTTGCGATCGGCAGGGCCAATCGGCAGTCCTGGAGCGCCAATCGATCGACAGCGCTGACACTGTGTCAGGGCGGTGAGTTTGCTTTTGTCATCCTACATCTGGGTGTCGGTTCGCTGCTGATTTCCAGCCAAACAGTCGATCTTCTGATCGTGGTCGTCACCGTCTCGATGGCTGCAACGCCACTGCTGTTCAAACTGCACGATTGGCTGACGGGGCGGCTGACGAAGAACGTCGAGCCGGAGTATGAGCGTGAGATCAGCGAAGAGAACCAGGTGATCATCGCGGGATTCGGCCGGGTTGGTCAGGTCGTCGGGCGTATCCTGCAGGCCCGCCGGATCGGGTTTACCGCACTGGAAAAGAGTGCCGACCAGGTCGATTTCGTACGCCGTTTCGGCAACAAGGTCTACTACGGCGATGCCTCACGTCTTGAACTGCTGCGTGCGGCAAAGGCCGATCATGCTGTCGTCCTGGTGCTGGCGGTGGGCAATGTCGAAGCATCGCTCGAGATTGCCCGACTTGTGCGCAAACACTTCCCCGGCCTCGAGATCCATGCGCGTGCCCGTAACCGTCAACATGCCTATGCGCTGATGGACCTTGGTGTCGAACACATCATGCGCGAGACTTTTTTCTCCAGCCTGGAAATCGGCAAGGAAGTTCTGGTCGACCTGGGGCTGAGCGAGCGCGAGAGTGCAGAGACCGTCGAGAGCTTCCGCGACCACGATGTCCACCGTCTTTTCAACCAACGTGAGATGGCCGGCGACCTCAATCGCATGGCTGAAGATCACAGGCAGTGGGTGAAGGAACTCGAAGAGATGTTCGATGAGGACCAGAAAGTCGTCGAAGCCGAACAGGTACGTCCGCGTTCAGACTGAATATCAGCCGGTCGACTCACCGAAAACGATCTCAAGGGACCGCTCGGCGGGGGCATCGACGAGGTCGAAGTGGAACGCAGTGCCACCACCGCCATCGACGACAATGTCGGTACCGTTGAGCCATGAGGCATCGTCGCTCAGGGCAAAGACGATCACCTTGGCAATCTCCTCGGGCTTCGCGTTGCGGCCGCCGGCCTGTTCCATCTGACGATCAAGAATCTTGGTGCTCATCGAGGCATAGAAGTCCTTCAGGATCGGAGTCTCGACCGCGCCCGGGCTGACCGAAAGCGAGCGCACGCCCTGGTCCCGGGCAAGCATCGAACCGGCGATGGCATAGACCACGGCGACTTCCTTGGAGAAATAATAGGCCTCGGGCCCGTCTAGGGGATGATCGCGTACCCATGCAAGGCCATCCTCGTAGCTGCGTAACCGGATCAGTTCGAGGATCAGATCAAGTCGCTTGCGCCAGCCGGAACCGGCATCGGACGCGACCTGCACGATCGCACCGCCGCGCGCCATTTTCGGCAGAAGGGCCTCGGTGACATGGCGAAGACCCAGCGCGTTGACCCGCATGATCGTCTCGCCATCGATGCTGCCGGGTACGCCCGCGACATTGGCCAGGCCATGAAGCGGCCCTTCAAGGCCCGCGAGCGCCGCATCAATCGATGCGGGGTCGGTCAGGTCAAGCTTCCGAAATCCGTGGAGGCCGGCACCGTCGCCGTTGCGATCCAGGCCGATCACCTTGGCGCCGTGTTCGGTCAGCAACCGGGCTGTGGCCGCGCCAATCCCGGAATTGGCTCCGCTCACGACGATGGTCTTGCCTTCGAAACTCATGAGTCCATCCTCACAGGCGTGTAGCGGCAGGGCAGGTGGCGCATGCCGTTGATGAAAAATGCGTTGATCTCCTGCATGCCGTCGAGGTCGACCTCGATGTCGGGCAGGGTTTCGAACAGTGTCTTGAAGAAGTGATACATCTCGCGACGGGCCAGATGCATGCCCAGGCAGTGGTGCACGCCGCCGCCGCCGTAGCCGACATGGTCGTTGGGCGTGCGCGCGATATCGAAACGCTGGGGACCGTCGAACACGGCCTCGTCGCGGTTGGCTGACGTATACCAGAAGACGACGTTGTCGCCCGCTGCGATCGGCTGACCAAGGATCTCCGTATCCGCCACCACGGTGCGGCCGAAGTGCACGACCGGGGTGCCGTAACGCACAATCTCCTCCAATGCGGTTCCGACCAGTCCGTCGTAGTCCTCGCGCCAGGCACGCCACTGGTCTGGATGTTCGGCCAGAAAACGCATGCCCTGGGCGATCGAGCTGCCGGTGGTTTCGATTCCTGCAGTGATGAGAAGCTGGAAGTAGATGCCGACATCACGATCGGTGAGCTTCTCACCATCGGCGTCGGATGCAATCATCATCGAGAGCAGGTCGTCTCCGGGTGATTTGCGCCGCTCGCGGCAGAGTTCCTCGCCGTAGTCGTTCAGGTCGAAAAACGCCTTGAGCGTGTTCCCCTCATCACCCACGCCTTCATCGCCATAGCCTTGTGCCTCGATACTCATCCGGGCCAGCCAATCGCGAATCTCGCCATCGGGGACGCCGAGCATGTCGCAGACCACTTTCGTGGGCAGGCGCCCCGCGACATCGGCGGCAAAGTCACATGCACCGCGTTCGCTGATCGCGCCGATCACGCCCCGGGCCGCATCGGCCACGCCGCCCTCGATTTCCTGAAGACGACGCGGCGTGAAAACCTTGACCAGGATCTTGCGCAGGCGCGGATGAATGGGGGCATCCCGGTTCACCATGCCGGCGACCTCATAGGCCAACTCCGGGCTCTCCATGGAGCTCGCCATACCGGTCCCGTAACGCGACACGAACAGCTTCTGGTTTTTGGTGATCTCGCAGGTTTCCTTGTGGCGCGTCAGGGACCAGAACAAGCCATTGCCATCAGGTGTTACCTGTCGGGCAATCGGGCGCTCCCGGCGAAAGCGCGCCAGAACCTCATGTTTGTCGGGCCGCCTCCAGAAGGCGGCGTCGGAGAGCTGGATGTCGTCAAGGCTTTCGGTCATGACTGTCCATGCGATGCTGTCTGGTACAATTCTCGACGATGCCAGAGCGATGGCAAGGTCGTATCTGTTGAATTCCCACGTCGGGCTCGGAGTTCCTTACACCACACGAAGTTGAGCAGAACTTTTGTCCGAGCGCCAACATGCTAGGAGGCGTTGCATGGAGGGGTCTATATCCCGATGGGGACATGCGCGAACACATCTAGCCCAGGCTCATGACTCATTGATCACGACCAGTAGGCTATGGTTGCGGCGATGCAGATTGCGGACATGAATGTGTGTGCGCATCGGTCGTATCGTGTTGCGACGCGCCGCCAGTCCTTGAGCCTGCTAAAGACATTCTCGATCTTGTGGCGCTGGCGGTAGAGGGTTTTGTCGTAAGTGTGTTGAACCCTGCGGTTTGATCGCGGCGGGATACAGGGTGTGATGCCACGCTCGGCCAGGGCCTCTCGGAACCAGTCGCTGTCATAGCCTTTGTTGCCTAGCAGTTCCTTGGCTCCAGGCAAGGAGGCCAGAAGCAGGAAAGCACCCTTGTGATCGCTCATCTGGCCTTCGCTGAGCAGTATGATGATGGGCCACCCCTGGCCATCGCACACGGCATGGAGTTTCGAGTTCAGGCCGCCTTTGGTGCGCCCGATACGTCTGGGAAGAGCCCCCTTTTTAGCATGCTCGCGGCCGTCCAGTGAACCTTGAGATGGGTCGCATCGATCATGATCCGGTTGGGCTCGCCGGCCTGGCCGGCCAGTTCGGCAAATATCCGGTTGAAGACGCCCATCCGGCTCCAGCGTATGAAGCGGTTGTAGATCGTTTTGTGGAGACCACAGGCCGCGGGCGCATCACGCCAGCGCAGTCCGTTCTTGATCACGAACACGATCCCGCTGATTACCCTGCGGTCGTCAACCCTTGGAATGCCATGGGACAGCGGAAAAAACGGCTCGATCCGGCGCATCTGCGCCTCGCTCAACAGAAACAGGTCATCCATCACCAGCACCTCCTCAAGAAGGCCAGTGAATCAATCCACCCTAACCATGGCAAGCTATTTAATAGGTCCTGAGCCTAATTGTGAGTTGTCGAGAACAAAGACGCCAGATCGTCGCACCGAGATTGCTAAATGTCGCTGTTTCGCAACGGTGTAACAATAAGGTCACGCCCTAAATGATCGATGTGGTGCCCACGGCCGCTTTCCAGGGCCGGATGTCGACGCAAGTAAAGAGATCGGCCTTCTTGTAGGGGTCGTTGGCTGCCCAATCCTTCGCCTCTTGGAGCGATTCGGCCTCAATGACCAGCATTGACCCGACCATGCGGCTGCCGTCCTCGCTGAGCATCGGGCCGCCCAGTTTGACGCGATCGCCTGATCCGCCAAGGAACGTCAGGTGTGCTTCCCGGTTAGCCTGACGCAGGGATCCGTCACCTTCCCGATCGATGGCGTGAATGACAAACAGCATGGTCTACTCCTGTTTTACGTAGGTCTGATGGAATTTTGGGTCGAATTCGTTGCCCGCGGGACGGGCAAGCAGGCGTTCGATTGCCTGATCCAGCGATTCGTGGCCCGCGATCACGTCGTGAATGGCCGAAGCGATCGGCATTTCGACTCCGACCCTTTGCGCCAGGGTCGTCACCGCTGGGGCGGTCACCGCACCCTCGACCACACTGGTGCGGCCTGCCATCAGTTCAGCAATCGTCCTGCCCTGGCCCAGGCCCTTGCCGAAGGTAAAGTTGCGCGACAGATCACCCGTGCAGGTCAAGACCAGGTCGCCCAGGCCTGAAAGTCCCATCAGGGTTTCGCGCCTGGCACCCAGGACTTCGCCCAGGCGTGCCATTTCGGCAAGGCCGCGGCTGATCACTGCCGCCCTGGCGTTGTTGCCCAGGCCGCGGCCCATGGCCATGCCGCAGGCGATGGCAATGACGTTTTTGACCGCGCCGCCGATTTCGATCCCGGTGACATCATCGCTGCGATAGATCCGGAAGGTCGGGCCGCTCAGTGCCGCCGAGATGACCCCGGTCGCATCGCCGGCTCCTGCCACCGTCACCGCAGTCGGCAATCCGGCCGCGACCTCGGCCGCGAAGGATGGCCCGGAAAGCCCCACAATGTCAGCACGTCCCATGGCTTCGCCGGCGACGGCGGTCATCAGCTTGCCGCTCGCCAATTCAATACCCTTGGTGCAGACACAGACCGGTATGGCGTGATCGACCTGGCCCGCCAGGCCTTCACAGACACGCCGCAGGTGGGCCGACGGTGCGACCAGCAGGATGGCATCGCATGCGCCAAGAGCCGACAGGTCGGTGGTTGCGGCGATCGCCGGGTCGAGCGTGATGCCGGGAAGGAAGACCGGGTTTTCATGCTCGGCGTTGACCGCCGTGACGGTGTCGGCCTCATGGGCCCAGATCAACACATCCGATCCGGCACGGCGTGCGGCACAGGCCAGCGCCGTGCCCCAGGCCCCGGCGCCGACGATACCCAGATGAAGAACGTCTGACATGGCCACCGAATACAGGAGCGCTTCGCGGCTGCCTAGATCGGGCCGCAAAAAGGTTGCACCATATCTTGGTGCAACCTTTTTACGTGAATCCGATCAGGTTCATAGAGTGTAGAGCAGATCGACCGGTCAAGACGCCGTGACGATCCCGAAGCAGGGGCGACAGGATGCTTTTCTTATCGTGCGATCTGCCGTAAAGCGCGCGCCATGCGCACCCTACGCCTTGTGACCCGCGGCAGCCCCCTGGCCCTCTGGCAGGCTCATGCCCTCAAAGACGCCCTGACGGGCGCCGATCCCGCCATGCCCGAGCCCGAGATCGTGATCGTGCGAACGACCGGCGACAAGGTGCGCGACCGCGCGCTGTCGGAAGTCGGCGGCAAGGGTGTCTTCACCAAGGAAATCGACCACTACGTCCTCCATGACGAGGCCGACATCGCCGTGCATTCGATGAAGGATGTCGAGACCGTATTTGATGCCGGCCTGGTTCTGGCTTCCATGTTGCCGCGCGCCGATCCGCGCGATGCCTTTCTTTCAACCGTCGCGGCAAGCATCGCCGACCTGCCCCGGGGCGCGGTCGTGGGCAGTTCTTCGATCCGGCGCAAGGCCCAGATGCTGCGGGCCCGGCCCGATCTCGAGGTCGTGCTGTTCCGCGGCAATGTCGACACGCGCCTTGCCAAGCTCGCCGCCGGTGAAGTCTCGGCAACGCTGCTTGCAATGGCCGGGTTGGACCGCCTCGGCAGGGCCAGCGAAGCGACCGCCGTGCTGGATGCCGATGAGATGTTGCCGGCTGCCGGCCAGGGCGCAGTCGGCATGACCTGCCGCGCCGATGACAGCGCGTTGATCGATCTGCTGGCCGGCATCGACCATCGCGAAACCCATATCATGGTCGATGCCGAACGGGCTGTTCTGGCCAGGCTGGATGGCTCCTGCCAAACGCCAGTTGCGGCCCATGCGCGGCTTGATGGCGCCAGGTTGACCCTTGATGCCCTGGTTCTTTCGGAAGACGGCTCGCGTCATGCAGCGGCCAGCCGCGAAGGCGATGTGGCCGATGGTATTGCCCTGGGCGATGATGCCGGGCGCGAGTTGCTGGGTGCCGCCGGCGCGGATCTCTTCGGCAGCAGGGTGCCATGAATGTCCTGCTGACAAGGCCGCGCGAAGATTCCCGGCGCTTTGGCGAGCGCCTGAAAGGTTGTGGTGTGACAAGCGAGACCGCACCGCTGCTGACGATCCACCCGGTCGATCACGCACCGCTTGATCTCAGGGCAACGCAGGCCGTGCTTCTGACCAGCGCCAATGGTGCGCGCTCCCTTGCAGCGGCGACAACGGAACGGGCCTGCCGCGTGCTGGCGGTCGGTCATGCCACGGCCACTGCCGCGCAGGAAGCCGGATTCAGCGACGTCACGGCTGCCGGCGGTGATGTCGCCAAACTGACCGCACTTGCCCTTGAGATCCTCGAACCGTCGCGCGGCCGCGTTCTTCATATTGCCGGCAGTGTCGTGGCCGGTGATCTTGCTGCCGGACTGGCAGCGCAGGGATTCGAAGTTGAGCGCGTTGTCGCCTACCGTGCGCAGACAGTCGAAACCATGCCGGAAACGGCTTGTACCGGGTTGAACGAAGGGCGCTTTGCCGGTGTGGTCTTTTTCTCGCCACGTACGGCCACCACCTTTGCTAGACTGAGTCGCAAGGCAGGGCTTGGCGACACCACAATCGGCTTGAAGGCATATTGCCTGAGCCGCGCGGTGGCCGATGCTCTGGAAGGAACGTCGTGGCGGGAATTTCTGCTGCCGCGACAGCCGGAGAGTGAGGCGCTGGCCGAGATCATCTGTGCTTCGCAGGAGACGCCATGACAGCCGACACGAAACATCCCGCGCCCGAAGGCGAGAGCCCCGAGAACCCTGAATCGGGCGAAGGTGAAACCATCGTCGTCGACCTGGGTTCCCAGGAGGACGGTGAACGCCCGGTTGAAGACGTAGCGGAACCGGGCCTCGAACCAGAGCCAGCGCAGTTCCACGACTCGCCGCGGCGTGGGACCTCTTTGCTGCTGGTCGCCGTGATCGTCCTGATTGCCGCCGGGATCGGCGCCTTCGCAGGCCCCTTCCTGCTGCCGGCACAGTCCAACCCTGCGATCACCGCCCTGGAACAACAAGTGAGTGCACTAAAAACCTCGGTTACGGCCCTGCAGGGAGAGCCCGACGGCGCTGCCGCGCTGGAACCGCGTGTCGCGGCTCTTGAAGCAGGCACTGAGGATGTCACCCAGGCGGCTGCGACCATCAACACCATGGGTCAAAGGCTGAGCGACACGGAAACCGCTCTGGCCTCGCTCGCCGGTGAAGTGGGCAGCAGCACTGCGACGGGATCGGCGCAAGCGCCGGTCGGCGATGACGCGGCGGCCGGTCTGCAAGCCCAGATCGAAGACCTCAGAACGACGATTGCGACCCTGCAGGCTTCGTCGCAGGGAGATGCAAATGGATCGGTGACATCGAATGCCGCATCGACCACCACATCGACCACTATGGCCCCAGACACCAGCGCTCTGGATGCCAGGGTCGCGGCGGTCGACGCCGAGCTCGACGCCCAAAGCACCCGGCTTGATGACTTCAGCGCGCAATTGGCGGCCCTTGAAGGGCGGGCATCGGATCCGTTCTCTGCCTTCCTTCTGGCAGCCGGTCAGTTGCAGAGCAGCGTGACCGCCGGTCAGGCCTATGGCGACCATCTCGAAGCCACGCGTTCCCTGGCGCCGGCTGATCCTGACGTGACACAAGCACTCGACACCCTGGGCGGCGATGCCGAGAGCGGAGTGGCGACGCGCGATAAGCTTGCTGCCACCATGCCTGACGCCTTTGCCACCGCGGTCGAGGCCGAGCAGGTTGCCCAGGCCGATGGCTGGGTCGACCAGACCCTGGCCAAGCTTGAAGGCCTCGTCACCGTACGCAGGACCGATGGCCAGGTCGAAGGTGATGGCGCCGATGCCGTGACCAGCCGTGCGGAAGCCCTGTTCGAGGGTGGCGACCTGAAAGCCGCCATGGCCGAGCTCGATAGCCTGTCGCAACCAGCAGCCGAGGCCCTGGCAGATTGGCGCGCCAGGGCAGAGTCCTATCTCGCCGCCCATGACGCCCTCGACGACCTGCGCAGCCGTGCTGTGGCGCTGGTCGGCGGCGCGGGGAACTGACCGATGATCCTGCTTATTGCCTATATTGTTCTGGTCGCTGGCTTTGTCGCCGGCGTTGTCGTGCTGGTCGATTATGGTGGCGACGTCACCATGGTCTGGGGCGCCTGGGAGATTTCGACCAGTGTTCCGGTTCTGGTTCTGGGTATCGCCCTGTTCACGATTGTCGCGATTCTGGCGGTCGGATTGATCGGCTGGCTGTGGCGTGGTCCGCGCCGGGTGAAAACGGCGATGGGCCGGCGCAAGCGTGAAAAGGGTTATGAGGCGCTGACCTCGGGCCTGGTCGCGGTGGCCGCCGGCGATGCCGGTGAAGCCAGGCGGCACGCCAAGAAGGCCGACAACCTGCTCGGTCATCCGCCGCTGACCCTGTTGTTGGCCGCACAGGCGGCCCAGCTTGATGGCGACGCAGAGACCGCCGACCAACAGTTCAACGCGATGCTCGAACGCCCGGAAACCGAGTTCCTGGGTCTGCGTGGTCTGATGACTGCTGCCTTTCGGCGAGGCGACCGGCAGGCTGCTGCCGACTATGCCCGGCGCGCCCATGCCCTGCGCCCGGACGCGCGCTGGGCGGCAGAGGCGGTGTTTGATCTCCAGGCCCTGGCCGGTGATTGGCAAGGCGCGCAACATACGCTGGAGTCGGCGCGTGACCGCCGGGCGATCGGCGCCAGTGTTAGCCGCCGCCGCCGTGCCATTCTGCTCGTCGAGGAAGGGCGCAAGGCGCTCGAGAATCTTGATCGCACCGAAGCGCTCAAGCGTGCGCGCGAGGCCCATGACGAGGCGCCGGATCTGGTGCCGGCAACCGCGCTTCTGGCTCGTCTGTTGATCGACCAGCAGAAGCTGCGCGCTGCGGCCAAGGCGATCGAAAAGAGCTGGGCAGCGACCCCTCATCCCGAGCTTGCGCAGCTCTATGTCGAGACCGGCCGCGACAGGGGTGTCTCGCACTACAAACGCATCAACAAGCTGGTGACGATCGCGCCGCAAGAACGTGAATCGCATCTGGCCGCGACCCGGGCGGCGCTTTATTCCGAACTGACCGGTGAAGCGCGCCGCCATCTGGGCGATCTGGGTGACGGGTCGCTGACGGTGCGGGTCGCGCGCCTGTGGTCGGAACTTGAAGAGATGGAAGGCCATGAAGAACTGGCCAACCGATGGCGCGACCGGGCGGTCGATGCTGACCCCGAAGCAGCCTGGCAATGCGACCGCTGCGGCCATGCCGATGCGATATGGCATGCCGTCTGCCCCGGCTGTGAAGCCTTTGACGCGATGCTCTGGCAGCCACCGCGTGGCGCGGTCCACCCTGTCAGCAGTGAGCCGAAGTTCCTCATACCGAATTTCCAGGACGCCTGATCGATGCAGGGTGCAAGGGTTTATGCCGCTCCTTTGAGCACACGCCGTATTGTCGTGACCGGAGGTGCGGGTTTTCTTGGTTCGCACCTGTATGAGCGGTTGATCAGCCGCGGCCACGAGGTGCTGTGTGTCGATTACTTCTATACCGGCTCAAAGGCCAACGTTGTCCATCTCCTGGGCAATCCAAACTTCGAGATCCTGCGCCACGATGTGACGATCCCGCTCTATGTCGAGGCCGACGAGATCTACAATCTGGCCTGTCCGGCATCACCAATCCACTACACGACCGATCCGGTGCAGACGACCAAGACCAGCGTACATGGCGCAATCAACATGTTGGGTCTGGCAAAGCGCCTGAAGGCGCGGATTCTCCAGGCATCGACCAGCGAAGTTTATGGCAATCCCGAACAGCACCCACAATCGGAGGGCTACTGGGGACACGTCAACCCGATTGGGCCACGAGCCTGTTATGACGAGGGCAAACGCTGCGCCGAAACGCTTTTCTTCGACTATCACCGGCAGCATCAGTTGCGTATCAAGGTCGCGAGAATCTTCAACACGTACGGCCCCCGCATGCATCCAGATGATGGCCGCGTGGTCTCGAACTTTGTTGTCCAGGCGTTGCAGGGCAAGGACATCACGATTTATGGCGACGGCAGCCAGGCGCGTTCGTTCTGTTATGTCGATGACCTGATCGACGGCCTGATCCTGCTGATGGAAACCCCTGACGATGTCACGGGCCCTATGAATATCGGCAACGAGCATGAGCTGAACGTGAGGGATCTTGCCGCGCTTGTCATCGAGCTGACCGGGTCCAAAAGCGAGATCAAGCTCCATCCCTTGCCCCTGGATGACCCGACCCACCGTCGGCCTGATATCACCTTGGCGCGCGAACAGCTCGGCTGGGAACCTACGGTCGATCTTCGCGCCGGGCTGGGACGCACGATCGACTATTTTGATCGCCTGTTGCGCGAGGTGCCTCATGGCTGATCCGGCAACCATTCTCGTGACCGGCGGGGCCGGTTATATCGGGAGCCATGTCTGTCGTGAACTTTCGCTTCGTGGATACCGCCCCGTGGTGTTCGACAACCTGGAGAACGGGCATCGATGGGCGGTGCGCTGGGGGCCGCTAGAAGTCGGTGATCTTCAGGACAGCGCCGCGCTCGATGCCGTTCTGGCGCGCTGGAAACCTTCCTGCGTCGTCCACATGGCCGCCCTGGTGAATGTCGGCGATTCGATGGCCCATCCCGAGCGCTATTATCGCAACAATGTTGCGGGCTCGCTTTGTCTGATCGACGCGATGCGCCGTGCCGGTGTTCCCGGCCTGGTTTTTTCCAGCACTTGCGCGACCTATGGCGAGCCCCGAACCATCCCGATCCGTGAAGATGCGCCGCAGTTTCCCGTCAGCGTCTATGGCCGCACAAAGCTGATGGTCGAACAGATGCTCGGTGATTTCGACGCGGCCTACGGCCTGCGTTCGGTCTGCCTGCGATACTTCAATGCTGCCGGCGCATGCCCTGACGGCATGATCGGTGAGTTGCACCAGCCCGAGACGCATGTTCTTCCCCTGATGTTGCAGGCCTTGCAGAAGCGCGAGCGGCCTTTTGGTGTTTTCGGCACCGACTACAAAACGCCTGATGGCACCTGCATCCGCGACTATATCCATGTCTGCGATCTCGCTGCCGCACATGTTCTGGCAGTCGAGCGTCTGATCAAGGGTGGTGCGTCCTGTGCAGTCAACCTGGGCACGGGCAAAGGCGTTTCGGTTCGCGAGTTGATCGGAATGGTCGAACGTGTGGCCGGTGCCAGCCTGTCGATCGTGGAGGCGGACAGGCGGCCCGGTGATCCGCCCGTGCTGGTCGCTGATGCTGCCCTCGCGCGCCGCGAGTTGGGTTGGCAGCCGGTGGTTAGCGCAATTGAAGAGATCGTGGTTAGCGCGCATGCATGGCAAAAGCGGCTTCTGACTGAAGGGCCGCCCGCTGCGATTCTTTAAGTGCGATTTCACAATTCTGCCGCTTTCAGGCCTGATAGATCTGTACGCGACAATCCAGGGCAGAGTTAGACAATGACCATGAAGCGGCAATTTCTTGCGATGGCGATGGCCCTTGGGTTTGTCGCGACACTCCAGCAAACAAGTGCGCGGGCCCAAGAGACACCTGATCTCAAACGGGTCGTGCTTTCGACCGGTGGCGTCGCCTATATGGAATACGAGGTCGAGGTCGATGGTGACGCAGAGATCATCTTCGCTGTGCGTCTCGATCAGGTCGACGATGTTTTGAAAAGTTTCATCGTGCTTGATGATGCCGGGGGTGTCGGTGCCGTCAGCCTGCCCGGTCGCCAGCCGCTCACCGATGTCTTCCGCGATCTGCCGTTTTCGCAGACAGCACTTGCCTCGCCTGTGGCCCTGCTTCAGGCGTTGACCGGTGAAGGGGTCGAAGTCTCCGGCCCGGTCGAGGCGTCGGGGCGCATTCTCTCGGTCGCACGTGAGACTGTCGCTGTCGACGGCGCAACCCTGACGCATCATCGTCTGACCCTGGCGACCGATACCGGCCTGATCCAGATCGTGGTCGAGGATGCCAGGTCGATTCGTTTCATCGACCCCGAAATCGAAATCCAGGTTGCCGCCGCTCTGGTCGCGATTGCCGAGCACCGCGTCCAGGATCGGCGCACCCTGACGCTGGTGTCTGCGGGCCAAGGCAAGCGGCTCGTCCGTCTGGGTTATGTCGTTGCTGCACCGCTGTGGAAAACGACCTATCGCCTGGCGCTGAACGGTGACGATACCGCTCTGCTGCAGGGCTGGGCGACGCTCGAGAACATGTCGGGCCAGGATTGGGACGGTGTCGAACTCACGCTTGTTTCGGGCAATCCCGTGACGTTCCGCCAGGCGCTCTATCAGTCCTATTGGGTGCAACGCCTCGAGGTGCCGGTCGATGTCGCGGGCCGCGTTCTGCCCGGTGTCGATCAGGGCACGGTGGGAGCCCTGATGAGCGACGACCAGCGCAATGCTCTGCTGCGAAGCGAAGCAGAGGCCGACATGATGTTGGCCGATACGGCGATGGAGTCGATGGCCTTCCTGGCCGAGCCGGCGCCTGGCCTGTCGTCACCTTCGCAGCTGGCCGGCGTTGGCAGTGCCTCGGGCGAGGACGCCGCGACCCAGGTCGTGTTCCGGATCGATGAGCCGGTGACCGTCACAAGCGGCGAATCCCTGTCGGTTCCGATCATCAGCCGGACTGTGGAAGCCGAGCCGGTCGGGCTCTATCAGCCCT
>Ga0233427_10002766_pt1 | contig 16053 bp, 8 predicted proteins | sample SI_118_April2016_5_FD_179885 | JGI IMG/M metagenome (GOLD analysis project Ga0233427, IMG submission 179885) | Seawater microbial communities from Saanich Inlet, British Columbia, Canada - SI_118_April2016_100_MG | ecosystem: Environmental > Aquatic > Marine > Inlet | place: Canada: British...
GAACATCTACTTCGGAGTTATTGTAAATGACACGGAACCGCAAAAAATCGTTGCCAGTGTCATGGAGCGGGATGAGGTGCCCTTCTTCGATGACTCCCTGTTCCTAGCCATCGACACCATGAACGACAACCGGAATGGCTATGTGCTCTGGACGAACTTGAACGGAGTCAAATATGACGCGAACGTCACGAATAACTCTTCCCTGAACTCCCAATGGGATGGTATCTGGGACGTGAAGACAAAGCGAACGAACACAGGGTGGCAGGCCGAGTTCAAGCTGCCCTTTTCAACTGTCAGGCATAGGGAGGGCGTGAACAAGTGGGGTTTCAACCTTTGGCGCAAATTGCCCAGAAACGGAGAGGCAGGCCGTTGGGCCAATTCAAGGCCGGAAATCCGAACCTACCATTTTGCGCAGGCCGGGAAAATTGAAGGGATACAAATCAAAAACAAAAGCCTTAACCTGGAGTTCACCCCGTATGTCGTTGCAGACAGCAGCAACTCAAGAACCTCCGGGGACGTCGGTGGTGACATCCGCTACCGTTTCAAACCAAACTGGACCGCGCACCTCACGCTGAACACGGATTTCGCCGAGACCGAGGTGGATGACCGCCGATTAAACTACACACGTTATCCGCTGTTCTTTCCCGAGAAGCGGGATTTCTTCCTCGAGGATGCCGAGGTGTTCACGGTGGGACAACAGGTGATGCCGTGGTCGGCACCGGAGATCGTCCCCTACTTCAGCAGGAGGATCGGCTTGAACCGCGATCAGCAAATCACGGATATCGATTACGCGGTTAAATTAACGGGCCATGAGGGCAAATATCACTTTGGCCTGCTCAATGCCGGGGTGGCTGGGTCATCGGTGACCCCCGATTCGAACCTGACCGTCGCCCGTATCAAGCGGGATGTGCTGGAGCAATCCTCGGTCGGCCTGATTTCCACGTTCGGCGATCCCAATTCCGATGATAATTCCAGCACTCACGGTCTGGATTTCCGGCATCGAACGGACAAGATGTTTGGGAACAAGATTTTTGAGGCTAATTCCTATTTGCTATCGAGCCACAACGCTGGGCAGGACGATGGAACCGCCTTTTCCCTCGAGCTACTGTATCCCAACGACCTGTTCAACGCCGGATCCACCTACCACCGTATTGACGAATCATTCAACCCCAAGCTCGGTTATGTCCGGCGGGCCGGGGTGAACAAGTTTCAAAATCATTTCAACTGGCAGCCGCGTTTCAACGAATCGAAAATCGTCCGGCAAATGTTCCTGTCTTATACCAACAGCATTTACACCAACCTGGGTGGCGGGGGCGAAACGATGGAGAATGGCGTGGTGCTGCCAAGAATTGTATTCGAGTCAACGGATGAGGTTTTTTTGAAGTACTCCCGCTTTACGGACAACCCGGCGATTGACTTCTTTGTTCCGGGCGCAGGCACCATCCAAACAGGGGATTATGAATGGAACACCATCACCATCGGGGCTGGCCTATCGAACAAACGTAAATTGGGGGCCACGGTCAACGTGTCTTTAAGTGATGATTGGTACGACTGGAAACGAACCGATTACAGCCTCGGGTTTCGCTGGAGCGTGAACAAACATTTGCTCCTCACGACCAGTCATCGTTACAGCCACTTCGAAAAAGACCACATTGACGAGGACGTCTTGCTGAATTCCGCAAGAATGCTGATCAATATCAACCCGAATATAGGGCTGCTCAACGTCGTGCAACACGACAGCTATACCGACACGGTTGGCCTCTACTCCCGGTTCCGGTGGGAATGGTCTCCAGGCAAGGAGATGTTTCTCGTGTTACGGCAGGGCTATCGCGACAAAATGGGAGGGTTCGATCTGGAAACCGAAAGGTACAGCATCAAGCTATCCAGTTCATTTAGATTCTAACCATGAAAAATCAGGAACGATATCACGGTTTGGACTTCGTCAGGGCCATGGCCATGTTGCTTGGTGTCGTCATACACACCTGTTGCTTTTTCAGGGATGACATTCTTTTCCCGTGGGCAACCGGCGAATACCAGGGTGATTCACTAAACACGTTTACAGTGGAATTCATCCATTTTTTCCGCATGCAACTGTTCATGTTGCTCGCTGGATTCTTTGCAGAATTAGTTTGCCAAAGGAAGGGAATGACTTATTTGCGTCGGGATCGAACAAAGCGAATACTCCTTCCATTTTTGATTGGCATTTTTCTTTTCATCCCCTTTCTCGAGTTTCTTCTAGAGTCAACTTGGGCCGGCAGATTCACGAATGTTTATGAAGACACAACCATCTTTGAAAAAATTACCAGCGTTTTACTATGGGGCGCATTTACGGATAAACCGATTTTTAATGAGATCGGCTTCTGGCACTTTTGGTTTATCTACTTTTTGTTGTTTTATTATTTCTTTCAATGGTTGTTCCACCAGCTTGGTAGTAGGGATTTTCTTTTCAAGAACAATGTATTTTTGAACTGGCTTACCCGGTTTACCTTGACCTACAAATGGGGATTTATTGTCTTAAGTTGCCTTGCCTTCCCTCTCCATTACTCGTTGCAGAGCCCCATGTTCTGGCCATCTCAATTTAACTTTCAGGTTAATGAAATGGTTTACTATTTCGGCTTCTATGTTTTTGGGGTTTATTTGTGTAAAAACATCCAATTATTGAAGCAATTGGCTAAACATTCCTGGTTTTACCTGATTATTTCACTCCCGTTTGTATTCCTTTTGAACGAACCAACGACAAGATATGATTTAATGCGGAGCGTAGTCGTTGATATCACGAGTTGGAAAATAGGGAACATACAATTGTGGGAAGAGGGAATTTTTGCTGACGGGTTAGGTAAATCAATCATCGTCATTCTTAGGTGTGCTGTTTCATGGACCTTATGCCTTGGATTCATCGGATTAGCTCACAGATATTTGAGCAATCCAAATCGTTATGTAAGGTACCTTGCGGACTCTGCTTATTGGGTGTTCTGGATTCATGTTATATTCACAAACGTTTTTTCCAAGTATGCACAACAGCTTTCAAGTGATAATTCTATGCTCAAAACCGTGGTGGTTTTTAACCTGTGCCTGTTCTGCATGTATTTTCTTTATAATAAGTGCATTCGTTATTCCTTTCTGGGAGATTATTTTATGGGAAAAAGAAAAGATCCATCTCATCCGGATGAAGCTCATTTCAGCTTAATTAAACTGACAAAAAAAGCGGCACCAGCATGTCTAGTTACTATTTTTATCGCATTTGTGTGGGGGCATCTGGACAAATCCATTCACGAAGGAAGCAAAAGAGAGGTTTTGGTCGAATCCTTTGTAGCAAGGAGTCAGGCTTGTCTAGAGAAGTATACGCTTCTTTCCGGTGTGGAAGATCGATACGGTCGAAATCCCCTTCACACCGCTTCACTGTTTCCTGAGTCACTTCGGAGATACAACCCTCTCCCTATTCTGTTCAAGAAATCGGTGAATATGAATGAACAAGATCTTGCAGGGCGAACTCCTTTGTTCTACGCCGTACGTACTGGCAATTTAAAGGATATAGAGCTTCTTATTCAAAAAGGTGCTGATTTAAATATTGCCGACAAATATGGCCATACGCCCGCCCATGTTGCGGCGATCAAGACAGGTGCCTACGACAAAAAGGCATCAGATAATAATTTGGCCATCCTCAAATTACTTAAGGAGAAGGGCGCGGATTTGACCCTGAAGGATTACAAGGGCCGCACCGCACATGACTGTTTGAAGTTTTTCGGCAAACGGGAATTGGATTAGCGTGAAAACACAAGAAAGATACCACGGGCTGGATTTTGTGCGGGCAATGGCCATGTTGCTGGGCTTGGGGCTGCATATTTGCATCTTTTTTATGCCCGCGGAAAGTTACTTGTGGTTCTCGGGTGAGTATAGCGGGGATCCGGTGAACCGATGGCTGCTGAATTTCATCCATTTTTTCCGAATGGAATTGTTTTTTTTGATGGCAGGTTTTTTTGCGGAGTTAGTGATTTTCAGGAAAGGGTTTCCCAGACTGTTAAAGGATCGAACGAAGCGAATATTGGTGCCGTTTGTTTTTGCGGTTCTTTTCATGGTGCCGCTGCACTTTTTTGTGATCAATGTAAACGGTTTTTATAGTTCGACTTTGGACGGAATGGGGCTCCTCGAGCGCTACAAGGCGTTATTCCTATGGGGGGTTTTTGAGGATCAACACATTTATGATGTATCGGATAGCTTGGCGCATTACTGGTTCATGCATTATCTGATCGTCATTTATGTCGCCCACTTTTTGCTGAGGCCGATCACGGATGTCATCCTGGGCAGCCTAGTGTTAAACCGATGTTGGCGTTTTTGTATCGAGCACCGATACGGCGTTTTTTTGTTGGGCCTAATCAGCCTTCCATTCCAGTATTCACTGACTGACATATTTTTTCCACCAAGTGGATATGATGTCCCGGTGTTGGATTTGGCCTTTTACGGTTTATATTATTTTGCCGGAGTGCTCCTGTTTAAATCCCGAGAATTATTAAGGTATTTGAGCCGTCATTGTTGGTTTTATTTCTTCGTATCGATTCCGTTTTTTATGTTTCTGGATGACCCAACAAAGAATTTTACATTCGGTGCCAGTGTCGTGGTGGATATCACCAGTTGGAGGATTTCAAATTTCAACATCCTGCATGAGGGCTTGTTTTACGGAGGGTGGCCAAAGGTGTTGATTGCGTACGGACGGGCGGTTGCCTGCTGGTTGATGTGCTTTGCCTTCATAGGGCTGGCGCACCGTTATTTAAACAAGCCAAATGCGACCATTCGTTATCTGGCCGACTCCGCATACTGGATCTATTGGATTCATCTACCATTGACATTCGGATTATCCAAGGTGGCACAGCAGGTGGAATCAATAAATTCATTGACCAAGTCGTATGTCGTCCTGCTGGTTTCGACGCTGATTATTTACTGGTCCTACAACACGTTCATTCGTTACTCGTATTTTGGTGATTTTTTCATGGGGCAGCGCAAGAACCGGGATGCGAAAGGAGAATCGGAGCTGGGAATCGCCAAACTAACGCAAAAGGTCTTTCCCAAGGCGATGATTGTGGGCTGTTTCGTTTTCTTCATCGGATCCATGTTTGAGTTTAACAATTCGTTCAAACGCGAGGATATCCTTGTCGAGGCGTACGTTGCTCGTAAGGCTGAAACGCTGTACACCGTAAAATCGATCGACGGCATCACGGACAAAAACGGTGATACGCCGTTACATACGGTTACCAAGCGACAGGAGAAGAATCGCCGGTACGATCCGATGCCAATTCTGATCAGCAAAGCGAAGAATGTGGACCCGGTCAACTCCGTCGGGCGCACCCCGTTATTCACAGCCGTCCGCAACGGCAATATCGGGGACATCAACCTGTTGCTGAACGCGGGAGCGCGACTGGATATCGCTGACAAGTATGGACACACGCCGGCCCACGTGGCGGCCATCAAGGCCGGCATCAAAAAACAGAAAGCCTCGGATCACTACATTGGCATTCTCAAATTACTCAAGGAAAGAGGGGCAGATTTGGACCTGAAGGATTATCGGGGACGTTCGGTGGAGGACTGTCTGATGCAATTCGCGAAGCAGAAATTATAGAAAAAAAGGCTTGCTTTTGTCTGGCAGGAGACTATTTTCTCATTACTGTTTCCAACAATTGAAAGGAACATTAACATGAAAAAAATAATCGCATTATTCGCAATGGCCGCTGCGGTGGTCGGAGTCCAGGCTGCCGAACTCAACCTGAAAGTGGACGGAATGGTCTGCTCGATCGGTTGTGTCAGCAAGGTCAAGCAGAGCCTGACCCTGCTCAAGGGAGTCGATATCAAGGGAACTAAGTTTGCTTCCGGCAAGCAGCTCGGCGAGGTGAAGGTCTCATTCTGTGACAAGACCACTTCGAAGAAAAAGATCCTGCAGGCCATCAAGAAGGCCGGTTACAAAAAAGTAGCTGTGGTGCCCCAAAAGAAGGCTAAAGGTAAAGCCACGAGCAAGAAGAAGGCTTAACTTTTCTAAGTTTTTTCAATCGGCGCTCCCTTTTGGGTGCGCCGATTTTTTTGTGCTCCTTCCGCTTGGCCAAGGGCTTGGATTTTTCTTTGCAACAGCGAGCGGTTACCTTTTGCTGTTGCGTGACGGCCGGCCAAGCGCTTGGCCAAGCGAACCTTAAATTCTCATGAACACCCTGTTGATCGCCCTGCTGGCCGGTGCCGGTTTTATCGTCGCCTATCACACGTACGGCCGCTGGCTTGGCAGTAAAATCTTTCGCCTCTCCGCTGATGCCGTCTGTCCCAGTGAACGGCTCGAGGATGGTGTGGACTACGTGCCGACGAGCAAGTCGGTGGTCTTCGGACATCACTTCACCTCGATCGCCGGCACCGGCCCGATCGTCGGCCCGGCGATCGCCATCATGTGGGGCTGGGTGCCCGCGTTGCTGTGGGTCGTGCTTGGCTCGATTTTCATCGGCGCGGTGCACGACTTTGGCGCGCTCGTCGTCAGCTTGCGCAATAACGGCCAAACCGTCGGCGACATCGCCGGCCGCGTGCTCAACAAACGCGTACGGTTACTTTTCCTGTTCGTTTTATTCATGGCGCTGACGGTGGTTTTGGCGATTTTCGGTTTGGTGATTGCCGCCGTGTTTAAGCAGTACCCCGCCGCGATTTTCCCGTGCGTGGTGCAGATCCCCATCGCGGTGACTATCGGCATGCTGCTGCATCGCAAGGGAGTGGGCCTGTTGGTGCCGTCGCTTGTTGCGTTGGGCGTCATGTATCTTTCGGTCGTGTTCGGCAACGGCGGCGCGCTTGGCTCGTTCAACGCCGCACTCGCCGCCTGGCCCATTTGGCAGTGGGTCGTCGTGCTGCTGGTGTATTCGTACATCGCCTCGGTGTTGCCGGTGTGGACGCTGCTGCAGCCGCGCGATTACATCAACTCGCTGCAACTCATCTCCGCGCTCGCGCTGATTGTTGCAGGCCTGTTCGCCGCCGCTCTTTTTGGATTCACGCCAAGCGGAGCGGACAGCAACCAAGCGCTGGAGTTCGTCGCTCCGGCGTTCCAATGGCACCCCGAAGGGGCTCCGATGATTTTTCCGTTCCTGTTCATTACAATCGCTTGCGGGGCGGTGAGCGGTTTTCACTGCCTCGTCTCCAGCGGCACGAGCAGCAAACAGTTGAAGTGCGAAACCGACGCCCGATTCGTTGGCTACGGCAGTATGCTCACCGAGGGTTTTCTCGCCACGCTGGTCATCCTAGCCTGTGGCGCCGGGCTTGGTCTCGGCCTGATGAAGGACGGAACACTGCTCACCGGCGAAGCCGCCTGGCAGGCGCAGTACGCATCGTGGAGCGCCGCCGGATCGCTCGGGGCCAAGGTCGGCGCGTTCGTGAACGGCTCGGCGAATTTCCTTCAAGCGCTTGGCTTGTCCGCCGCTGTGTCGGTCGCATTGATGGGCGTGCTCGTCGCGTCGTTCGCCGGCACGACGCTTGATACCGCCTGCCGTTTGCAACGCTACGTCGTGCAGGAACTGGCCGCCACGCTTGGCGGCAACTCGTTTGCCGTGCTGCAAAACAAGCATGGCGCAACGATCTTTGCCGTTGTCATCGCCGCAGCCATGGCCGCCGTGCCGCCAGGCGGAGCCGAGTGGAGCATCGCCAACGCCGGAAAGGGAGGGCTCATCCTTTGGCCACTCTTCGGCGCGACCAACCAACTGCTCGCCGGGCTGTCGTTTCTTGTGATCACGTTTTATCTGTGGCGGCGTGGTCGCACGATCTGGTTTCTCGTCTTCCCGATGGTGTTTATGCTCATCATGCCGTTGTGGGCGATGATCCATCAACTTTTCGTCGCGCCCGGCTGGCTCGTGGCGGAGCAACCGGACTACCTGCTTGGCGGCATCGGGCTTGCCACCATCGCGCTGGAAATCTGGATGATCGTTGAGGCCATCAATCTGTTCCCCAAAGCCAAAGGTGTCCTCGAGGAAAACATCCCCAACAAACAACCGGCGTGAATACAAAAGACGAGCAATGAAGCGAATCGGATTATTCGGTGGCTCGTTCGACCCGGTGCACAGCGGCCACTTGCTGATGGCCCGCGCGGCGCTGGAGGAGTTGTCGCTCGACCGATTGTTCATCGTCCCGGCCGCACAGTCGCCGTTCAAGCCGGAGCAGCGACCGGCTCCGGCCAAGGCGCGACTGCGATGGCTGAGATTGGCCTTCGCCGGCTGCACCGACTGCGAAATAGACGCGCAGGAAATCGAGCGCGACGGTGTCTCATACTCCATCGACACAATTCGCCACTACGCCGAACGCTTCTCCGAGGCCAAGCTGCATTATCTGATCGGCGCCGACCACGTGCCGACGTTGCCGCAATGGCGCGAGGCCACCGACTTGGCCAAGCTCGCCGATTTCGTCGTCGTGCCGCGCCCCGGCCAAGCGGTCGCAGATTTCCCCGAACCGTTTTGCGGCCAAGCGCTCCGCGGCTGGCCGTTTGAGGTATCGTCGTCCGCCATCCGCGAGCGGCTTCGCTTTGGCCAATCGATCGACGGCTTGGTTCCGAGCGCCGTCGCTGAGTCGCTCCAAAATGACAATCCCTACACTTAGCCGGCTTTGGCTCGCGTTGGGTGTGGAGATTCTCTAGGTTGCTGCTTCGCCATGTTGTTGCTGAAACGTTTTTTTTGTCACTCGTTCGCGCTGGGTTTTGTAGCGCTTGGCTTGCAGGCGGCGGATTGGCCGCAGTATTTGGGGCCGGGTCGGGATGCGGTTTATCCGGGCGAGGCGCTGGCACGCGCCTGGCCAAGCGATGGGCCGAAGGTGTTGTGGCGCAAAAAAAATATCGGAGCGGGGATGAGCGGGGTCGTCGTGGCCAAGGGTAGGGCGATCCTGTTTCACGAGGTGAATCGATACGACACGATAGAGTGTCTCGACGCCAAGACCGGCAAAACGCTTTGGGAAAACAACTACGCCTCGAGCTTTGTCGCCGGTTACGGGAGCGCCGCCGGGCCGCGGGCCACGCCGTCGATTGTCGGGGATAGGGTTTACACAATGGGCGGGCAGGGCATCGTGGTCTGCACCGACTTTGCGACAGGTAAAACGCTTTGGAAAGTGGACACGCAGAAATCGTACCGCGCTTCCGACGGTTTTTTTGGGATGGCCTGCTCGCCGCTCGTCGAGAGGAACGCAGTGCTGCTCAATATCGGCGGCGAGGCGGGGGTCGGGATCGTCGCGCTCGATAAAAACTCCGGCAAGCTGCTTTGGAAAACGCTCGATGACGAGGCCAGTTACTCGTCGCCGGTGATGGCCACGCTGCACGGCAAACGCCGCGCGGTGTTCTTCACGCGCACCGGCTTGGCCGTGGTCGATCCGGCCAACGGCAAAATCGATTTTCAAAACCGTTGGCGCGCGCGAAACCAAGCCTCGGTGAACGCCGCCGCGCCGCTGGTTGTTGGCGAGTTGGTTTTTTTGACGTCCAGCTACAACACTGGGGCACTCGTGCTGCGGATGGCAGGCGGCAGTTACAAAAAAGTTTGGTCCAACGACACGAGTCTCTCGAGCCAGTACGCGAGCGTGATGCACCGGGGCGGATTTATTTACGGCACACACGGGCGAGCAGATGTGCCGCCGGTTCCGGCGCTGCGCTGTGTCGAGTTGGCCACCGGGAAGGTGCGCTGGAGCGTGGATGATTTCGGCGACTGCATGATGCTGCTCAGCGGCGACCGACTGCTGGCATTGATGGAGAGCGGTGAACTGGTGCTTGGCCAAGTGACTCCGGCCGGGTGGCGGGAGATCAGCCGTTCGCAAGTCGTCGGCTCCGGCGCACGCAGCCAACCGGCCCTGGCTGATGGCCGGCTCTACGTCCGCGACCGAAACCAAGTCGTCTGCCTGGCCGTGCCATAGGCCAAGTGGGCGGGTCAGGCCCAGTCGCCGGCAAGGGTGACGAGCTTTGTGATGTTGGTGGTGGGGCCGCTGACGATGAGGACCGTGCCGGGGTCGAGGATGGTCTCCGGGGCCGGCTTGATGACATATTGTTGCTGGCCCGTTTTGCGGACGGCCAGGACGCGCAATCGGGTGCGGTTGAACAGGCCGGCCTTGGCCAAGCTCACGCCGGCCAGCTCGGTGCCCTCGTTGACCACCACGGCCTCAAAACGTACTGCACCACTTGAGTCGATCATCCGGTCGAGCACCGTGGCTGCCGTTGGCCGTAACAGCTCCGAGGCCATTCTGCGGCCTCCGATTTTTGCAGGGCAGATTGTCTCGGCCCCGGCCCGTTGAAGCCGGAGGTGATCCGCTTCATCTGTCACGACACTCAGCACCCGGATGGAAGGATTCGCCTGCATGGCGGTGAGCACGACGATAAGGTTGTCGCGGTCAGATGATAGGGTTGTGGCCAGGCTGCGGGCGTCCCTGACATTTGCCCTAGCGAGGACGTCCGGGGAGTAGGGTTCGCCCTCGATCACCTGCACGTTTGGCAGGGTTCTGCGAAATTCGTTGAGGGCTTCGCGGTCGTTGTCAATGCAAACACAGGTTCGTCTTGTGGCAAACAACTCCGCCGCGATGATTCGGCCAACCGCCCCGGCACCGCAAATAATGAAATGGCCATGCAGTTCCAAGCCGCCTTCCGCTGACTCTCCTTCGGCGACTGGGGCCGTATCCTCTGGTTGCCCCGGTTGTTGTTCCGGCGTCGTCTCATGGTCCGGGCTTGCGGGAGACTTGGCGATGGCTTGGGAGAGCTGGCTGATGGTCTCCCGGGTGCCGAGCATGATCAGTTCGTCATCCTCATGGAGAAGTGCGTCGTTCGCCGGGTTGAAGGTGTAGATTTCACCTCGCCGAAACGCCACGATCTCCACCCCGGCGGCTTGGGCCAACGGTAGGCTGCCCAAGGTGCGTGCGTCGTCTTTTTTCTGGAGGTGAATCTCGGAGATGACGAGATCCTGTGTGCCATCGTGGCCAAGGATGATCCCGAGGAATTCAACCATAGTCGGCCGGATCAACTCGCTGGCAATCCGAAGCCCGATGAGTTTGGCCGTGTTCACGACGGAGTCCGCCCCGGCATATTGAAGTTGGCGATTTGACTGCTCCCTGACGCAACGACTGACTATCCTGACGCTTGGGGAGAGTTGGCGCGCGGTGACGGTTGTCACGAGGTTCGCCCGGTCATCCGACATCACGGACACCACGCCCCGGGCTCGATCCACCGCGGCGGCCTCGAGTGACTCGACATCGGTCGCGTCCCGGTTAAGGCATGCAATGGTGGGGTGTTTTTGTCGCAGTTCGCGAATCACCTCGTTGTCCCGGTCGATGACGACGCAGTTCACGCCCTCCTTTTGTGCCTGCTCCAAAACCATGCGCCCGTTGCCGCCGCCGCCGCACAGGATCAAGTGGCCGGTGAAACGCTTGATTTGTTTTCGCGCCCGCTTGGCTGCGGCAATTTCCTGATACTGTCCCTCGACGAAGAACGAGGTCACTTGAGCGATGACATAAAGGAAAAAAGTTATCCCGATGATCGCAACGAGGGTGGTCAGCATGCGTGTCCACGGCGTGAAGTCGGCGTACAGCGTCTCGCTGACTTTGTCGTAGCCCTCCTCGCTGGTGTGAGGGTCGGTGTTGCTCTCCCACCGGTAACGACCGTTGGCATCTTTGTATACGGCGCATTGCTCGGTGCCGAGCAGGTCGGTGTAGCCGATGGTGGTCAGGGTGATCGCGGAAAAATAGAGGCACTCGGTGAACTCCCACTTGTCGTCAGCGAGGCTCAACCACCTTTTGCCGTAACCGGCGTTCATGCCGCAGATGCAGCCGGTAAAGTAAAACAGGGCGGTGCAGCCCAGCACCACCAGTGCCCCCAGCTTGAACGCTTTTCGGCCGCGGTTGGCCAGCGAACCGGTTTGCGTCTCGCTCATTTAACTCTCCGGATGAATCCAGACTCTGGCACCATCCGGGAAACTGGCCTTCGGAACGTTTAGCCGCGTGATGGCGTTCACCGGCTCGGGTGCACCTTGGACTGTGGCTGTGCCGGAAAGCAGAATAGCCACCTTGCCGTATAGGTCGAGGGAGTCGTCCGGCGCGGGGGAGTCGACCTCGCCCTCGCTGAGCCAGCGGCGGAACTCCCACTGCGACATGTGGAGATAAGGCTCCTGACTCTTGAGAAGGTTTTCGGCGAACCGCCGGCCGGCGGTTTCCCACAAACCCTGGGCCAAGGCGGGTGATTCCGCCATCGCCTCGTTCATCTCTTTGCTGCGCATCCAGAGCGCGGTCACCGAGGTGTCGGCGATCACGTCGGCCGTGCGCGGCACGCCGGCTAGCACTGCCATCTCGCCGATCACGCTGCCCCGGCCGAGGATGTCCACGACCGTGTCCATGATGGATATTTTCACGCTACCCCGGGTGATGAGGATCATGCCATCGCCTCGGTCACCTTGTTCCATGATCATGTCGCCCGGTTGATAGGTGCGTTTGTTGGACAGCCCGATGATTTTTGTGATGTTATCCTCAGACAAGCCCTTGAGCCACGTCACCTCACGCAATATCTCCTCCGGTTCCGGCAGGCGCAGAACCAGCGCCCGGTCCATGATCTCCTTCATGCGGCCCTCAACATCGACGATCATCTGGTCGGCCTCGTCCAGTTCAATTGTTCCGGCGGCCTTGAGTTTCTTAATTGTGTTACGCTCGTGGTTGAGCACCGACCGGGCAGCGTCCTTGGTCTCGATGCCGACGATCAGCTCGGGGTAATCTTCCCGCATGTCTCGCAGGAAGTTCAGCCCACGCAGGCGGTTCTGCATTATTTCCCCTTTCAGCAGTTTAGCCTTTTCATCGGCGGCTTCCTTTCCGATATCCCCTTCGGTGTTGGCCACCAGGCTGTCGACCAGCTTGGCCACCTCTTCCTGGGCGATGACAAATGACTTGGCCGATTCATAGGTTGTGGCCAGCCGATCCATGAAAATTTGCCTGAAAACCGGCAGCCCCTTGAGTGACTCCATCCACTTCGGCACCTCCCAGATGTTGTCGAGATAGTCCCGGTCGCTCAACGGCACCTTGCCGCCCTGGTCGAGCACCTCCTTGATGTTGTTGTACAGTTGGTTGACGCCGCCTGCACCAAGAAGACCCTCGCGGTTTTGTTTCCAGTAGTTGCTCGATTCCTTCTCAAGAATGCGCCGGCGTGTCTCGGCGACCGTGTCAATCGCATCCGGATCTCCCTCGACATCGGTGATGACGATGGGCTGTGGCAGAAAGTCGCGTACACGGCTCCAGTTCGCGCCGCCGAGGAACGAGTCGGACTTGAGCACGTCCATTTCGTTCTCGCAATTTTTCACAATGCTGGCCGAGGTGGCGGTCATCATCTTGGCCTTGACCGCCGGGATGCGGGTCAAGCCAAGGCCATTGACGAGAAACTTGATGGTGGTGGCGTTGACCAGCAGGGTCAGCAGCACGATGCCGGAAATCAGGAAGAGAAACTGGTCGCGAATCCGCTTGGAGATGCCAAGCAACGAAGCCTCGATAACCGCTCCGTCACCGCCTTCGATTACGATTTTGCCGTTGGCTAAGCGCTCGCGCTGCACGGCAAGCTTCGCTCCATCATCGTCAAACGGTTTCAAATAATCACCGCCGATGGCCAAGCCGGCGATGGCCGCGCCTGCGTGTTCCTCGCCGTGGCTTTCGCCGTGTGCGTCGTCATGAGTTTCGCCATGCGCCGCGGCCAAAGTGAGGGCGACACTCTCCAACTGCTCCCGTTTGCCGTCGGCATCCACAAAAAAGACCTTTGAGTCCGCCGTGTAACCGTGGCCCCCGTTCTTCACTTCAAAGTGCATCTCGGGCGCTTGGCCATAAACCACCAAGGCCAAGGCCAAGCCGATGGCCCCGCGCAATGCCCCCCACCAGACCACGACCGCATCCTTCTTGGGGAGGCCATAGCCGGTTTTGCGCATGATCGGATAAAGCACACCGATGTTCACGAAGCGCACGAGGTGAATCACCACGTAAACCAGCGCCAAGACGAGATAATCGATCGGCTGCGGGTGAACCTTGAGCGCGATGACTACGCCAACCACGATGAAGATAACCACGTTGGCCACGAAGGCGGTGAACTCCCAAAACTCGTGCATGAAATGCTGCACCTCCGGGCTGATCCGTGTACGGCCCATCCCCGCCCAGACCAAGCCCAGCGTCACCAAGCCCAGCACGCCGGAGATGGCGAAGAAATGTTCGCACGCATAAAAAACGAGGTATGCCGTCATCAGCATCACCGATGTTTCCACCAGCGGATCGTTGAACACCCGCTTGACCCACGCCACGCCGACGAGACCCACCACGATGCCCAGCGCCGCGCCGCCCAAGCCGATGACAAAAAATCCCGAGATGGCGCTTCCCACCGTGAACACGCTGGCCCCGGTCACCGCGCCGATGAGCACGACAAACGCCACGATGGCCGTGCCGTCGTTGAGCAGCGATTCGCCCTCGATAAGCGTGCCCAGTTTTTTACTCGCGCCAAGTTCCTTGAGCAGCGCGACCACGGCGACGGGATCGGTCGCGCTCACCACGGCCCCGAATAACATCGCGAGGTACAAGCCCAAATCCCCTGTGCCGATGTTCCACTCGGTCAGGCCCCAGCCAAGTGAGTAGATGACCATGACGCACCCGCCGGTCATTAGCGTTGCCGTCACGATGCCCGGCCCCGCCATGTAAAACGCGTTCCAAAATGATTTCTTGAACACGTGCACATCCAGCGCGTACGCCGCCTCGAAAATTAGGATCGGCAGGAAAACATAAAGGATCAGGTGCGGGTCGAGATTGGCCCCCCACTCGACGGAGCCGCGCAATGCATCCATCAGCTTGGCAAGAAAACCGTCGTGCCCCACGCCGTGCCCGGCGGCATGAGCGCCCCCCTCGTGGGCCCCGCGGAAGGCGAAGCCAAGCCCCAGCCCGATCAACATCAGCACCACCGTGAAAGGCAAGGGAACCTTGTTCAAAAAGTGCCGCGCCGCCGCTCCGATGATCAGCGCGAGGATCAGGAAAAACAGTCCGTACAGGTAGCCGTGGTCTCCGCCGGACGCCAGAATGGGGTTGATTATAGTTGATGGGTTCATCGGAAAGATACTTGCCCGTACAGCACGCAGCCTGTTCTGGCAAGCGTTTTTGACGCGAATGGCGGGCGCTTGGCCAAGCGAGAGGTGCGTTCAGGCAGTGATGCCCTGTGCCTTGGCCAAGCCTGAAAATACGCCAGCCGCCGCCATCAACTCATCAAAATCCCCCTCTTCGATGATCGCACCCCGTGACAGTACGATGACCCGGTCCATCGAGCGCAGCGTGGACAGTCGATGCGCCACGCAAAGCACTGTGCGGTGTTCGCTCAATTGGTCGATGGCGCTCTGCACCTCGGCCTCGGCCTTGGAGTCGAGTGCGGCGGTGGCCTCGTCGAGCACGAGGATTGGCGCGTTGCGGACGAAGGCCCGCGCGATGGCCAGGCGCTGGCGCTGCCCACCGGAGAGTGTGACACCTCGCTCGCCGATGCGGGTGTCGTACCCCTCCGGCAACGCGGTGATGAACTCGTGCGCGTGTGCGTGCTGTGCCGCCGCCTCGACCTGCTTTCGGGTGCAGTCCGCTCGGCCAAGCGCAATGTTCTCCGCCACCGTCAAGTCGAACAACACCACCTCCTGGCTGACGAGCGCCATCTGCTCGCGAAACTCCTTGATGCTCAAGCCGCGCAGATCGTGCCCGTCCAGCTTCACGGTGCCCGCGTCGGGGTCGTGAAACCGGAACAGTAAATTAATCAGCGTGCTTTTGCCAGAGCCGCTCTCGCCGACGATGCCCAGCTTGGTTCCCTTGGGGATGGAGAGATCGAGCCCGGTCAGTACCGGCTCCTCCTCGTACGCGAACGAGATATTGTCGAACTGGATGCCTTGCTCGAATCCGGTCACTGGCTTGGCCTCGGGGCGCTCGAGGATGTCCGGCTTTTCGGCGAGAACATCTTCCAGGCGTTCGGCACCGATGCTGGCTTCCTCGATGCTCACGTGTAGGCGGGCCAGCTTCCGGATCGGTGTGTAAAACATGATCACACCGGTGAAGAACACG
>Ga0233427_10002783_pt1 | contig 15967 bp, 10 predicted proteins | sample SI_118_April2016_5_FD_179885 | JGI IMG/M metagenome (GOLD analysis project Ga0233427, IMG submission 179885) | Seawater microbial communities from Saanich Inlet, British Columbia, Canada - SI_118_April2016_100_MG | ecosystem: Environmental > Aquatic > Marine > Inlet | place: Canada: British...
ATTCCAATCATCCAAGCCAGAGCCTTTTCTTTTTGGGTATCCTTCAACCAACTGGCCAAAGTGTGGGCTGTTATAATTCCAAGAGCAGGAAAGATCATGAAAAGGTATCGTAGAGTCTGGTTTCTACTAGTGCTCATAACTACAAATGGAATGGAGACCCATAGAAAGAGAAAGATTGATCGACAGTCCTTTTCCTTAAAAGATTTTTTTGCAAACAAAAATACCCCTGCCGCCGTCACCGGCAACCAAGGCCAATAGTTCCTCAGCATGTCTTTTAGATAACCAAATATATATAGTGGGTTATTCGACAAAAAATCTTGGGGAACAAGTTTCATATGTGTTGTTTTAAAATGCCGCTGGATGAACAAATCTCCAAATATATACCAATTAACCAGGTACCAGCTACATCCCACCAACAAAGCTAACACCACGCCTGTCATAAATCCTGGGTCAAAAATTTTTTTAAAACCTCTGTACCAGCACAGAAACACAACACCTATCACGACAGGGAAAAACCCAAGCACACTTTTTGTCAACACAGCGCACCCTGCCATTAATCCATAAAGCAAAAAAAATTTTCTACTTTCTAAACCTTTTATCAAGCAATACATTGAAGAAGTTACAAAAAAAGCAAGCGTAATATCTAACATTGCTCTTCGTGAAGAATCCAAAAAAAGCCCCGGAAAAAGAAGCACAAATGCAGCCAAGAAAGATGTCCAATTATCTTTATATAGGTAATTACAAAGCGAATATGTTAAATAGACGATTAAAACTCCAAAGATCGCCGAAGAAAAAACAGCCCCATAACCAGACACACCAAAAACCTTATAGGCAAGACCTGTAAACCAAAAAGGCAGGGGTGGGTTATCAAAAAGGTGTGCAGTTCCATTCCATGTAACCACCCATAAGCTATCTGAAGAAAAAATTTCTCGCGCCTTAATTGCATAATAAGCACCGTCAAAGTTTGTAATTCCTCTATCAAGTTGGCGCCCTAAAAAAATAAGCAAAGACGAATAAACTAGAAAAATTATTTGAAATGTTTTATTAGATAATATCCTGAGCATTGAATCCTTCACTGGTGCCCCACCTCTTCAATGACTATTAAAATTTAATGTAATGTACAACAGAAAATAATTTACTAATTCTGAGAAAATGCGCTGAGGAACAAAAAACTTAAAACAGCCAAAATTTCACAAATAGCTATTTAAATGATCTCTAGCTTTTTGATCGAGGTCACAAGGAAAAAGAAAACCAAAAGTTTCTAAACGCCAAATCAATACTTCCGGGCCCTTTAAAAGACGGTACCAGTAAAAAAAAACATGTATAGGGGACATGGAATTTAGTCCAGAGCGACAAAAAATAAAATTTATCAGTTGCTTGCGTGAGTGCCGAACAAGCTTCCAATTACACCGATCATTCAAAACACGAATCAAACGGACAAAGTTTAAAAAAATTTGAATCAAGCAAGTTTCCCCTCTAAAACCTTCTTTAGGTCATCAATGTTTTGCATTTTCGCCACTTCTTCATTAGTAAACTTTACTCCAAATTCTTGTTCTATGGTTATCATTAAATTCACATGATTAAAAGAATCCCACCCGGGAACATCAGTTGCAACTAATCCTTCACTCAAAATTAAATCTGGATTATTAAAAAGGGTTCGGAAAATATCTGTCAGTTTTTCTAGTTGTTGATCGGTCATTAGATTACTCCTGCTTTTAGATAAAAAAAATTTATGATATTTAAATTTTTGACACAGATAAATTACCGAACGAAAAAGAAGTTGCAGCGTATTTGGATTTACCCGAACTTATTTTATTTATTTTAAATTCGCTTAGCATCTATGGGAGGTCTCCCACAAGCTTTATTCAATTCTATCATGATTATAACAATCATACGATAAGTTCAATCACCAAATTTGATCAGAAAAAAACATTCTAGCCATTTATCAATCATGGCTAAGAAATTTCTATAGCAGTAAATTGTTGCTCGCGATATAAGGTCTAATCTTTTTTATAAATTCATGAGCATGGTACCTTTATTTTCAGATAAATCAGTGTAAGGTGTCATGGTCTCTGCCTTTTTGAATTAACTTAAATTTTATTTCCATTTAATTCTTAAACCAAAGGCAATTTTATTATTATAAATTAGGTTCTCTTTATAACCACAATAAATAGACCGATGATTTACTAATTGAAATGTTATTAAATTCATTTTCTTTTCTTTTTTTATTTCTTCCTGTCGCTTTGTTCTTCTTTTACTTGGCAGGATCTAGTCGTTTTCAGCTTGCTATTCCTTGGCTTGCTGGAATTTCTCTCACATTTTATGCCTTTTTTGGGTGGACACTCACAGTTCTTCTGGTCGGCTCTATTATAATGAACTATGCCCTTGGAATGCTTCTCAATGACAATTCTCCAAATAACAGAAAAAGAGCAAAGTTGACTCTTTTTTTTGGGATTATTTGCAATATAGGAGTCCTTATTTTTTTTAAATACTTTGACATTTTTGGAGGAACGCGACCTAGTGCGTTCACAATAGATTTGCGACCCAACTTAATAATGCCACTTGCCTTATCATTTTTCACCTTTCAACAAATAATGTATCTTGTCGAAACTTGGCGAGGAAAATTGAAGGATACGAAATTTTTACATCACTTCCTATATATAACTTTTTTTCCGCAGTTGTTAATCGGGCCAATTGTCCGTCCCAGTGAATTTTTCCCTCAGCTAAAAGATAAGAATGTTTTTCATATTGATGCAGCGCGTTTTGCTACAGGCTTAACACTAATCTCTTTTGGGTTATTTAAGAAAGTAATTCTTGCTGATGGTATTAGTCGCTATGCTAATTCCGCTTTTGATGCAGCTGCCCAAGGTGCAATCTTAAGTTTGGAGGAAGCCTGGAGCGGAGCTTTATCTTTTACACTACAAATTTATTTTGATTTCTCCGGTTATTCTGACATGGCGGTCGGCCTTGGGTATCTGTTCGGATTTCGACTTCCCAATAACTTCAATTCACCCTACAAAGCATCCAGTTTGATTAGTTTTTGGCATCGTTGGCACATAACTTTATCACAATTTGTTAGAGATTATATTTACATTCTTTTTGGAGGCAATCGTCATGGATCTCTAAGGCGGTCCGTCAATATAATTAAAATTATGTTGCTTGCGGGTATTTGGCATGGAGCGGGTGCCACCTTTATTATATGGGGTGGCGCCCACGGTATCGGGTTGGTTATTAACCATTACTGGCAGGATTTTAGAAAATCTTTAGGACACTCCCTAAAAAATGAAAGCTTTTTCAGCAAAATAACATCCCGCATTGTTACATTTTTAACAGTAACAGTTTTATGGGTTTTTTTTCGCGCCGAAAACTTTGATTCTGCTCTTTCTATATTTCAATCTCTTATAGGTATGCACTCACCTCCAGAACCTGGTTTTAATAATATAAAGATAAGTGAAGACAGGTTATGGTTTTTTCTTTTGATTATATGGTTTGCTCCAAACACTCAGGAAATTATGTCCGGGCATTTACGTGAACATAAAGAAATAGCTGGAATTGAGCAATCTCCCGTTGAGCAAAAGAGATGGTATCAATGGCACCCCAATCAATGGTGGGCGGCGCTAATAGCTACTTTATTTATTGTAAGTACCTTGAAACTTACACAGAGCAACGAATTTATTTATTTTCAATTTTAATCAATAGAACTGTGAAAAACTATATTAAGTTTCTTATTATTTTTTTTCTAAGTGTCAGCCAAGTATTTCTATTAATTGCAGCAATTAATTGGTGGGTGGATCCTTATGGGATTTTCCACACTGAAAAACATAACCCCCAAAAGCCTATTTGGATGTCAAAACAACTGAGATTGGCAAAAGCATACAAACTTAAAGCGTTAAAGCCCAAAGGGATTGTAATGGGGACTTCATCATCCCAGTTAGGAATTGATCCAGACCATCCCGGGTGGGATGAAAATACACAACCACGCTACAACATTGGTTTACCGGGCGCTAACCCATATGAAACACTACGTTACTTTCAACATTCACAAGAAATTAGCCAGCCTAAACAAATTTTAATCGGTTTAAACTATGTTGTTTTTAATTTGTTTTTCCCATTGAGTGATGATTTTAATGAGTCACATATGGTTGTTTCTAGTGAAGGTACTTTAAAAAACCATTCTCATGATAATTTATCACTAACCCTTCTTTCACTTTCTGCGACCAAAGCCAGTCAAAAGAAACTATTTTATCGTGGAAATGGAACCCATTTTTTAAATGGGAGAGCTATACCCCAGGAAAATGCTAGTGAATCAAGAAACAGCCGCCTTGCTTTGATGAATGCCGCGACAAAGTTTGTTCCCATGCTTTTAATGCCCCCACCAGGACATCGTTTTTGCCTTTATGATGAAACAGAGAGTAATTATAATTTTTTATATCTTAGAAAAATATTAAAGTTAGCTAAAGAAAATAGATCAGATGTAAGGCTCTTTATCCAACCAACACATGTTTATTTATTGGAGGTACTTAGAATTTTAGGAATGGAGAAAGGCTATGAAAAATGGCAAAAAGAATTAATCAACGTAGTCGAAGATATTAATAGCAAGTACTCAGAAAGTCGACCGTTCCCTTTATGGAACTTTGGTGGGTATAATTCAGTGACCATGACGGAGGTTCCTCCATCAGAAGCAGCTAACCGGTCAATGCTTTGGTACTGGGATCTTGGACATTATAATAAAATGCTAGGCGACTTAATCCAAGATAGAATTTTTAATTTTCACCAGCCAGGAAGGTTAGTTCCTGAGGATTTTGGTACAAGAATAAACTCTATAAATATTGACTTGCACCACAACACACAAAAAATTAAGCAACGACAATACATGAAAACCTATCCAAATGATATTAAGGAACTTACTGAAAGAGTCAATGCTTCCAAGAAAAATATTAGGCCATTTAATTGCAACCAGTTAGCAACTGCCATTCAATAACTAGCTATCTAAAGGCTTTGAGGCGTTTAGTTTATGACCAAAGATTGTTTCTTAAGATAAAAACTAAACTTTGGGTTTACATACAATTTTTATACTCTTTGACCTCATATTAATTGGTACTATTCCCCATTTTCATCTATTTCGTTTAGAATGATTGAAACAATTTAGATGTTAAGGATACATTATAAAAATAAATACACCCACCCAGGAATTACCCTATTATGTTTGAGTATTAATCACAATAGGTTGTATTGGTACAGGAGCTGGATCTATGCTTAAAAAAATTTTTCTAGTAGATGTTGAATTTGACATGACTACCGGTGGAAGACGGCAAGCTGAAAAATGGGATAACCAACTTCAATCTAAATGGTCTCATCACCCATTAGGATTAATGTACCTAGTTTCAAGTACACGCAAAACTCACCCAGATATAGAATTTAAAATTCTACATACCATTACCTGCAATAATGCAGAAAAAGATATTAAAAATATAATTTCAGAGTTCAAACCCGACCTTATAGGAATTCGTGCTCTATCTATATGTTCAGGAGAGTTTAAGTCCCTTGCTGAGTTAATTAGGAATGAGGCCCCAAAAACTCCTTTTATTGCTGGAGGACCATATGCTTCTGCTTCGTATGAATATATCTTGGGTTTTTCACCAACTCTTGTTGACCTTATTGTAATTGGCGAAGGTGAAATAACTTTTGTAGAGCTAATAACTTGGCTATGTGAAAAAGGGTCCCTACCCTCATCTCTAATGGGGACTGCCGTTCCATGTGAAGATGGAATCAAAGTTAACGGATCTAGACCTATCATTGAAAATCTTGATGTAATACCAGCGCCAGCTTACGATGTAATAAGCTTGAAAGATTATGCAGGCATATCTAACCATGCATTACAAAGTGCTGATAGCTGTGCTTTTATAGAAACATCGAGAGGTTGTACTTACAAATGCTATTATTGTCATGCTGCTTTAAGTAAAACTGTGAGACGCCGGTCCCCCAAGCTTGTACTTGATGAGATTTCAGAACACTATCACACGAGAGGAATACGAGACTTTGTTTTTGTAGATGATATTTTTAATGTCCCCAAAAAAACTGGCAAAGCAATTCTTAGAGGAATAATTGAACTTTTCCCTGGAGTGCGAATAAATTTTTCTAACGGTTTACGAGCTGATCAATTGGACGACGAATTTCTTGATTTACTTGAAGAAGCCGGAACTGTCCATTTAGCCTTGGCAATTGAAACAGCTATCCCTAGACTACAAAAACTAATTGTTAAACATTTGAACATTATTAAAGCAAAAGAGGTAGTTCAAAAATGTTCTAAGCGTTTCATTACCTGCGCATTTTTTATTATTGGCTTTCCATCAGAAACAATGGAAGAAGCTATGGAAACTGTAAACTTCGCCAAAGACCTTACCCACCTAGCTCAACCTGTTTTAAGTATTTGCAGAGTCTATCGAGGAACTCCACTTTTTGACGCCCTTAACCCTACTCCTGAGCAAACCAGATTAATTGACGAGCAAATGACCGTAGCTACCCATTCAAAGTTAGCTGGAAGTAATTATTTCTACGGAGATTTTTTTTCCGAAGAAAAGGTGCCCTTAAGGGGAGAGGGAATCACTAATATTAGGTGGGAATGGATGCGTAACGTCACTCTAAATCCAAACAGAGTCCACAATAGTTATAAGGTTATGAAAAAGTTTTTTACAGAAGATCAAGTTGTAAATTTTTATAAAAACTTTATGGATAACCCAAATTTCTCAAAAACGGACTTAGATAAACTTCTCAAAATGAAAATTCAGCATGAACCAGAGTCAGTAAATATTTAAGCAAAGTTATTTTTAAATTATAGGCTTTAGATATTTTTATCGAGAGCCATATAACAGATTACTGGAATCCAGAAACCTTCACCCCAAATATTTAAAATTGGATTCTTGGCCAAGAAAAGCTATAACAAATATAATCAAAGTAATAACAACCATGAGAATCAAAGGAATCAAAAAAACTTTTTTATACTCTTTAAAAAAAAATACTATTTTCTTCACGCTTTAAAACAGCCTCCTTATTTTAAATTAATTTGATGTTGGTAGCATATAGAGGTAGGAGGCAAAAACCAAACAATACTTTTAAAATAAAAAAGATCTCAAATTAGGCAAGAAGGGCTAATAGTCCTCAATTGTTGTATATTCTCCAGAAAAATCCTGCGCTAATATATCATGCACAACCTTCCTACTTAATCTATAAGCATCCAAATTCTGCGACTTTTTTGCACTAGTATTTTTAATTTTTTCTGCGAAAACCATTGCAACTTTTTTCTGCCCCGTAACGGTAAGATGAGCTTTATCAAAAAAATTTATACTAGATTTTTTTTCATCTTTGAAGATTACAGATAAATCAATAAATTCCGCATCATTATTTTCAGCGACCAATTGCATTATCTTGCGAATTCGTGGGTACAAAGGCCATATCTTTTTTATTTTTTCATTCTCAATAGTGCTATTATTTTCAAACCCACTTAGAGGTTGGAGCGCAAGAATAACCTGACGATTTAAATGAGTTCCCAATCTTAATATCGCATCCAAATTCTGGTAATGAAAACCAAAAGCAAACTTTGGATCCATTTTTTCCTCTGACTTGCTGAACAACCCCAAAGCAAGCTCACCGCCTTTTGAATCGTAAACCAGATGGTGAATATCTGCATGACCTTCCATGACAATAATAATATCTGGCTCAAGAAATAATCCAATTGTGCTTAGAGAAAAAAGGTCCATGAAACTAGTGAAACCACCTTGAGCTAAATTAAAGACTTCATATTTATCTCTTCCGAGAATATCGTTCAACACACTGGAGATAGTTAATTCGTCGTTGGTTGCACCATAACCAAATGCAACAGACCCCCCTAAAATAACAATATTGCGTTTCCCCTCTCCACGGTTACTTCTTGCCCTTTGAACCATTTCCCTAAGGCTCCATTGCGACCTCATTCCAAAGTCGTTGGTAGTTATATACTTTCCTGATATATTTGGAGTAAAGGACTTAAAAGACACCCATCCTCCTAAGTTCCTTTTTTTCTCCATAGTGATTATTTTTTCAACTTCTTGAATATATTCTTCAGCATTAATATCCTCAAAATGCGAATCACGCTGAATCTTTTTCATTAGCTCTTTTTGGTGGTTTTCCATAATATTTTTTGAATTTAAAAAGTGGGCTAGATCAAAGGAACCCGTAAATGTATTTATAAGATAAAGAATTCCTAGGTATAATCCAACAACACCTAAAATTATGGCCACACTTATAGATTTTTTTTTCTTTGAAATATTAGAATCCAGCATATATAAATTCTGCAGCTCCTTGATTGACCATCGATGCTAGGATAGTTAGTTTAAAAAGAATCCAACTTAACAAAAGGGTAGTTTTCCAAAAAGTCAAATCGGGTTCGTTTTGAATTTTTTTATTAAAGGCGTTTTCATTCATTCCAGAAATGTCTCCTTAGCAGTAAAATAAATAGTTGAAGCAACTACTAGAAACACATACAATCTTCCCAAATTATCAGTTACGGTCTTGAAACCTCCCACGGGATTCAATTTTTTCTTTATTAAAAAGGTCAGCACAAATTTTTCTCCCGCCATCAAAACTCCCATCACAATTCCCCATAAAAACCATGTCCAACTCAATCGATGCCAAAGGCCCACAAAACCAAATGATATCACCAGAGTAATAATACTGGCTACAGACGATAATTCTACCCCAACTCTACGAACTAATTGTAGCTGGATTGGTGTAAATATATTATTCCTTATAAATTGCCCCATTGACATATGCCAGCGAGTAAAAAACTCCGTAATCGATGTCGCCAGGAATGGCGAATTAAAATTTACTGGTGTTGGGATTCCATAAAGGTGACCCAGACCTCTTGCTATTTTTGAGTATCCAGCAAAGTCAAAAAAGACATAAACTACTAACACAAAAGGATCAAACCATTTATCTATCGAGATACTTCCATTTAGACCGTAAAAATAAATTCTAATCCCTTCTGAAAGGACAAATTTATAAAAAAGACCCGTAGTAATTTCATTGATTACAAGTAATACATTACTCGGAATCATGGAAACAAAAGGCTTCTCCTCGGCCCGGACATGCTCATCATAAATATTAACTGGACCTGCTACTAGCATATGAAATGGCATCAGGTACCCCATTAAGGAAATAGGGTCAATCAGTGGCGTGTTCCCCCAGATACATGAACGTCCAAGGTCAATGCATCGGACAAAGATATAAGAAAAAGAAAGAATAGTAAAAAAGGGAAGAAGAATATCCATTGGAAACCATGGTGCAGTCTGTTCTAATTGAGGAGCAAATTCTATATTTGCCAAGTTTAGCTTATGAATTAAAAATAAAAAAAATAGAAAAATATAAAATCCAATACATAATAAAGGCCTGTTAGATAAATCGGGTTTGTTTTTTAATAAGGTTAAAATAGTCCAGATGGAAACTACAAACCCAAATGCGACAAAAGATACTTTCCAGCCAAGTAGAATTATTAAAGCAATCAAATTCAACAAACCGAAGCGAAGTGTCAGCTTACCTGGCAGTCTTAATATTAAGAGCAAGTATAATGTAATAGCAATGCCCCAGAAAAGGGGGTTAATGATCAGATTCAAGGGAAATCCTTCTTATATAAGCTGAAATAATATTAATTATCCGGTTATTTTTCTTAAAATATAACTAGTTTTCTACTCATACTTCTTTTACTAATGCATAGTGCTTAATAGAAAGATCGTTTAAATCATAATTGGCGTATATCCATTCAATTTTAGTGGAGTTATTTTCTTGAGCAGAAATATTTTTTTTAAAACCAAGGGTCTTAAATAATGACTGGACCAACTCATTTTTTTCTGTGGGAATATATTCACCTTTCACCTGTTTTCCATTTGCTTTTGTTAAAATAAATTCAAAAACTGCTTGCTCTACAGTTCGGTTGAGCACTCTGCAGCTCATCAACCAACTTTCTATGAAAAGCACATCTGGCTTTTGGACAAGAGCTATAACAGAAATTATACCCTGCGAGCCAAATGTATCTTCATAAGAAACAGAATAAATTTGACCGCCGTTTCGTTTCAGTTTTTTTAGATCTTCCTCCCTATGTCTACGAGTAGTTAGATTAAATTGATTAGTTTTTTGGAATAACTGAACAACTCGATTTAAATTTTCAGGATTTAATTTCGAAAAGGTTAAGCGAACTTGAATAGCTTCTAAAAAATCCTCTATTCTAGAAAAAGAAGTTTTAAATTCTCTTTGCTCCTTTAGTTTGAGTGCACGTGAACTACGCTTTAAATCTTCACTAGATAAAGAAACAGAATTAAAGAAGCGGTAATGCGCCAAACGATTAATAGTAGCCTGAGAATCCGGGCCGGCCATAATGACATCCATGTAGGGATGGGCCGATAGAACCTGAGCAATCTCAAACAAACTATCGTCCAAATACACCATGAGGTCAGAACCAAAACCCAGCTCTTTAGAAACCTGTGAGATTGAGTCGCTTTTGGGAAACCAACCTAGTTGAATTGAGGAAAAGTCATCCAAGCCTAGTGCTAACTCCTTATTATCAACAAAAATTTTTTTTACTTTCGGATCGTTTCTACTAACTCCTGCTAAGAGAACCCCAAGAGATCTAAGGCTTTTGAGGTATTCCTGAGTCATTAAAAACCCTAGAGCTTCCGGTGTATCATGCCCACATTCAATTCCAAAGCTTCCCAGTTCTGCCACCTCCCCGCCCCAGAGAGTATTATCCCAATCTGTCACTAGCGCACGATGTGTTTTCCCTGACAAGTGGCAGATAGCCGAAGAAAGTTCTCTTGCAACAGATAACATTCCAGGCATTTCAAATGCCATACGAGCTCTAAAATAATTGGTATTCCCCATTGCTTGTCGTCCGCCAGAAGTAAATATAGCCTCAGCAATATCGACAACGTTCACACGGCCCCCTGCCTGGTTTACTAACCATTCATTTAGCCTATTCAAAGCAATATTCCAACCCATAACTCCTTCAAGAGATACAGTACCTGCAGGTAATGTAAAGGCTCTGCCCGGCATATTGCCAATCAGTATGTCTGCAGAAGAATTAGATTTAATTGAGGAGATTAGACCGGATATAGTATTTTGGAGTGCGTCTAAGTCGTTTTGCTTTATTAAAGAAGAATTCCCTATATACCTTTGTAGCCAAAGCTCAGAGAATACAAGAATCACAATATCTGGCGAGGATTTGTACATTAAGGAGGAGGGATCAAGAACTGTCTGTTCTATGGAATCAAACCCAGAAGAGATGACTTCTACCTCAACTCCTTGGGCAGCGCAAAACAATTTAATCATTGGACAAAAATTGTCCGCGGTAAAATCCGAAATAAAAAAAACCTTACTTTTAGTTGAGTTTAGTTTTAATACAGGGTGCCCCCATTTGGCCCATATATTAAAAAGTCTCTGATAGGTAAGAAAGTTTTGCTCTGGCTTGAAAATGGACAGCCTTAGCATGGTCAAAACTTCCAATGGAACTGGTAGTTCTAGTGGTCTTCTTTCTAGAATTGAAAGTGCTTTAGTAAATTCCCCAGTAAATATCTCAGATAAAAATTTATTTAGCATAGTTTTTCATCTTGATTTACGTTAGTGAAGTAACTTGCCAGATTATCTTAATTCAATAAATATAAATTTAAGCTTATTTAAAATGACTGGAAATCTCTTTGATTTACCAGATATCGTTTTTTCTTTTTTGCAGAACCAAACCAAGTGCACGTGGAAGAAACCTCTGAGAATCTGGATGGGAGGATGGAGCGGAGGAATACATAGAAACAACCCTAAAACCTTCTTTTTCTGCCATGTACACGATTTCAGACTCGCGACGAAATTCAGAAATATGGTCAACCTCTGCAGCTGTTAGCGCTGCAGTAATAAAAGCATAACCTTTGTCCTCTAGATTTGAAGCCATATTTTTCAACAAACGTTGAGGCCCCTCCAAGTGCTCCATAAGAAAACAAGAGATCGCCGCATTATACTTTTTAGTCCCTTTGAAAGAAATAGCATCACATACCTCAAATTTTACTCTACTTTCTAGCCCTGAACTTTTAGCCATAGTAGAAGAAAGCTCTACCGATTTTTTACTAATATCTACTCCTTGGGAGGTCCATTGAGGAAGAAAGTGCGTGGTAAGAAAGCTCCAGACCCCTGAGCCACAACCTAGATCCAAAAGACAACCATCTTTCTTAAGGGATGGCAAAAAAGTATCTCGGTATAAATTATAGACTTTAACATGGTGCTCCCAAGCAAATGTACACACAAATACTCCCCAATGATATAAATCCATAAATTTTGCATTATTGTAAACGCTGTCGTAAACATCACCGTAACTTTTGTTCAAGTAGTTACCGCGACGCTCATACTCAGCCTGAGAGCGATTAATATCCATTAACATATAAATGTACCCATCAACTAGTATTTTTGTCCAATTTTCACCTAAATGCTTTTCTGCCCAAGAAAGCATAAGCTCTGCTAATTCCTCAAAAGACTCTCTTTGGTTTAAATGAGTTTTTATAATGGAGGGAAGAGCTGCTTGCCCATGGTTTGAGAAATAATCTAGAAACTTTTTTAAATTTTGCACAATATACAAACACTCTAAAAAAAACTACTTAATTGGAAAAATTATGGGTAGCAAGAAAATTAAGTTAAGCAATGTCGGGGATTTAAATTTTTCAAATATTCAAGAATCCACTCATTTCTCACCTCAAAAGCAGAAAGATTCCACCACCAAGTCTCTGCAAAAGGAAAGTCAGGCTGAACAAACCAAGAGTTCCGCTCTTTTAGATGCTCCATCAGTTTTTCTACAAGAAGGTCAACGAGTTCAATATTGGTAAGGTTAAGTCGCTGGCGCGCATTAAAAAATGCCTCTCTAATGTTTGTATCTTCAGATTTTCTCTCACTAATAAATTCTCTCCCCGCCCAGCCACGGTGATTTGTCAGACGAAATACAACTGCTGTTCGGCGGAGACACTTTAACATATCTTTTCTTGGTAAATCTGGGGACTCAACAAAAACGTGAGGTTCATGTTTAGAGGAAAAAATCATTTTACTTTTTTGAGCTATTTCCAGAAGCTCAGTTCCCGGTAAACCACGCAATACATGAAAGCATAATAAATGCCCCTGTCCAAAGCGGACTTTTTCCATCATATACTCGAGAGATGCTTCAATGTCGATAAGATTTTCTCCCGGGAGGCCAATAATAAGATCGATTTTAGCGAATAGATTATGTTTTTTTATTAATTCAAAGGTCTGGTCAAATTTTTCAATTTTTATTCCGCGCCGCATAGCTTTATTTGTTTCCAGTTTGATTGACTGCACTCCCACACCCAAAGTAATATCATTCCAAGGATGGAGATTGCTAAACTCTTCAAACAATGCCGCCAGCTCTTCATCAAAAAAACCTGGTATAAGCTCAAACATTAGTCTTAATTCAAACCGCTTTTGAATGAAAGCTCGAATAATTTCCTTAGAATAATTCAAATCAGATGAAAAGTTAGCATCCACAAATCTAACTCTTCTAACGCCTTTATTGACTAAATAAACTACCTCGTTAACTACCCTTTCCAAACTAGAGTAGGTAATCTTATCCATATCTTTATGATAAGTACAATAAGAACAACGCAGATTGCATCCTCGTTGAGTTTCAATGTTTGCCTCAACTTTTGGGCGAAGCAAAACTTCATCATCTACCACACCAGTTAAGAATGGTGAAGGGACGTCATGTAATCTTGCTAAGGCTTCTCGTTTTGGGTTAATTTTAAATGGTTCAGCAGTACTCTGTCGATAAGCTAGGCCTGAGATACTTGAAAGACCTGGCACACCAAAGGCTTGATTTCTTAGGAATTCCTGGAATGTCACCTCCCCTTCTCCAGAAACACAGAAATCCATTTCAAGTTTATCGAATTTTCCTTGCGCAAGATAATCTGAGGACATTTCAGATCCGCCCCACATGATTTTAACTTTTGGGATTCTTTTCCGTAGGGTTTGGGCAATCTCACCAAATACATTTACATTCCACATATAACAAGAGAATCCGACCAAATTAGGTTTGGCGTTAACTATACGATTTATTAATGGAAGAATCTCAATATCCTTGCGGTTAACATTAATCAACGGATGTTGAATTATGGAAATGTCCCATTGGTCTCGAATTGCGGGGTCGTTGTAGGCAAACGCCTTCAAATTATAAATAGACAAACTAAAGGCATTGTTTGATCCTGCAATTCCAACCAAAACAGCTTTTGATGATTTTTTATCCAAAATAAAACCCCACAATATTCTTATTTACAAAGTCTTGAAAACTAATTGCCTTAGATAAAGGATATAACATTAACGGTTTTTGTTTGCAAATTAGCGCTTGAAGCTTATGAGAATCTAATATGCTAGGCGTTTTATTCTTTCAAAGACAAACGAAAAAAAATTAAAGAATCTATTATTTATTTAACAATAAACCGCATAGCTTCCATGAAATTTTCATCAACATCAATCCCCTAACTCAAAAAAGACAGAGCAGACAACCACAAAATTAAATTAGTATTTAAGAAAATATTTCAAGCTAAAGAGGGAAAAAACTAAAAAACAACTTGGAAGGCTTTACTAGAAAGCAGTTTCGGCAAAGATTACTTTAATCAGTTAAACCCTTTCCTATGTTAAAAACAATGTGAAGCTTTTGCAGCAATAGATATTTCTAAATAATTATGAGGAGAACTACACCAATATAACTCTTTACAAATAACTATTCAAATAATCTCTGGTCTTCTGGTCAGTCTTAAAAGTAAAGAGAAAACCAAATGTTTCCAAACGCCAGATCAGCACCTCAGGACCCTTTAAAAGACGATACCAGTAAAACACAATACAAGTTAGGGGCATATGGTTTAATCCTGATCTGCAAAAAATAAAATCCCTCAATTGATTTCGAGAATGCCGAATAAGCCGCCAGTTACCTCGCTCCCTCAGAACACAAATTAGTTCTACAATATTGAAAAATACTTTAATCAATTTATAATACTCCCTACAAGTTGTAATCTATCAGAAATTTAAAAAAGACCATTGATCTTTCACCTAAAAAATAACTGCAATAAACACAATGACATATGATGGAACTCCTTTAAAGATGATCAAAGCTATGTGTTTTTTTATTTTAATAATTTTATCAGGCTACTTTCTCAATGAACCTAAAAATATTAGATGATTTTGCTGTAAATGAAATTCAGCCGAATTCAAAATTAGTCTTAAAACACCTATTTGCGCTTGAAGAAATGGTTCGAATAGATAGTAGAAGCTTCAGTGTAAATGAATTTGAAGGCGATCGGAAAACACCGTCCGACATGAAAGAAATATTAGACTACGCTAGTAGCTATCTTCGACAAATAGGATTCAAAAAAATAAAAATTAATACCCCCCCTAAAAGTTGTCTTAACGCTACTCCTATTTTGCTAGCCGAATTAGTAGTTTCCTCTGATAAACCCACTCTTCTTTTTTATGCTCATCTAGACAAACAACCTTACATGGATGATGAAAAATTTAAAAAGTGGGGAGGAACTCCACCTACCAAACTCACATGGAATCAAGATAGGACCAGAGCCTATGGTAGAGGAGCCGCCGATGATCTTAGTGGTGTTATTGCAATAGGAATGGCAATTGATGCTACCCTACGCTGCATCGAATCCCATCCAGAAAATCGTTTAAAAAATAAACTTCAAGCATTACCTTGTAACATAAAAATACTTTACGAAACTGAGGAAGAGTGCGGTTCGCACTCTTTAGAGGAACAAATTTCACAGAATCAGGAGTTTTTCAATGATGTCGATTGCGTTATCATAACCGATGTAATTAATCCTGCGACCGGATATCCAGGCCTCACCACCTCACTTAGGGGTATTGCTCAGTTGGAAGTCTCTGTTGACGCCAGTCC
>Ga0233427_10002789_pt1 | contig 15927 bp, 13 predicted proteins | sample SI_118_April2016_5_FD_179885 | JGI IMG/M metagenome (GOLD analysis project Ga0233427, IMG submission 179885) | Seawater microbial communities from Saanich Inlet, British Columbia, Canada - SI_118_April2016_100_MG | ecosystem: Environmental > Aquatic > Marine > Inlet | place: Canada: British...
CTGATTAAGCAAGAAGCCAATCGCCAACTCGCGTGGATGATCGCCCACCGTCATCATTGTTACCACTTCGCGACTATTAAGGTACAGCGTCAAAGGACGTTCAATAATAACGTCCAGTTCCACCTCATCACCATGATGGTCATAGCCACAAAGACGCTCGGTAAGACGAACATCTTCGGGATTGGGGGTAACTTCAAATTCTTTCATTGGGAACCATTAGTTTTCAATTGTTTTCAGTCTGCAAGATCTCTCCCTACGGTCGAGATGACAAACCAAACCTATTAAATCAGGATGATATGTCTAAATTCACCATATGACGCACTCTAATCAATGGATTGAAATCAAGCAATCCCACAAACAACAAACCCCGCAGAAGCGGGGTTTGTTAATAGCTTAAAAAGCTTAAATATAAGGCTAACCTTAACAACCAGCCCTAAACATTAAGCGGAATTAAGCGACTTTTTCGATCTTCGCTGCACAGAACTTGAATTCCGGAATCTTACCAACCGGATCAAGTGCGGCGTTAGTCAGCTCGTTCGCTGCGCCTTCCGAGAAACAGAATGGCATGAACAAACAGCCATCAGAAATTTCAGGAAGTACGCGGGCGTAACACTCAACCTCACCACGACGTGTCGCGATACGAACCATATCACCCGGTTCAATATCCAGCCTAATAGCATCGTTCGGGCTGATAGAAGCAAATGCTGCTGGCTCCAAATCATCCAACGTTGCTGAACGACGTGTCATAGAACCTGTGTGCCAATGCTCCAGAACACGACCCGTAGACAGAATCATCGGATATTCTGCATCCGGCTCTTCATCTGGAGAAACCAGTCCCGCAGGAACCAATGTCGCTTTACCTGTTGCTGTCGGGAAGCCATCGGTGAATACCACGTCCTGACCCGGTTGATCCGGAGAATGACAAGGATACATAACGCTGTTCTCGCGGGTTACGCGTTCCCAGGTAATGTTATTCAAAGAAGGCATGGCCAGTTTCATCTCATTGAAGACGTCTTCCTGACTCTCGTAAGTCCAGTCCAGTCCCATACGTTTGGCAACTTCCTGAATCAACCACCAGTCCTGACGAACATCGCCCGGCATTGGCAATGCAGCACGGCCACGTTGAACCTGACGGTTAGTGTTACTCACCGTACAGTCTTTCTCAACGAAAGCGGATGCAGGCAGAATCACGTCAGCATAAATGGCAGTTTCTGTCACAAACAGATCCTGAACCACCAGGTGTTCCAGTTTAGCCAATGCTTCACGAGCGTGATTAACGTCTGGATCAGACATCGCCGGGTTTTCACCCTGAATGTACATGCCCTTGATGATATCGTCATGAACAGCGTCCATGATTTCAACAACGGTCAGGCCCTTGTTAGGGTCCAGATTTTCAACGCCCCAGAGTTTTTCGAATTTAGCCTTATTCTCGGGATTGGTAACAGGCTGGTAATCCGGGTACATCATTGGGATTAAGCCAACATCAGACGTACCCTGTACATTGTTCTGACCACGCAGTGGGTGCAGACCTGTACCTGGACGACCAATGTGACCAGTCATCATCGCCATAGAGATCATGGCACGTACGTTATCGGTACCGTGAACGTGCTGGGAAACACCCATGCCCCAGAAGATAATGGACGATTTAGCATTTGCATAAATACGCGCAACTTCACGGATTGTTTCAGCATCGATACCACAGATTTCAGCCATATCTTCTGGTTTGAAATCTTTCAAGTGCTCTTTTAACTGATCAAAACCAATGGTCATGTCATCTAGGAAGTCCTGCTTGTACAGGTTTTCTTCCAGAATTACATTCATCATGGCATTAACCAGACTCACGTCAGCGCCATATTTGAACTGCAGCATGTGAGAAGCGTGTTCTTTCATGCTGTGACCACGCGGATCCATAATGATCAGCTTGGTGCCACGTACTGCTGCACGCTTGAAGAAGGTTGCCGCAACCGGGTGGTTAGACTCCGGGTTACAACCGATCAAAATTGCAACTTCAGCGTTCTGTACTTCCATGAAGGAAGCCGATACCGCACCAGAGCCAACACCTTCCAGCAGCGCGGCTACGGATGATGCGTGACACAGGCGTGTACAGTGGTCAACGTTGTTAGAACCAAAGCCGGTACGAACCAGTTTCTGAAGCATGTATGCTTCTTCGTTAGATCCTTTAGCAGAGCCAAAACCGGCTAACGATTTAGGTCCATTAGCTGGATCATCACGCAGATCACGAAGACCGCCAGCAGCTAAATCCAGAGCTTCTTCCCACGTGGCATCACGGAAATGCGTGTACGGGTTAGCTGGATCGAAATCTACTTCAGCTGTCTTAGGCACGCCTTCTTTACGAATCAGCGGCTTAGTCAGACGGTCCGGGTGACGTGGATAATCAAAACCAAAACGACCCTTCACACACAGACGATTTCTGTTTGATGGGCCACCAGAGCCTTCAACATAAATGATCTCGTCGTCTTTAACAGCAAGAGTCAACTGACAACCAACACCACAGTATGGGCAAACACTGTCAACTTTACGGTCAACCTCTTCACCTTTCTCGAGGATGCCAACACCGTTGTCATCAAGTGCTTTCTTAGGCAACAGTGCGCCAGTAGGACAAGCCTGAACACATTCGCCACAGGCAACACAGGTAGAGTCGCCCAGTGGATCGTTGAAGTCGAAAACAATTTCAGTTTTGGAACCACGGTGTGCGAAACCAATCACTTCGTTCACTTGCACGTCGCGACAAGCCTGAACACACAGCTGACACGTAATACACGCATCCATGTTCACAGCGATAGAACTATGACTGTTATCTTTTTCGCGAACAGGTGCGGCAGGGAAACGAGCAGCGTCAACAGCAAGCTCATCTGCCCACTGCCACATTTTAGAGTTTTTATCGTGTGCAACTTCACGCTTTGGCTGGTCCGCAACCATCAGTTCCATAACCAGTTTACGTGTCTTCTGAGCTTTCTCGGAGCTGGCGCTGTTTACTTTCATGCCTTCCGTTGGTTTTCTCACACAGGAAGCAGCTAGTACACGTTCACCTTCAATTTCTACCACACAGGCGCGACAGTTACCGCTGGGCTCGTAATCAGCCTCTGGTGAGTAGCACAGGTGAGGAATGCTTTCTTCGTGGCGTTTTGCCGCCTGCCAAATGGTTTCCCCTTCTAACGCTTCAACTTCAGCGCCATCAAGGAAAAATTTAACGGTATTTAATGATCCACCCATTGTCTTATCCTCGCGCGATGACGTCGTCTTTGAAGTAGTTAATTATGGAGTTAACTGGGTTAGCAGCCGCTTGGCCCAAACCACAGATGGACGCAGTGCCCATTACCATGCTCAGGTCAGCCAACAGTTCAAGATCCCAGTTATCGTCTTCAAGTAACTGAACCGTTTTCTCGGTACCAGAGCGACATGGCGTACATTGGCCACAGCTCTCGTCTTCGAAGAACTTCATCAGGTTAAGTGCAACTTCTTTCATGCTGTCCTGATCGGACAGCACAATCACAGCGGCAGAACCGATAAAACAGCCGTACTCTTCAAGTGTACCAAAGTCCAAAGGCAGATCGCCTTTGCTGGCTGGCAAGATACCACCAGACGCACCACCTGGCAGATAGCCTTTGAAAGTGTGTCCTTCAATGATGCCACCACAGTAATTTTCAATCAGCTCGTTCATGGTCGTACCGGCTGGTGCCAATTTAACACCAGGATTGTTAACACGACCCGAAACTGAGTAGCTACGCAGACCTTTACGATCATTAGCACCATGAGAAGAGAACCATTCAGCACCTTTCTCTACGATGTCACGCAACCAGAATACCGTCTCAACGTTGTTTACCAGCGTTGGGCGATTGAACAAACCAACCTGAGCAACATAAGGAGGGCGCTGACGAGGGTAACCACGCTTGCCTTCCAGAGATTCGATCATGGCAGATTCTTCACCACAGATGTAGGCACCAGCGCCACGACGCAGATGAATAAAACCAGGCTCAGAAAGGCCTTCAGCTTCAATGCGTGCAATTGCTTTAGTGACGATTTCACGCGCTGCTGGGTATTCATCACGCAGATAGATGTAAACGCCTTCGGCTTCAACAGCCCATGCGCTAACCAGCATACCTTCGAGGAAGCGGAACGGATCACTTTCCAAATAGAAGCGATCTTTAAATGTACCTGGTTCGCCTTCATCACCGTTGATAGCCATCAAACGAGGGCCGTCTTCTTGACGTACGAATTTCCATTTAAGAGCTGTCGGGAAACCCGCACCACCCAAACCACGCAGACCAGAGTCACTCAGGATAGCGTTCAGTTCATCGTAAGTACGCTTGCCCGCTTTAACGTCTTTGAGCAGCGCAAAGCCACCTTCAGCAGCATACGTTTCGTAGCTGATAGACTCAGGGATTTGCGCGTGAAAATCTTTTGCTTCAACAACCTGAACGATTGAATCTACAGTAGCATTGTCAACGTGACGGTGACCTACTTCAGCAACGGGTGCTGTGTCACAACGTCCCATGCAAGGTGCGTTTAAAACGCGGACCTGTGCAGGATCAACTTTGGCCTCCAGAGCAGCTTTAAGCTGGTCTGCACCGCGCAACTGACAGCTCAGGCTGTCACATACACGAATTGTTACCGCAGGAGGTGCTGTTTCACCTTCCTTAATCACATCGAAATGTGCGTAGAAAGTCGCCACTTCATAGACTTCAGCCTGTGGCAAAGTCATTTCCACTGCCAGTGCAGCTAGGTGTGACGCTGAAATGTGACCAAACTTGTCCTGAATCAGGTGCAAGTGCTCAATCAACAAATCTCGTTGACGTGACTTGTCTCCCAACAAATCTCGTATTTCCTGCAGTGCAGCAGGCTGTACCTGACGACCACGATCAACAATTCTTCCCTTCTTCTTACGCCCTTTACCAGGGTGTAAACGCTTTTCTTCACTCATAAAAAATTACCATGATTTTCTTATGTGATTTTATATTTATTTATCTTGTTTGATGCTGAACTCAGTCAACTACTGTTCAAACACAGAACGTACCGCTCCATAAAAATTTTAAAAGCGTTATGAGCGACGGCTAGAGTAGGCAAAATTTGGCGAAAAAACGCAGTTTACTAACAGTAAATGAGTATTTTGAGCCAAATTTTAACGACCTATAGTCAAGCGCAATAGCTTTTAACCCCCGGTGGCGTTCATAAACCGTAATATCTGAGGATCCTCATCAAAATCAAAATAATGTCGCTCGGGCTTAATTGTCATTGCATCAACAATTGCCTGTTTCAAGCGTTCTCTTTCACCGGGGTATCTGCGTAACACAGCACGCAAATCCACCGAGTGTTCGTTACCCAGACACAACAACAGCCGCCCCTCTACGGTTAACCGTATACGGTTGCAGCTGTCACAGAAATTCTCGCTATGTGGCGAAATAAAGCCAACACGCGATTCATATCCAGGGATACGCCAGTACCGGGAGGGACCTGAAGTCACTTCCGACGATGGCAATAATTCATATTTTTCACTGATCAGTTCACGCAACTCCGCGCTTGAGCAGAAGGTCAAACCTCTATCGTGCTCACTGATCTGACCCAACGGCATCTCCTCTATATAGGAAATATCCAGACCATTTTCCAGCGCGTAATCCAGCAAATCAACAACTTCGTTATCGTTGCGGCCCTTAAGGATAACAGCATTTAACTTAATACGCTCGAATCCAGCGGTTTTTGCTGCATCAATACCCTTTAGAACCGTACTCAGATCACCATTGCGGGTAAGGCGCTTAAACTTGTCAGCATCTAAACTATCCAGACTAACGTTAACTCGCTTGATACCTGCATTGCTCAAGCGTTGTGCTTTTTCCTGAAGCTGCGAACCGTTGGTGGTAATCGTCAACTCTTTTAAGCCATCCAAATGTCCCAGCGATTCAACCATAGATTCCATGTTGCGACGGATCAATGGCTCACCGCCAGTCAGGCGAATTTTCTCAATACCCAGCTCAACAAAGGCAGTGCCGATTTCGGTCATTTCTTCCAGCGTTAATACCTTAGCACGCGGCAGAAACTCCATTTCCTCGGCCATACAGTAGACACAGCGAAAATCACATCGATCAGTCACCGACATGCGCAGATAGGTAATTTCTCGGCCGAAACCGTCAATCAATGCCACCGCGTTGCTCTCTCGTCATCGGATGCCTTTGCATCCAGCCATTTATCGCCCTGCGGTCCTTGCTCCCGTTTCCAGAACGGCGCCTTCGTCTTCAAAATATCCATCAAAAATTCAGCCGCTGCAAAGGCTGCATCTCGGTGCGCACTATTAACACCCACAAAAACAATTTGCTCGGCCGGTCTTAACTCGCCAATTCTGTGCACAATCGTTGCGTTGATAATAGGCCAACGCTTGGCTGCCGTTGCAATCAAGCCTTCCAGCACCTGCTCGGTCATACCCGGATAATGCTCTAAATATAAGCTCTCAACAGCGGCGTCATCATTAAACTCGCGCACTAAACCAGTAAAGGTGACTATGGCACCAATTTGCGGAGCATCCGCCCTTAAAGCTTGATACAACGCCGCCACATCAAAATCTTCAGTCTGCACGGTAACCATCAGCCACCTGTGACCGGCGGGAAAAAACCGACTTCGTCGCCAGCTTGAATTAGAGTCTCAGTATTTGCCATCGCCTTATTAACAGCAACCAACACTTGAGACTCAGTAAATATTTGTTGCCAAGCACTATCGCGCTCAGCCAACGTTTTCTTCAACTCGGAAACAGAGCAGGAGTCAGAGGCCAACTCAAAAGCCTCCTCAGCACAGCCCAGCTGATCGCGGAGCTTAGCGAAATACAATATTTTGATTGTAGGCATACTAACCTTCAACCTGCCAACGACCAGACTTTCCACCCTGCTTTTCAAGCAATCTGACCTGTTCGATCACCATGCCCTTATCAACCGCTTTACACATATCGTAGAGCGTCAAAGCAGCCACCGAGGCAGCTGTTAAGGCTTCCATCTCAACCCCAGTCTTGCCCGCCACTTTACACACTGTTTCAATACGCACCTTAGATGCTGATTCTATCGGCTCTATATGCAGCTTAATTGAGGTCAGCATCAGCGGGTGACACAGCGGAATTAAATCCCAGCATTTTTTAGCCGCCTGAATACCGGCGATCCGCACCACAGCAAACACATCACCTTTCTTGTGCTTACCCTCAACAATCATCTTTAGTGTTTCAGGCAACATCTTAACCACCGCTTCAGCGCGCGCTTCGCGTTCTGTCTCGGTTTTGCCACCCACATCAACCATATGGGCTTCACCATTTTCATTAAGATGCGTCAAACTTGTCATAAAACTCCGCTTTCAATACGTAAAATCGCGCGAGATTCTACCATTACCCGCCGCCTAGATAAACACAATGCCTGCAACAATGCGTTCTTTATCAGCAAAGAGCCCTCTTCTCATCAAATAACTGCTTTACCCACTTTCTGCTCCTGTATACCATGACATGCAAACAGCGCGCGCCAGCTTATACGCACCCATTCACCGACAAACATTCACGACATACAATGACTCAACCAGCCACAGCCAAAAACAACGCATCAATGACGCCCCCGCAGCGTCATAAAGTGGTGGCTGACTTAGCCAAAATTCTGCCTAATGACTGCCTACTACATAGCCAAGAAGCCGTCGCGCCCTATCAATGTGATGGCCTATCCATTTATCAATCAACGCCGCTGGCGGTTGCCCTACCGTACACCGTGGCACAGGCTCAAGCGGTTGTGCGTTACTGTCATCAGCAGTGTATTCCTATTGTGCCACGCGGCGCCGGTACCGGCCTATCCGGTGGCGCGCTACCACATAAAGACGGTGTGTTATTAAGCCTGTCACGGCTCAACAGCATACTCGATATCAATACTCAGGCACGTACCTGCCGAGTTCAGCCCGGCGTACGTAATCTGGCAATTTCCGAAGCAGCGCGTCCACACGGCTTATATTACGCACCAGACCCATCGTCACAAATCGCCTGCAGCATCGGCGGCAACATTGCTGAAAATGCCGGTGGCGTGCACTGCCTTAAATATGGCCTGACCGTGCACAACGTCCTACAGGTAACAATTCTCAACGCCGCTGGTGAACTGGTAACCCTCGGTAGCGAAGCGCTTGATAGCGCAGGCTATGATTTACTGGCGCTGATTATTGGCTCCGAAGGCCTGCTCGGCATCGTCGTTGAAATCGTTGTTAAATTACTGCCCACACCACAGGACGCCAAGGTCATCCTTGCCGCCTTCCACACCGTCGAAGCAGCCGGTAATGCCGTCGGCCAAATTATTGCAGCGGGCATCATCCCTGCCGGCATCGAAATGATGGACAAACTGTCCATTCAGGCCACCGAAGACTTTGTACACGCTGGCTACCCCACCGATGCGGCCGCCATTTTGCTGTGCGAACTCGACGGCATTGCCACCGAAATCACTGACACCACCGAACGTGTCAACGCCCTACTAGTTAAGACCGGTGCCTACCAAGTGCGGGTATCGGAAAACGACCAGCAGCGCGAACTCTTCTGGGCCGGTCGTAAAGCGGCATTTCCTGCCGTGGGCCGCATTTCACCTGACTATTACTGCATGGACGGCACCATCCCGCGCAGTCAATTAGGTGCCGTGCTGACACGTATTAATGAGCGTGCTGAACACCATGGCCTACGGGTCGCCAACGTATTCCATGCCGGTGATGGCAACCTGCACCCATTAATTTTGTTCGATGCCAATCAACCCAATGAACTGGATCATGCGCACCAACTTGGCAATGATATTTTAGAACTGTGTATTGCCGTTGGCGGCACCATTACAGGCGAACATGGCGTTGGCATCGAAAAGCTAGGCGGTATGTGTAGCCAATTTAATGCCTTGGAGTTAAGCCAGTACCATGCCATTAAAAGCGCCTTCGATCCCAGCGGCATCCTCAACCCCGGCAAGGCGGTACCCACCTTGAACCGTTGCGCTGAGTTTGGTCACATGCATGTACAGGATGGCAACTTGCCATTCCCCGACTTACCTCGGTTTTAATGATAACTAAACAATGAATCACGACCACAGCGCACAATTACAAGAGCAAATAAAAGACGCCATCAGTAACAGGCAAGCCGTCGCCATCTGCGGTGGCGGCAGTAAAGCCTTCCTGGCACGCAAGGTCGAGGGCTTGCCGCTCAGTACCCGCCAACACAGCGGCGTGATTAAATATGAGCCCGGTGAACTTATCCTCACTGCGCGCAGCGGCACTCCACTCAAAGAAATTCAACAACTGCTCGCCGCACAGGGGCAGATGCTAGCCTTTGAACCACCTCTGTTTGACGACCAAGCGACCTTAGGCGGCACCATTGCCTGCGGCTTATCTGGCCCACGCCGCCCCTACGCAGGCGCAGCACGAGATTTCGTTTTAGGCACTAAAATCATTAATGGCAAAGCTGAAGTCTTACATTTTGGTGGAGAGGTCATGAAAAATGTCGCTGGCTACGATGTTTCACGCCTAATGACCGGCGCATACGGCACACTGGGGTTATTGCTTGAAGTCAGCTTAAAAATCATGCCCGCACCCGAACAAGAAACAACGCGAGTGTTTGATTGCAGCGCCAGCGATGCCATTCAACGCATCAATGCACTATCGAGCCAACCACTACCAATCTCCGCAGCCTGCCATATTGATGGCAAACTCTACCTACGCTTGTCGGGCATAACCAGCAACGTCAAAGCCTGTAGTAGCACTACAGGGGGCGAAACACTGGCCAATGCCGACACTTTTTGGCAACAACTACGCGACCAACAACTGCCGCTATTTAGCAACCAACAGAACCTCTGGCGACTCTCTGTACCGCCCACCACTGCGCCCTTAACTTTGCCCGGAAAAAGCATCATTGACTGGGGTGGCGGCCTACGCTGGCTAAGCTCCGATGAAGCCATAGAGTCAGTACGCAACGCCACCAGTAATGCTGGCGGCCATGCCACTCTGTTTCGCAATCACGATGGAATAGGCGATATATTTCATCCTCTACCACCGGCCATTAAAGCGCTCCACAAAAATTTGAAAACCGCCTTTGATCCGCATGGCGTATTAAATCCGGGTCGGATGTACCAGGATATATAGGAGAGCTCTGAACAAATGATAAGAGACCTCAGCATAAGCACTGCGCTCACCAATGCGCGAGGGGCTGCAATTCAGGACTCAAACCGGATGGCTTTTCTTCGCCGAAGATGCGACTTAGAGAGACCTCAGCATAACTCAATCACCGAGACGAAATGGCTAAAAAGACCTTACTTTTCGTTGGAAAACTTGCCAATAGCTTGCTATAAGGTGAATTACGTAGCAAGAGAGGATGCCCTGGGGTATTACCTACATTTCCCGCCTCAATTAAGTCCTTTTTCCCTCATTTCTCTTTCGTCGCTGAGTTATGCTGAGGCCTCTTAGAGCCATTTAAAACACTTAACAACTGTGTCATTTCGAGCATCGAGAGAAATCTTGATAGTCACCTGACACCCACAAAGGTCCCTTACTTCGCTCGGGATGACAAATAACACATGCAAACCAATATTCAGCCAGACATTTTAGCCACCCCCGAGGGACAGGAAGCAGACCGCATCCTACGCTCCTGCGTGCACTGCGGTTTCTGCAACGCCACCTGCCCGACCTATCAAGTATTGGGTGACGAATTAGATAGCCCACGCGGGCGTATTTACCTCATCAAAGAAATGCTCGAGAGCGGTAGCGCCAGTAAAAAAACACAATTACACCTAGACCGCTGCCTGACCTGTCAATCCTGCGAAACCACCTGCCCATCGGGGGTCGAATACCACAAGCTACTGCAGTTTGGCCGCCAACAGGTGGACCAAAAAAATCCAAGACCTTTGCTCGAACGCGGCCAACGCTGGCTATTGCGCCACATTATCAGCCGTCGTCGTCTCTTCGCCGCCCTGCTACGCGGCGGACAAATTGCGAGGCCACTGTTGCCTATAGGCCTAAAACGCACTATTCCGCGCCGTGAAAAACTGTCGACCATTAAAATCAGCAACCACCAACGCCAGATCGTTCTATTGCAGGGCTGTGCGCAACCGGCGCTAGCGCCTAATATCAATCACTCCACCACCCGTGTCATGGATGCCTTGGGTATTAAAGTGCTCACACTAAAAAACGAAGGCTGTTGTGGCGCATTAAGCCACCACATGAACGCCACAGAACAAGCTCTGGCTTCAGCCAAGCACAACATTGATGTATGGTGGCCCTATTTACAAAGTAAGGAGGGATTACAAAATGATCAAGGGCAAAACAACCCCGTAGAAGCCATTGTCATCAGTGAAAGTGGCTGCGGTAATTTCGTTAAATCCTATACCGACTTGCTCAAAAATGATGTCGACTATAGCGAGAAAATGCAGCACATCAAAAACCTCATCAAGGATCTCAGTGAGGTGCTCGGCAAGGAGGATTTATCGCCTTTTATTAGCAAAAATCCACAGACACTAGCCTTTCAATCACCCTGCACACTGCAACACGGACAAGGTATTAAAGGGTCGGTGGAAAAACTGCTCACCGGCTTAGGACATCAATTAACCAACGTACCCGACGGCCACCTGTGCTGCGGCTCGGCTGGCAGCTATTCGATTTTGCAACGGGAGCTATCACAGGAGTTGCGAACAAAAAAATTGGCAAGCCTACACAGCGGCGCACCGACTCTCATCGCCAGCGCCAATATTGGCTGCATTTCACATTTACGCGCTGGCACCGATACGCCTGTTAAACATTGGATTGAAATTTTAGCTAAGGAGCTGGATTAGTACTGGGTGAGGCGAAATATCGCCCAGCGTTAATACCCCTGCACTCAACTATTTCCAGCCATGAAGCCAGCTTTTATCATCTTGATGATCTCAGCATAACGTAGCGAGCGAAGCCAACGCCAAGGGATTACGGCTGAAACAGCACTAAGGCTAGCGCAATATTTTGGCACCGACGCCCAAAGCTGGATGAACCTGCAACACCATTATGAGTTAGAAGTAGCCGAACAAGCGATAGGGCAAAAAGTAGCCGGCATTCAGCCAATGGCGGTAGCTAGTTGAGAAAAGCTCTATCCTTAGTTGGAATTAAGTACACTGTCCCCGTAACCGTAACCGAATTAATGGCAAGATTTCCCATATTTTTGTAACCGCCAGTAGTTATATGGCCACGGAACTAGAAAACCAGCTAGAAGCGATAAAGGCACTACCCACCAGGTAAGTATCGCTCCGCCTGTTAATAAATAATCTGTAATATTCATAGCGGCCTCCATAGCTAACATTGAAATGTAACTCATCCCTAATGCTACTTTTAAGGCATCTAAAAACCTGAAATTTGCTCGATACAAAATTACGGTTTCAAAAAGAATGCTGGTGATTAGACCGTTAACCATTGCTAAAAGCATCACTGTCAATGTTGATAAGCTATGCTCTATAAATTGGAAGTAAGCTATTGTACCAAAATCACCAATAGCACAACCTAATAAACACCATTTAGTATTGTGCGCACTTTTTATCCAATTGAGTTTATTCTTCCATGTAATGCTCATCATTACTCCAATGTTTATTGTGATTTATTTGCTCATGCTAAAAGCTGATATATGTAAGAGGCTCCGGTGACATAACGGCGTCTTTATTTCACCAAGCAGCCCTTGAGTTGCACTTCCACGGCATCCCAATCCACGACTTCAGTATGAATCATCTCAACACGGCTACCCGGTTCTTGCGGCGCTTCGGTTAGGGCTTCTTTGGAGGTTGTCACGCGCATTTTATTCACCGTAAACCAACCCTCAGTCGTCTCAAAAATACCTTTAATGCGCGGAATATCCAGCGCTGCTACCGTCGCTAACAGTACCTCAAGATTAAACGTTTGCTCGGCGGGGAAAATCCACCCGCAACTGTGGGCATAGTCAGTTTCACTTTGCAGCCTTTCGATGCCGTCGACACACTGCTGCAAAGGTTTTGCCTGTCCCTGTGCATGATGGCTATGGCCGTTAACCGGCACCGCAGCACTATCAAAATCAATACGCGGATAATCCAACCACTGCCAAGGCATCTCACCTTCGCTAATGGCACCTACTTTGACTTTTTCTGGCTGCAGTTGCCCCGCATGCTCAAAGAAAACCTCTAGGTGCGCGGCCGCTGCGGTATCTATTTTGGTTGCAACGAGCACATCCGCCATTTTTATTTGCGCTTCAAAGGCGGGGATTTGACGGAATTGCTCACTACTCAAGCACCAAGGGTCTACCAAACCGATAGTGGCACGCAAGTCCAGCACGCCCTCATATTCAGCGCCAGAAAATAACTCAAGCACCTGCTGCGGATGCGCCAGCCCAGTGGGCTCGATCAAAATGCGATCAGGGCTCTGCTCTGCAATTAACTGATTTAACGCAGCTCGCGAGGGCAATCCCACACTGCAACACATACAACCCCCCGGCACCTCTTTGACGGCAATACCGTCCGCCTGCATTAACGCACCATCAATACCCACTTCACCAAATTCATTAACCAATACGGCCCAGCGCTCCTGTGCTGGCTTGGTTTCCAGCAAGCGACGTATTAACGTTGTTTTACCAACACCTAAAAAACCACTAATAATATTGGTTGCGATTGCTTGACTCATCAATACCCCTTCAATTTGGAAAAATTCACGTCAAAAAACAGCGGCAGTCTAATTGAAAGCCACCGCTAAACGAAGTACAAACCAATAGCACAAACGAAATAGCATTTTTTAGGCGCTGACGTTTTCCTTCTCTAGGCACTCCACCAAATAATCAATAAAAAAGCGAACCTTGGTGGATAGGTGACGACTACTGGGGTACACCGCCCACACGCCAAGGTCCTGCGGCTGGAACTTATCGAGCACAGAAATTAACGTTCCTTTTTCAAGATCATCCTGTACATAGGGCGCGGGCATTTGTGATAAGCCCAACCCCTTGCGTGACGCCTCCAGTAAAGCCCGAGCATTATTACTGCGCCAACTACCGTCAACCTTAAATTCAATATGCCCTTGGCGTCCTTTTTCTGAAAAACGCCACAGATTTAATACTCCAGCCATGCAATTATGCTGTTTTAAATCTTCAATGGATTTGGGTTTACCAAACTGCGCAAAATAGTCTGGGCTACCCACCACATAAAGTTGGCGGGTAGCGATGCGCCGTGCGATCAAACTGGAGTCCTTTAAAATACCAAACCGAATGGCCAGATCGTAGCCCTCGGCCACCAAATCAATATTGCGGTTAGTGAAGGACATATCAATTTTCAATTCCGGGTGACGCTTCATAAAGTCCGCCGCAATGGGCACTACACAGGTTTCCCCAAACGCACCGGCAGCGGTCATTTTCAAGGTACCCCGTGGTTGCTCCTGCATATCAGATACCGCATGTTCAGCTTCCTCCAGACCATTTAGAACCTCACGGCAACGGGTATAGAAGCTCCGCCCCACTTCGGCCAGGGTCAGGGTGCGAGTGGTGCGGATAAGCAACTGCGCACCCAAACGGTTCTCCAGTTCGCTAACATGGCGACTAATGCAGGATTTAGACACATTCAGATGCCGCGCTGCACTAGAAAAACTACCCTGGTCCACCACCTGTACAAACGCTTCAAAGCCATCCCAACGACTCATTATTGTTACCTCAAAGAAACAGTGTTATCAATCGTTCACATCTTATCATTTGTAGCCCAACAATCTATAATGTCGCCAATTTCCAGATTTGCCTTAACACGCTCGCTGAATTAACCCGAGCGTATCAAGACCAGCAAACCACCTTACTAAGACAAAACCCGACCTCAACCAGCTTGGAGCACATAATGAAAACACGCGCAGCCGTTGCCTTTGAAGCAGGCAAACCGTTAGAAATTCTTGAAATCGAACTACAAGCACCCAAAGCCGGTGAAGTACTGGTTGAAATTAAAGCCACCGGTGTTTGTCACACCGATGCGTTCACCCTCTCCGGTGATGATCCTGAAGGTGCGTTTCCTGTGGTGCTTGGCCATGAAGGTGCGGGCATTGTCTCTGCCATTGGCGAAGGCGTTACCTCGGTTAAAGTCGGTGACACCGTGATTCCACTGTACACACCTGAATGCCGCGAATGTGAATTCTGCCTCAACAACAAAACCAACCTGTGTCAGAAAATTCGCGCCACGCAGGGTGCTGGCTTAATGCCAGACGGTACAACCCGTTTCTCTCACGATGGCAAAGACCTGCTGCACTACATGGGCTGTTCAACCTTTGCCAACCACATTGTGGTGCCAGAAATTGCGCTAGCAAAAATTCGCGATGACGCGCCACTGGATAAGGTGTGCTACATCGGTTGCGGCGTAACCACGGGTGTTGGCGCTGTTATCTTCGACGCTAAAGTTGAGCCAGGCTCAACCGTTGTTGTCTTCGGTCTGGGTGGCATTGGCCTCAACTGTATTCAAGGTGCACGCATTGCTGGTGCCAGCCAAATTGTCGGCATTGACATCAACGAAGGCAAAGTTGAACTGGCCGAAAAATTTGGCATGACCGATTTCATCAACCCCAAAAATGTCGACAACATCGTTGACGCCATTGTAGAAATGACGGGCGGTGGCGCTGACTACAGCTTTGAGTGTATCGGCAACGTTAACACCATGCGTCAAGCGTTGGAGTGCTGCCACAAGGGCTGGGGCGAATCTTGGATCATCGGTGTTGCCGGTGCGGGTCAAGAAATCTCTACTCGCCCATTCCAACTGGTTACTGGTCGCGTATGGCGTGGTAGTGCCTTTGGTGGCGCACGGGGCCGTACCGATGTACCAAAAATCGTTGACTGGTACATGGATGGCAAAATCAACATTGATGATTTGATTACCCATACCATGCCACTGAAAGACATCAACAAAGCCTTTGATCTGATGCACTCCGGCGAAAGTATTCGCTCAGTGG
>Ga0233427_10002791_pt1 | contig 15925 bp, 12 predicted proteins | sample SI_118_April2016_5_FD_179885 | JGI IMG/M metagenome (GOLD analysis project Ga0233427, IMG submission 179885) | Seawater microbial communities from Saanich Inlet, British Columbia, Canada - SI_118_April2016_100_MG | ecosystem: Environmental > Aquatic > Marine > Inlet | place: Canada: British...
TGATTTTTTTTTTGAAAAATTTTCTAGTAAAATACCATCATTACTACCTATCTCGATTACAAAGGGATCATTTTTATCGAATAAATAGTTCTCACATACCCAGTCTGCATATTTTTTAAAATGTTCCTGCATTTTTTTTGATTGCCTTGAAAAAAAGGCATAGTTTTCATGAAACATTTTTTTTGGATCAGGTTGATCAACTAGCTGAAATGTAAAACATTTATCGCAAAAAGCAGTTTTCATTTCGAAAAAAAATTCATCACTAAATTCATTTTCATTTAAAAAGCCGTTAGCTATAGGCATTTTACCAAAACTCATAAAGGGATTGATAATATTATTACAAGTTCTGCAATTCATAAATTAAGCATATCTCTTAGCATGTTTATAATTAAAATTTAAGTATTAATTTGATGTAATCTTGTTAAATAATTTATTTATACCACGTATTAGTTTTTTTTATTAGCAAAGTTATTATAAACTTTTGAAAGGTACTTTCCATAATTAGAGTTTTTATTTTTTTTAATTGCTAATTTCATTTTCTCTTTTTTGATCCATTTATTATTTAAAGCAATTTCTTCAATACATGAAATTTTGAAACCTTGCCTTTGCTCTATTGTTTCAACAAACTTTCCTGCCGAAAGCATACTTTCATGTGTTCCTGTATCTAACCATGCAAATCCTCTGCCTAATAATTCAGCATGAAGTTTTTTTCTTCTTAAATAAGCTTTGATAACATCTGTTATCTCAAGTTCACCTCTTCTAGATGGTTTAATATTTTCAGCTATTTTTACAACATTTTTATCAAAAAAATACAAGCCTGTTATTGCTAAGTTTGATTTGGGTTTTTTTGGTTTTTCAGCAATTGATTTAGGTTTAAGATTCTTATCTAATTTTAAAATTCCAAATTCTTTTGGGTTGGATACAGCGTAGCAAAACACGCTTGCACCATGTTTCCTTTTAATGGCTTTACTTAATTGAATTGTAAAATCATGGCCATAAAAAATGTTATCACCCAAAATTAGGCAAACATTATGATTGCCAATAAATTTTTTACCCACTATAAATGCATCAGCTAAACCTCTGGGCTGATCTTGATTGGCATAAGTAATTTTTATACCTAGCTGAGAACCATCTGATAAAAGCGTTTCAAAGGCCGACCTATCATTAGGTCTGCATATGATTAATATATCTTTTATTTTAGCCAACATTAAAATTGACAGAGGATAGTAGATTAATGGTTTGTCATAAATTGGCAAAAGTTGCTTTGATATTGCAATTGTAGCTGGAAATAGTCTTGAACCGGTTCCACCTGCAAGAATTATTCCCTTCATTTAATTAAACCTAATCTCTTTCTTGCATATTTTTTTTTTCCAAAATTTTCAACTAAATTATTTGTGCTCATATACCATTTTATCGTCTTATAAATTCCAGTTTTAAAACTTTCTTTTGGGTGCCAGTTTAGTTTATTTTGTATTTTTTTTGTATTAATAGCATATCTTTTATCATGACCCGGTCTATCTTTAACATAAACTATTAAATCAGAATATTTTTTATTTTTAATGTTTAATGGTTTAATTTTATCCAAAATATTACAGATAATTTTAACTACATCTATATTTTTAATCTGGTTTTTTCCACCAATATTATATGTTTCACCAACTTTACCTTTTGTAATTATTTTAAATAAAGCTTCTGCATGATCATTAACATAAAGCCAATCTCTTATTTGTTGACCATTTCCATAAATTGGCAATTTCTTTTTTTCTAATGCGTTTAAAATAATTAATGGAATTAGTTTTTCTGGAAACTGATTGGGCCCATAATTATTTGAGCAATTAGATATTATAACAGGAAGATTGTAAGTTCTAAACCAAGATCTTACAAGGTGATCAGCGCTTGCTTTACTTGCTGAGTAAGGTGAACTTGGACTGTATTTAAAATCTTCATCTGCAGGTGGGCTATTCTTTTTTAAATCTCCGTATACTTCGTCAGTTGAAATATGATGAAATCTAAATTTTTTTTTATTTTTTATATTTAAACTTTTATAATATTCTCTAGATACTTCTAGCATATTATATGTTCCTAGAATATTTGTTTTTATAAAATTGTTTGCAGCATTAATAGATCTATCAACATGGGTTTCGGCAGCTAAATGCATTACTAATTCAGGTAAATATTTTTTAAATATTTCAAAAATTTTTCTTCGGTTACAAATATCAATTTTTTTAAATATATAATTCTTATTCTTTTCATATTTTTTTAATGACGATAAATTACTTGCATAAGTTAATTTATCTATATTTATTACTTTAAAATTACTGTTATCTAAAATGTGTCTTATTACTGCAGATCCTATAAATCCTGCTCCACCAGTTACCAAAATAGTTTTTTTCATTTTATATTTTTATTTATTTTTAATTTTCAATAAGTTTACCATCTTTAATTTCTATTATTTTATCACAGTATTTTAGGGTAGATAATCGATGTGCGATCATAATTAGTGTTATTTCTTTTTTTAGCATTTTTAATTCATTAATAATTTCCTTTTCAATTTTTTCATCTAGAGCGCTTGTCGACTCGTCAAGGATTAACACTTCTCTTTCGTGATAAAATGCTCTTGCAAGCGCAATTCTTTGTCTTTGACCACCGGATAACTTTATACCGTTTTCTCCTATTTGTGTATTAATCCCATCAGTCATATCTGAAACAGTTGATGCAATTCTAGCTTTAAAAAGAGAGTCGTAGACTTTTTTTTCGTTAATCTCATTATTTAAGTAACCTAATCCAACATTTTCTTTTATTGATCCATCAATAATAAAAGCTTGTTGAGGTAAATATCCTATTTTAGATCTAGTAAAGAAACCAATCTCTTTTGTGGCAATATTATTAATTAAAATTTCTCCTTTGTTTGGCCTCAATAGACCAAGCATAATATCAACTAAAGTTGTTTTTCCTGATCCTGAAGGCCCCATAATACCTATGAACTCATTCTTTTTTATACTAATTGATACGTTATATAAATTTACTTTAGATTTAATATTATACGAGAAACTTATATTTTTTAATTCAAGGATTTCAAATTTTTTTGTTTGGTCAAAATTACTACTATTAAAAGAATAATTTTTATTTTTTTCATCTAAATCTCTAATCTTAATAATATCTTTCACTAGTAATCTGATTCCGTCTCTACAAAATCTTAAATGTGAAAAACAAGAAATGAGTTGGTTAAATGATGGAATTAATCTTATTGCGGCAATACCAAACATGCTTAAAATTGGTATCATATTTTCTCTTTGATCAAAAATTATAAAACTTAAAAAAAATACCGAGACTAAAAAATATATTATTGCGGCTTCAATAATATATTTCGGACTTTGTGAGATAGTTAATTGATTAAGATTTACCTTTGCATATTTTTTTGAGGTATTGACTAAATTACTATAAAAAAAATCTGAAATACCAAGGATTCTAATTGTTTTAATTCCATTCATAGCTTCAGATATAAATTTGACCATATTGTTAGACTCTTTATTTGTTTGAAACCCATAATTATTTAATTTTTTTTTAAAAATGGAGTCAAATAAGAAAAATATAAATATCAAGATTGTTATTAAAATTAAAAAAACTGAAATGTTAGAAAAAGCTAGTACTAACAAAATGACAATCATTATAATACCTTCGCTCAATATTTTTAATAAACTTACTAGAACTGTTTGCGAGTACTGGTTTGCTAAATGAAATATGTTATATATATATTCAGAGGTATTTCTTTGAGTAAAGTTAATATATTCTATGCCTTGATAAGATCTCATTAACTCGGCTCTTAGCTTTATACCTTGTTTTAATCCAAAATTTATAATCATTCTGTTGGTAAAAATCCCAACAATGGCTTTGATTGTAAACAAAGTTATTAAAGTAAACCCTGCTAATTTGAATAGATGGTCAATGTCATTAATTAAATAATATTTATTTATAAAACTATAAATATCACTCGAGATAAAATTTGATGGATCAACTATTATTGAGACATATGGATAAATTAAACCTATACTCATTATTTCTAAAGATGAAAGTAGCAAAAAAAATAATAAAGCTACCCACAGCTTATTAAAATCTTTTCCTAGAATAATTTTTATATCTTTTATATAATTTAACATTCAATATTTAACAGTTTGTATTTTTATTTAACAGTTTGTATTTTTTATAAATTGTCAATATATCTTTAAATATTTTAAAATGAAAAAAAAATGTAATATTGCTTTTGCTCCACTAAATGAAAGATTATTAATCTTATCATATAATATATCAAAATTATTAATTAAAAAAAGAATTTCGGCATGTATATTGAAAACATCTTTGAATGGAAGTGAATTATCTGCTTTTAAAAATAAAAGTTTAGTAAAAAAAATTTCTGACTCAGTTCCCATAGTTAGTGTGCCATATCTTCAATTTAGAGATAAGGTAGGTTTTTTTGGTAATATTTTAAGAACAATAAGAGTTCATTATCAGTTAAATTCAAAATTGGATCCACCTTATAATGCTTTAGTTACTTTCATGGATGATTACAGTATCGATGAAGTGCTTACAGTATATAGTAAAAAAAAAAACATCCCAACTATTATGCTTCAAGAAGGATCTGAACCAAGAAGAAATAAATATAGTATTTCTCTATATGATTTTTTTTCATTTCTTCGAAATTTAATATTTAAAAATTATTTTAATTTTAAAGCCACAGGATTAAATTCAGATTATGTTGCAGCTTGGAGCAAAATAAACTATCAACATTTTATTGATAATGGACGAACTTCAAAAAATACATTTATAGTTGGATCACCTTACCCATTAGAAAAGATAAAAAAAAAAAAAATAAAAAAAAATATCCTTATCTTACATCAAACCCTTTATCATCGTTATTCATCGGTTAAATGGAATGATGAATTATGGACTGAATTATCCATGCATTTATTGAAAAAAGGTTATAATGTTATAATGAAGCCTCATCCAAGAGCAGGAAGCAAAAAAGATAATGAACTATTTCATAGTATAGAAAAAAAAACAAAATTATTAAACAAATCAATACAAATTATTAAAAAAAACATCTTAGCTGAAAAATTGATACATAAAGCTGATTTAGTAGTTACTTGCAATTCTGTAGGAGCCAACAATGCATTAGGAAATGGGATACCTGTTATTTATATAGATACTGAATTTTCTAAAAATCGTGTCCTACACAAGCTTAAAAAAAAAAATGATATTCTCTTAGCAAAAAATTGGAGAGATGCAGTAAATAAAATTGATTATATCATGAACAATCCCTCTAAATTAGCTCTTTGGAGAAAGAAAGGTTACTCTTCTTTAATTAAATTATCTGGTGATCCAGATATTTTTAAAGAAAATTGGGTTAAATTGGTATCAAAAGTTATTAATGAAAAAAAATAGATTGATAAATTTTGATTATTTATTAATTTTAAAATTATACCAAATTATGTTTTCTCATTAAATTTAATTACCGCAATATTTCTATTATGTTTTTTTATAATTATATTTAAAAAGAATATAATAACATTATCAATGAGTTAGCAGTTGAGAAAAATTATAATAGTAGACTAAAAATTCAAATAAATATAAGTTATTTAAATTAACTATATCAATTAACTATGAGTCTAAATAAATCCAAATATAATGATGTCTTATTATCTTATATTTTCTTTCTTAAAAAAAAAAAATTATATGAAAATAGAAAAAAATTTTTTTATGAGAATAATATTGAAAAATTGCACAATTGGTCTGATAGTAATTTTAAAAAAACGTTAAAATGGTATTATACAACTAGAAGTCAAAATAAAGCTAAAGTTAAAAATATCCATTTAGAAAAAATGAAAAAATGGACCTATGATAAGCATGAAGGAGTTATTAAACACGATAGTGGAGAATTCTTTCATGTTGAGGGAAAAAGAATAACTAATGCTGGAAGAGAGGTTAAAAATTGGGATCAACCTTTTTTAACACAAGTAGGATACAAAGGTGGGATAATTGGTCTAGTAAGATCAAATATTGGTGGTGTACCACATTATTTAGTTGATGCAAAATTTGAGCCTGGAAATTATAATAATATCCAATTGAGTCCTTCTTTGCAAGCCACTTACTCAAATATAAATAGAATGCATTTTGGTCAAAAAAATAAAGTTGTTGAAAAATACTTTTCAAAAAATTTTACTACAATTAGAAAGTTTTGGGTTACTGAAGATGGAGGCAGACTATATAAAAAAAGGAATTTACATTGGATTGTTCAATATGAAGGAAAAAAAAATTTACCTGGCAAAACTTTTAGGTGGATAACTTTATGGGAATTGGATAGGTTTATTAAACTTGGTTCACTTGTTGGGCCTCATTTAAGATCAATACTATCATTAGTTTAGAAATAAGATGAAATCAATAGGTGTCATTGGACCAGGAGCACATTTTAAAAAAAAAATTTTTCCAGTACTTGTAAAATCCAATTTTTTCAAATTAAGTGGAATTCTAAGAAAAAATAAAATAATAAAATTTAAAAACATTCAAAATTTTAGTGAAGATGAGTTTTTTAAAAAAAATTTTGATTTTGTTTATATTTCTTGTCCCAATATACTTCATGAACAATTTATTATTAGATCACTTAATACGGGATCTCATGTAATTTGTGAAAAACCTTTTTTGGTTAGAAACAAAAATATTAATAGAATTATGAAAATAGCTAATAAAAAAAATAAGTTAATTTTTGAGTCATTTATGTATATCTATCATCCAGCATTTAAATTTATTAAAAATGCAATACTCAAAAAAAAATATGGTAAATTGAATTACCTAATTTCAAATTTTAGATTTCCATCATTGGAAAAAAAGAATAATAGATACAAAAATAACGAAGGTGCAGGGTTTTTTTATGACTCAGCTTGTTATTTGGTTTCTTTAGAAAATATTTTATTTAAGAAAAAAGCCAGTAATAAAATTATAAAACAAAAAATAATCAACAATGTTGATTTAAGAGGAAATATATTTATAAATTCGGATGAATGTTGTAGATTTTATTTTTGGGGAGAAGGACAAAATTATTCAAACAAAATAGAAATTTTTTTTGAAAAAGCCACAATTCATATAGATAAGTTTTTTAGTAAAAATGAAAATGAAATTATTGTAGCAGATATTCACACAACAAAAAAAAAATCAATTGAGTTTAAAAAAGTTAATCAATTTGAACAGATGTTTGATCAAATAAAAAAAAATTATAAAAAAAAAACTTTTCAGACATTTCATTCAAATATGATAAAGAAACAACTAAATTTAATGCTTAAATTAATATGAGAACAATTCTTTTTAATAGTCCCCTGCGTAGTAGAAAATACATCAAAAATGTAAAAAAATTACTAGACTCTAACAAATCACTACACGGTCCTGGTAAAAATATTTTTAATATTAAAAAAAATTTAAAATCAAAATTTGGTTTTGACCATGTTCACTTAACTACAAGTTGCACAGCTTCTATGGAGATATGTGCGTTGTTATTGAACTTAAAAAAAAACGACGAAGTCCTTATCCCATCTTATGGTTATAATACATCTGCCTCAAGTTTTGTAAGAACAGGATGTAAAATAAAATATTGCGATATAGAAAAAACAAAATTGATGCCGTCCTTTGAGCAGATCAAAAAAAAAATAAACAAAAAAACTAAAGTTATTGTAGTTTTTCATATGCAAGGATTAGCTGTAGATTATTTAGATCAACTTCAAAAGTATTGTAAAACTCAAAAAATCTATTTAATAGAAGATGCAGCTCAGGCTCTTGGCTCATATCATAAAAAAAAACCGCTTGGAAGTTATGGTGATTTTGCTTGTTTTTCTTTTCATGAGACTAAAAATTTCCATTCAGGCATGGGAGGTTTATTAGTTATTAATAATAAAAAATTTAAAAGAAAGTCAGATTTAGTTTTTGATAAAGGAACAGATAGGACTTTGGTAGTGTCTAACCCAAATTATTTCAAAAAATATTATTCTTGGGTTGAAATTGGTTCTTGTTTTAGAATGCCCGAACTTAATGCAAGTTATTTAAGTTTTCAAATAAATGATATTGAAAAACTCATTAAATATAGATCTTTACTATATAAAAGATATATAAAAAATTTCAGTAATTGGCTTAAAGATGAATTTAACATATGTAATAAACCGACTTATAAATACAATTATCATCAATTAACTATTATTTTAAAAAAGCGAGAAAGAGAAAAATTTTTGAAATTTTTGAAAAAAAATAAAATAATTGCTTTTATAGGTTTGGAAGCATTGCATTTATCAAAAATGGGTAAAAAATTTTTGCCAAAGAACACAAAACTTAAAAATACAGATGATATAATCAAGAAAATAGTAAGACTGCCAATTCATAACAATTTAAAATTAAAAGAGGTAGATATTATCTGCGATAAGATCAAAGAATATTTTAAAGTTTATTAGTTTGTTTCTTCAATATCCTCTGGTGTCATTGGATTATTATAAAATGAAATTACAAGATTGAGAGTATAAATAATTAATTTTTTTAAATTATATGTACTTTTACCAAATTTTCTTGGTTGTTCCTTATATAAAACGCTGTTTATTTTTTCTGCATTTAGACAAAGTAAGGAGTCTAAATATATGTTTGATGTATTTAAATTCTCAAATTTTTTTAATATTTCTCTGTCAAACAATCTAAAGTCACTGATTATGTCAATAAATTTTATTTTTAAAAAGTTCTTTAAAAAAAATTTAACATTAAAAGTCATTATACTTCTGACAAGTCCTCTGGATTTATTAGTTGGTTTTGCATATACTAATTGATTTCCTTCTTTATATTTTTCATATAGATGTTTAATTATTTTAGGAGGATGTTGTAAGTCGTCATCCATTGTAATTAAAATTTGACCTTTGCTTTTTTTTAAACCATATAAAATTGCGTGATGTTGACCATAGTTTTTTTTAAATTTATACCCTTTTATAAATCTATTTTTTTTGCTTAGATAATTAATTTTAAACCATGTAGTGTCTTTACTTGCATCATCAACTATTATTATTTCAAAACTTAATTTTAATTTTGTGATGCACTCTGTAATTTTATCAACTAATTCCTCAAGGGAATTTTCAGAATTGAATGCAGGTATTATAACAGAAATCATTATTTCAAAACATTTGGTTGGTTAAATTAAAGTTTTATAATCAAGATAATATTATGTTTTGTAATCTTGTATGATACAATAATTATAATTCAAGTTGATTTTTTTTTAATTCGTAATGATAGTAAAACTCTATAAAAATAGAAACGTAATCAACATACTTATTTTTTTATTTATTTCTCTATGGTTCTACCCAGCTTGGTATGTGTATGATCTTGCGGTATTAGGTGATGGTAATCAATATCTTCAAAGATTCGAGGCCATTAGGAAAACAATTCTTGAATTTGGTCAATGGCCAGCAAACAATCCTTGGAACGCAGGAGGTCAACCAATCGAAGGTACACCAGGAAGATTTACGCTTTCAGTAATGGGACTATTATCGATATTTTTTGGAACAAAAGCAGGATTGGGAATTTCATTAATTATTTTTAATACAGTTGGTTATTTTGGATCATTAAAGTTAGCTGGAGTTTTTTGGAAGACAAGATATTTACATCATATTTTTGCATTATTAGTAATTTCTAACTCAGCTATTTTATTTCATTTGTCTGCAGGTCACTTTAATCTCTCAAATTATTACTTATTACCAATTATTATTTATTATTTTTTATCGTTTGATAGAGATAAATGGTCTGGTCTAAAAGCTGGAATTTTACTTGGAATTGCTTTTAATGAAAATCCAACGTATTCAGTCCAATTTTTAATTTTAATATTTTCGATAATTGGATTTATTTGTTTTTTAAAATCTGACAGTCAGATAAGAAAAAAAATTTTTTTTTGGATTTTAACTTTTTTCCCAGTTTTTGGGATGATTATTAGTTTTCATTTTATTTCTTTACTATACACACTTGGTGATTTTTCGAGAGTTAGCACAAAAATATTTTTATATCCAATTGATACTATTCTTAAAAGTTTTTTTTATCCATATACAGATATCATTAGACCTTTCAGTGATCCTGCAGGTGTATCTGCAGGATCGTGTACACGTTCAACACATGAAAACTCAATGTATATAGGAATTCTGTGTATTCCATTTGTTATTGCTAGTTTTTACAAAGGAATGAAATGGTGGCATGTTGTTTCTTTTATTTTATTCTTAAGTTCCATTGGAAATAATAATTTTTTACTACCAATGTATTGGATTCAAAAAATTCCAACTTATGATTCTTTAGGTTGCTTTAACAGAATTAGAATGATTACAAGTATATTCATTACAATATGTATTGTTCATGGAATGAGTTTTATGTATGGCCGATTCAAAGATAAAATACTTAGTATAAGAATTTTGTTAACACAAAGGTCATTTCCAATAAAAAAAACTTCAATTGTATTAACATTAATTTTATTGGTAACAGTTGAACGGCTATTAATTGGTCATTTAATTATTTATGACACTCATAAGTCCTATGATGAAGTAATCAAAATGTATAATGTTTATAAAAGATATCCTGATAACAAAGATTTTTTTAACTTATCTCATATTGCTCCGTATGAAGGAACGCTAAATAATATTGGTATGTTAAGAGGAGGTGGTGACTCTCATTTGCCAATGGACTATGGTAAAAAAATTAATGGGGAATATCCTGGAACAATAGGGCGTGACGAAGAGGGCTATATTGGTGAATTTTATCAAAACAAAACAGTTGTAAAGCCTGATTATTGGTCACCAAATTTAATTACATTTAGTAATTTAAATCCAAATGAGCCACTGACCGTAAATATGAATAGAAGTAAATTTTGGTATGCAAATGGAAAAAAACTATTTCCAAATGATAGAGTAATAGAGGTTAAGAAAAAGTTTTTAGTATTTTCTAATAAAGATGGAGACCTAAAGTTATCATATAAATATCCAGGAAAAAAAATTGGATTAACACTTACTATTATATTTTTTTTAATTTTTTGTGTTACAAGTATAGTAAATAAAAAATATAATATATAAAATGAATAAATAATTTCTTAGAAAAAAACAATGTGTGGAATTTTTGGGATTATATCTGAAAAGAATATTAACTTAAGTGATCTTGCGATTTTAGCAAAAAATGCAAGACAACGAGGAAAAGACTCATCTGGTTTTTTGGAATTTGATGGGTCAAAGTTTAGTATAAATAGATATGACTTTGACTTAAAAAAAACTGTAAAAAAAGTTGATAAAAAAAACAAAATCATTATTGGACATAGCAGATTAGTAACTAATTCAATGGTTGATAATCAGCCAGTAATCAAACACAACATAAGCGTGATCCATAATGGAATTGTAGTTAATTTTGAGGATTTATTTAAAAAATTTAAATTTAAGCAAGATTTAAAAATAGACACAGAGATAATTGCTGATTTATTAAATTTTTATTTAAAAAAAACCAAAGATCTAAAATCTGCAATAAATTCTGTTTTAGGCGATATTAAAGGTGCTGCTTCCTGCGTTATTCATTTAGAAAAAATTGGAAAAATAATTTTGTTTACAAATAATGGTAGTTTATATTGGGGAAAAAAAGAAAAATATATATATATAAGCTCCGAATCTTTTTCGCTAAATCAAATTAAATGTAAAGAAATTCAAAAAATAATAGATCCAATAATAATTGATATCCCTATTAGTGAAAAAGAAACTTCTGTTAATGATTTTAGAATTAGAAGAAAAGATTTAGCTCCCAGTATTTCAAATTCAATTGTAAATGAAAAACTTTTAAATTATAAAATAAACAAAACACAAAGATGCACGAAATGTATTCTGCCATCAAATTTCCCTTACATATCTTTTGATAAAGATGGTGTTTGTAATTTTTGTAACAATTATAAAAAAAAATATAAAAATTTTAATAAAGATCAAGAAAAGAAAAATTTTGAAAATCTTTTAAAAGAGTATAAAAATCCTCACAATAATATTGCCAGCTGCATTTTTCCTCTCTCAGGTGGAAGGGACAGTTGTTATGGTCTTTACTTAGCTGTTAAAGAATTAGGATTAAAACCTGTAACTTTTACATATGATTGGGGTTTAGTGACTGATCTAGCAAGGAGAAATACCAGTAGAATGTGCTCTGCTTTAAATGTTGAGAATATAATAATTGCCGATAATATTCAAAAAAAAAGATCATATATTAAAAAAAATGTTATTGCTTGGTTGAAAAAACCGCATTTAGGAATGGTTAATCTTTTTACAGCTGGTGATAAACATTTTTATAGATTTTTAGAAAAAATAAAAAAACAAAACAATATAAATTTAAATATTTGGTCTTACAATCCATTTGAAATAACACATTTCAAGCACGGATTTTTAGGTATTGAGCCAAATTTCCATAATAAAAGAACGTATAATCAAGGTATTCTTAGCCAATTGAAATATCATTATCAAAGAATGAAAGTAATGATGGCAAATCCCTCTTATTTTAATTCTTCAATTCTAGATACATACGTAGGTGAATTTAGTAGAAGTATACGTAAGCATTATGATTATTTTTACTTGTTTAATTATTTTGAATGGAATGAAGATGAAGTTAATAAAGTTTTATTAAATAACTTTGACTGGGAAAAATCAACTGATACAGAGTCTACTTGGCGCATAGGTGATGGTGCTGCTCCATTTTACAATTATATTTATTATACAATGATGGGATTTACAGAATTTGATACGTTTCGAAGTAATCAGATTAGAGAAGGTCATATATCTAGAGAACAAGCTTTAAACTTGATTGAAATTGAAAACTCACCAAGGTATCAAGGTATAAAGTGGTTTTTAGATGTTGTGGACTTAGATTTTCAAAAAACAATCAATAGAATTAATGAATTTTCTATTTGAAATAAGTTTTTTGAATTGAAATTTTAAAAGATTTTATGAAAAACATATTATTTATTTGTAAATACTTATCGACGAGTGAAAATGGATTTGAAACAAGATTGGCTACATTAATAAAACTTTTTAAAAAAAATAATTATGAAGTTGCAGCTATCACTAGCAGTAATTCATTTAAGAAATTTAAATTTAAAAAAAAATATTCATCGAAAATTATAGATAATGTCAAATATTATTTCATAAGGGATTATAAAGATTATTCACTTTATTCATTAAAAAGAATAATATCCTGGATAAAGTTTGAGGTAGATTTATTCAAATTTAATTATAAGAAAATATCTTTTAAACCAGACATTATATACATTTCTTCTTTATCTCTATTAACCATATTAAATGGCATATACTTAAAAAAAAAATTTAAAGCAAAATTAGTTTTTGAAATGAGAGATTTCTGGCCGTATTTTTTATATACAACTGGCAAGTTTTCTAAATTTAATCCTTTTGTAATTTTTTTAGGTTTAGTTGAAAAGTATGGAATTTATAAAAGTGATCTGATTGTAAGTTTAATTCCAAAAATAAGTGAGTATTTAAAGTATAGAGGATTTGATAAAAAAAAATCTTTTGCCTCCACTTTTCCAGTTAATAAAAATTTTTTTAAAAAATTAAAAAATAATAAATTAAATTTAAATAATAAATATTTTAATATCTGTTATGCGGGTAACTTTGGTTTTGATAATTATCTAGATACTTTACTTAACTTAATAAAAGCTACTCAAAATAAGCATTTTTTATTTCATTTTTTTGGTGATGGATCTCAAAAAAAGATTTTAAAAGAAAAATATTCACATTTAGAAAATGTTAAATTCTATGATCATGTTGATTATCATAGTTTACATTCAATCTTGATTAAAATGGATTGTCTTATTGTGAGTTTTGGTTTCAATAATAAATTTCCTTTATTTGGTTATGAGCTAAACAAGTTAAACAACTATTTGATGGCAGCAAAACCTATTGTTGCTGTCGGAGAAAAAGCGAACCTTAATAAAGATCGAGGTGAATTTATTTTTGTCACAAAAAATGATAAATCATTATTTGCAAAAAAATTAATATTAATAAGATCAAGATACAGTCAGTATCTAAGAATTGCTAAAAAAAATAAAAATAAATTTTTAGTTAGAAATAATCCTCATTTAATTTTTAAACAAACTGCCAATCAACTAAAAAAATTATAATTGATGACACTAATAATTTTAAATATTTTGATTTGGCTTGGACCATTTTTTATTTCTTTAAGAAAAGGATTGGTAAATACACTTCATCCTCAGTTTATTACGCCTATGTTTATGATTTATTTTATTTTGAATTCATATGTTCAAGAACAAACAAATTGGATGCAAGAAGGCAATAGAGCTATAACAGTTGGAGTAGTAAAACTTTTACCACCATTAGATCCAATAAGTTTTAGCTTTAAAAGTGCTTATATCATAAGTCTACTAGCTGGAATATTTTTCCATTTAGGTTCGGGTATATTTAATAAATCTATTTATAATAGTACCAATGAACACATTCTATTAAATAAAAAAGATATAATTTATGGTAATAAAGTGCTTTTATTCTTAGTAACACTTATAATTTCATCAATTACTTGGCTGCCAAACTATTATTTTGATACAGGAGCTTTTGGAACATTTTGGACTTATCCACTTGCCCTTTCCATGTGTTTTATACCAGTTGCAGTATTAGGTATAAATAGAATTCTTTTTTTAATTACATTAATGATCGCTATTTTTGTTGCATCTTATGTTCTTAAATCTAAAGCAGCTTTTACTTATATTTTTATGCCAATATTTTTTTACGTAATTTTTTTTAATTTTAATTTCTTAAAATTTGCTTCAAAAAATAATTTAAAAAAATTTATACTTACTCTTGTCGTTTTTTTGATGCTGGTAAGTTCATTATTTATTGGAAATCAATATGGAAAAATGGACACAAGAACATTTTTTCGTAGAGATTATGCTTTTGAAATATTTGCAATTTTAGTTGAAAGTAAAAAATTAGGATTAATAAATAATGAAAAAAGTTGGATTAAGAATGAAGTTATGCAAGCAATTCCTTCTATTATTCTTAAAAGTAAACGTACAACTCATATAAATCCAGCAAAAAGAGTTGCAATAGAATTGTTTCCCGAAACAGCCATCACAAGACCCAATACCTACTATAATAGGCATCTTTTGTTTGCTGGTTATTATGATTTTGGTATTTTTGGAGCTCTTGCCGGTGCTTTTTTATTTGGTTCATTATTTAGTTATTTTTGGAAATTGACAAAAGAAAAAGTAGAAAAATATAATGCTAAATGGCCTATATTAGTTTATATACCGGTACCTTCCTTTGGCGCATATTTTCTAGCATGTGGAGGATACGCTTACTCAATTTTAAATACTCTTGTAGCATCAGTAATTTTATTTATAATTTTTTATTCAGCTCGGATCCGGCTATCATAATTGTATTAATTTATTTTAAAATATAATAATAATGACCTAAGCACTTATAGTAGTTTATAAATATTATGTTTTTAAAAAAAATTTTAAAATTTTGGGACTATCCCTTAAAAAAAAAAATTGATGTTATTTTCATAAAAACAACATCATTAATATTTTTTCTACCAGCTATATATATGAGAAACTATCTGTTAAGCTATCTACCTGACTCATTTGTCTCACAAAAATATACATATCATACTGAATTGTATAACAAATTTCGAAAAGATAATAAAATAAATAATGGGGGTGATATTCATCGTCTCAATTCTTTTATATTAAATATAGAATATTTAATGTCTGAGAAAAATATTCCAGGAGACTTTGCTGAGCTTGGTGTCTGGAAAGGAAATACATCGCAAATTTTAGTATATTTTGCTAAGAAGTATGACAAGCATTGTTATCTTTTTGACACATTTAAAG
>Ga0233427_10002792_pt1 | contig 15924 bp, 17 predicted proteins | sample SI_118_April2016_5_FD_179885 | JGI IMG/M metagenome (GOLD analysis project Ga0233427, IMG submission 179885) | Seawater microbial communities from Saanich Inlet, British Columbia, Canada - SI_118_April2016_100_MG | ecosystem: Environmental > Aquatic > Marine > Inlet | place: Canada: British...
TTGAACAAGCACCAATCAAACTGGAATCTCTAGTAAATTCTCCATGTCTAACTTGTCCTGTTGAACAAAAATGTGATTTTGAAAATTCTTATCCTGAACCTAGTCCTCTTCATTGTCAATTAATTGAAGATTGGGTTGCTGTTGATTTTTCCAAGAAAAAGAAATGAAATTAATTGATGCAAAAAAAGATCATTATAGAAGATTAGCTCACGAACAAGGTTATCGTAGTAGAGCATCTTACAAATTAAAAGAGATCAACAAATCATATCGTATTATTGGTCCTGGTTCATATGTTTTAGATTTGGGTTGCGCTCCTGGTGGATGGTCTCAGGTGGCTCATCAAATTGCAGGGAATCAAGGTAAGGTTTTGGGAATTGATCTATCATTTGTTGAAGAACTTCCGGGAGTTGAAATAATCCGTGGAGATATTGAGGATCCAGACATACTAGAACAAATCATGTCATTTTTCAATAGAAAAGTTAATTCTGTGATTTGTGATTTATCTCCAAATGTATCTGGAAATTGGTCTGTTGATCATGCTGTACAAATATCTCTTAATTATACTGCAGAAAAATTGATGGAAAAAATATTGTCTGATAAGGGAAATGCATTGTTTAAGGTATTTGATGGTGAATATTCGGCTGAATTTTATGAGTTTATCAGGAAAAAATTCATCAAAACAAAATTACTAAAACCAAAAGCAAGTAGAAAATCTAGCAGTGAACTATATTGTATTTGTATGGGATATCTTAATCCTGAAAAATCTGAATAATTCTATCAATTTCACAATCTGTTCTAAATCCACCTGGATTCAATGATGTCATTGACGCCTTAAATCCTTGTGATTTCAGTCTATCAACGGCATCCCTCAATTTTAACGGTGCAGATTTTATCATCGATGCAATTTCATCTAATGTATAATATGTTGCTGGAAGGTCTGCCTCTAATTCTGATCTTTCAATAATCCTTTCACATCTTTTATTTACAATAAGACTGTCTTTTACATCTCTCATCTTCTTTACAAATTCCTTTTCAAATAATTTCCCTATCCATAAGGGACCAGCTATTTCAGTTTCATGATCACATTTTCTACATTTAGTCTGCTTCATAGTTTGTGTGTAACGGTCTTTACAATTTCTACAAAAAATTATGTATCCAATCGACTCTTCTTTTTCAGGTGTATTCAAAATTTTCATGTATGTTCTATAGTAATGCATGTCATGATCAACAAACAGAGGCTGAAATGAAATATCTAATCTTCCAGCAACAAAACTTACACATCCTAAAATCAACCTAATTGCAATTTCATTACTAAATTCTGTTTTAATTGGTGTTCCATAATATCTTCTCTTGGCGGCTTTATTGAATAAACCATGTAAAACTTGAAGATCAGTTGCAGTAAGTGCTAACATACCGCTATGCATGGTTGCTCTTATTGCACAATCGATGTATTTTGACGGTGATCCAAATGGATCAATATCTACAATTGATGCACGTTCATTCATCTTTGAATGAGAACTAAGAAATCTACATGTTTCATTTTCAGAAATCTCGAAATTTTCTAAATTGTTTATTTCTGCTGATTTTTGCGCAATCTCAAGTGCATTCGGATTAACATCATTCACAATCACCTTTTCAACTTCCTTTATCTCGTTTGCAACTCTTAATCCTCTTGCACCTAGTCCTGATAATCCGTCAAAGAAAATTTTTGGAAATTTATAATCTTTCCAAAATGCTGAACATGCAATTATTGATAAATCTCTACTCAAACTTGCTCGAGGGTTAAAAAACGCAGGTTCTTTTGGTGGAACTTTCTCTGTCATTGATCCTTTTGGAACAAGTAATTTTGTAGTCCCTTCCATGATCTCAGTGATTTCTTCATTCATTCTTGTCGTCTATGAAATCAAATCCCCTATATTCTAATACGTCTTATTGCATACTGCGATATAGAATAACACAATTCTAGACAATTATTCTAGAAAATCTTATTTGGCATCAACATCTTGTATCATTGTTGAAAATTCTACTCCTTTCTGTTCTAGCAGTTGCAATGATTGGATTGATGGTTCCAAGTGCATCTGCAGCATTTCCTGATCCAGACAAAGATCCTAGGGATTACCTGATAAGATACTACACCGAACCAGATTACAAAGATTGGTTTGACAGTCAATTCCCAAATACTATGATTGAAGAGAAAGTAGGATATCCAAATAAAATTATTACCGATGATTATTATGTAGACCCAGTTTTTGAATTTGCTGTACTTAATCCTTCTTCAACATACACTTTTGATCCAATTGCACAAAGTTCACAACAAGATACCTATGGATTATTCTTAGTTAATTTTGGGGGAGATGAAGATTATTATGCATCATATATCGTCTATTACCTACAATCTCTTGGGGATGACATCCCTCCACGTGAATTAACTCAAGATGACATTGATGTAACGTTGGATGCTTGGAACTTTGTAGCATGGAATGCAATTCCTGATGAAGAAGGTGTATCCGTACAATTAAAAATTAACGAGCAAATCTATGATTACGAATATGACCGGCATATACTCCGTTATGATTTTACCACATCTTCATATTATGATGAATCATATTGGCAGGAGGACATAGTCGGTCAAAAAATTGTTGACAAAAATTCTATTGTAATGCTTATGTATCCTAATGGTGATATTTTTCAATTCGCCTTCTCCTCTCCCGCTGAAGTATATTCTAAAGATGTAAAAGAGTTCAATAAAATTATAAAAAGTTTCTATCAAGGAAAAACAGAAAAATTCTCTGATATGTATGAAGATTATCTAGGTGTACAAAAATCTGAATCAGTTCCTGAACCTACATATGCACCAGAACCAGTTGCTGCACCAGAACCAGTTGCTGCACCAGAACCAGTTGCTGCACCAGAACCAGTTGCTGCACCAGAATCTGATATGTGTGGTGAAGGAACAACTTACAAAAATGGACAATGTGTTCAAGATAATCGAGGAGGTGGTTGTCTAATTGCAACTGCAGCATTTGGTTCTGAGATGGCACCACAAGTTCAATTCTTGAGAGAACTAAGAGACAATGCTGTCCTACAAACCACATCAGGAACTGCATTCATGACAGGCTTCAACCAATTCTACTATTCCTTCTCTCCACAAATAGCAGATTATGAAAGAGAAAACCCAGTTTTCAAAGAAGCAGTCAAAGCTACACTTACGCCATTACTAACTTCATTAACACTACTCAATTACGTTGATGTAGATACTGAAGAGGAGATGCTAGGTTATGGCATTGGAATTATCCTGTTAAATGTAGGAATGTATTTTGTAGCACCAGCAGTATTGATTATTTCCCTAAAGAAACGATTTTTGTAAAGCGATCAAGATCAACTTGTTACGCTTGACAATTAACTCAACAATAGATATCTTCATTAACTAAACTACGTGTATACAAGTCAAAATTTGTGAAAGTATGCGGAGTAGATGATGCTGGTAGAGGATCTATGATTGGACCTATGGTTATCGCTGGAATTAGTATTGAGAAAAAAAATATCAATAAACTTCGTAAACTTGGTGCTCGTGATTCAAAAAAACTCAGTCCCAAAAAACGTGATTTTCTCTATAAAGAAATTCTAAAAGTTGTTGATGATTATCATGTGATTAGAATTCCTCCAAAAACCATAGACAAGTATGTCTTCAAGCATAACTTGAATCATTTGGAAGCGCAAAAAATGGCTGATGTCATAACTCATCTTAAATCTGATATATCATATGTTGATTCTTGTGATGTAAACGCTACTAGATTTGGTCGTGAAATATCTGATTTATCAAATAAATCCAAAGTAAAATCCTATCATCATGCGGATTCTAGATTTGTAGTTGTTTCTGCTGCTTCAATAATTGCAAAAGTTTCACGAGATCGTTCGATTGCCCGTTTAAACAAAAATTATGAATTTGGAAGTGGTTACCCTTCAGATAAAAAAAGTGTAAACTTTGTTAAAAAAATGGTTGCCGCAAAAAAACCACTACCATCATCTGTGCGTAAAAGTTGGAAACCGGTACAAAAAATACTTGGTCTCAGTTAATTGATTTTGCAATAACCATTGCATGATCTTTATCAAATGGTCTCAAATCAATTTTCTCACATATTTCAAAATCACTTTCTAATTTTTTCATTTCTTGGTTGATTATTTGATTTGGATCTTTTGTAACATCTATACTTCGTGTTTTAATCACTAGAAATAGAAATCCACCTTTTTTAAGATACATCCTACAATTATCAATTGCAATTTTTGTTTGTTCTGGTTGTGCAATGTCTACATAAACAATATCAACTTTAGTAAAAACTGAAAAATACTGATCCGGTCTTTTTGCATCTTGAATTATCGGGACAATATTTTTTCTAAACACTGCAACTCTATCAAGAAAATCTCTTGCAACTCGACTTGAATGCTCAACTCCAAAAATCATGCCCTTTGGACCAACTATGTCTGAAATATGACTTATTGTTGTACCCGTTGATACCCCTAGATATAACACGCTTGATTTATCATGGAATGGAAATTCCTGCAAACCATTCATTATACATGCTGCCAATTTACTTCTAAAAGGTTCCCAGTTTCTATACTCTATTCCATTTTTTACAATTAATTTCTCCTTGTAAACCTGTTTTTGAGGTGTAAAATTTTCTGTGAAGAGCTTTTTCTCTCCATCTAGTGTAAACCAGAAATAATTATTATCTTCTTTCAAAGTTATTTCGCTTTCTGTTCTTGAATCTATCTCCTCGTCTCTTTTGTTTAGATTCTTTACTCTTACGGAAATTTCCTCTTTGTTGATATTCTTGTGGTTGAGGTTTTTTAACTGGTTTTGAATTCTTTTCTTCTATTTCCTTTACTCTGATATTCAATTTCTCTAGTAATGTTGTGTTTAATCCTGCCCCATGAACATCAACTCTTGCTGCAATTGCCGCTTTTGCAGCGATTGCTCTTGCAATTTTACCTCTTTGCCATCTTGGAGCTGCATGTACTACTGCATGTTGGAAAAGTATTCCATGCTTTGGTGGATTTGAACCTGTCTTCAATGCTCTAAACAATGCTTTTTCTGCACCTAATACCTGAATTGTACTTGCAGGCATTGTACCCATTTTTGCAAGACTACCTGCTTTTGCTAAAATTCTTGCTCCTACTGTTGTTCCTAAAACTGCAGACAAGTTTGGAGCAACTTTTTCCATTTCTGTATCTACTTGCTTTTCTAAATCATTTCGTAAATCAAACAAGGTCAAGATATTCTTAGCCAAATTTTGAACAATCTGTAAATTTTCATCTGTAATATCTCCTCCTCTACTTTTTTGTTTTACAAGTGAAAGCATCTGAACTTTAGAATCTGGAAATCCTGCCTCGACAAATACATCGTCTGACATTCCATCTCTTTTTCCTGCAACCACAATCTGTGCATATCCGTTAATACTATCAATGATGTTATCCAACTCTGGAAAATGAAGTCCGTACCACTCTCTTAATCTGGAACTCATACCATTGATTATTTTGTCTGTATCATCCAACGTATTGATACATTGAATTATGTGCAAGTCTGGGCTAGATGATACTTCTGTTACCTTTGATGATGATAACTGAATTGCAAAATCTCTAAGTTTCTGTATTGCATCGTCATAATTATTTGCTAATCCTGCATCAACTAAAATTTGTGGTTTTGTCAGTTGAATATCTTCTAATTTTGCTTGACTCATCATTTGAGATTCTATTGATTTTTTCTTGAGTAGATCTTGTAATCCTACATCATTTACAAGAACATCAAATCCATCTTCTTGCAAAAATCTTACTAATTCACTTAATCTTGATTTTCCTTTTTTTGCAAAAACATAATCTTCTGCAGGTACTGAAAATGGAAACGATTTTACAAACTTTTGTTCTTCAAAAACAACAATTCCTAATTCAGTTAGGATTACTGACAACATGACATTGATCCCATCAAATCCTCATTAAAAAATCTACATATTCTAAATCAACTGTTATAAGCCAATTCCAATAATCTTCTTCAGATGGACTCTAGTCTGGAAACCACTCTTGGTTCACTAACGCTAAAGCGCCCAACAGTTTTGGCATCTGGAATTCTAGGCATATCTCTTGATGTATTCAAACGCTTACATGATGCTGGAGCAGGAGCTGTTGTCACAAAATCACTAAGTAAAGAACCATGGGAAGGCTATTCAAATCCAACCATTTTCAGTGTCAAGGGTGGAGGATGGATTAATGCTGTCGGATTATCAAACCCTGGCGCAGAAACTTTTGCAAAAATGATTGAATCTAATGATGATGTACCAATAGTTGTAAGTCTTGTTGGCTCTGAAGAAGATGATTTTGAATACATGATTAAACAATTTGAGAAATGCAATGTATCTGCATATGAATTAAACCTCTCATGTCCACATGTTGCTAAAGTTGGTCTAGAAATTGGAGATGATATTGAACTCGTCTCAAAAATTATTAAAAAAGTCAAATCTGTTACTAATTCTCCAATTGTTGCTAAAGTAGGATTGGGTAAATCTGACTATCTTGATACTGTTGATGCAGCTGTATCTGCTGGTGTTGATGCAATAACTGCAATTAATACAGTTAGAGCAATGGCTATTGATGTTGAGACACAGATGCCAATTCTAAGTAATAAAATTGGCGGATTATCTGGTACGCCAATTAAACCAATTGCGTTAAGATGTGTTTATGAAATTGCATCAAAATTTGATATTCCTATAATGGGATGTGGTGGAATTTCAAGTTGGGAGGATGCCGTCGAATTCATTTTGGCAGGTTCATCTGCAGTTCAATTTGGTAGTGTGATGGGTGATCATTGGGTTGAAACATTTGGTGAAATTAATTCTGGTATTCAAAATTATATGGAAAAGAAAAATTATAAAACAATAGGTGAAATGGTTGGAAGAGCAAAGAGATCCTAATCATCCACACATTTGTACAATTGAAAGAATTGTTGACGAAACTCCTACTGTAAGAACTTTGTATTTTCATGATCCAGTTCTCGCTGATGTAAAACCTGGTCAATTTGCAATGGTATGGATTCCCGGTGTAAATGAACTTCCAATGAGTGTCATGGTTTCTGATGTAGGTGGTCAGGCTGCATTAACAGTTAGAAAGCGTGGGGAATCATCAACCGCTTTATACAATCTTTCAGTGGGTCGACAGATTGGAGTTAGAGGTCCATATGGTAATTCTTTTGAAATTAAAGATGGAAAAATTCTCTTAATTGGTGGTGGAACTGGATTAGTTCCTCTAATGAGATTGATAAAATTCTCAAATTCCTCAAATCACATAACCGTCTTAATGGGTTCACAAACAAAAGATGAAGTTTTCTTTGAAGAAAAAGCAAAAGAATTGATTCCAGGATCTAATCTGACAGTTATTCCTGTTACTGAAGATGGAAGTTATGGTGAAAAAGGCTATGTAACTGATGTATTGGAAAAACTTTTGGAAGAAAACACGTATGATGCAATTTACACATGCGGTCCTGAATTAATGATGTACAAAACTGTTCAAATGGCTAACAAAAAAGGAATCTTTGTCCAAGCAAGTTTAGAAAGAATGATGAAATGTGGTGTTGGTATCTGTGGAAGCTGTTGTGTTAATGATGACCTTGTTTGTCGTGATGGAACTATCTTTGATGGTGATCATTTATCCACGAAATCCGAATTTGGTCACTCTCATAGAACAAAATCTGGTATTTTAGAAGAAATATGACAATAGAATTCAAGCAAGGTTTAAACTCAATGATTTTTCAAGCTGATTAGATAATAAATGGCAACTCCGAAAATAGTTTTAACTGCAGATAGAACTTTAATGTCTCCTTATAGAGGAATTTCTCTTGCAACTTTCTTTGGCTGTGCTCCTGCAATTGATCCTAATCGTGATAAAAACAGTTTTTGGTATAAAGTATTAAAAAATCAAGTAACTCCAAAAATACTATTTGATTTTATATGTAATTGGTCGCCTGATATCAATGGCGTAGCAAAATTTGCTCCGTATGGATTAAGAAAAGTTGAAGCTGGGTTATTACGTGATGGTTTTGCACGAAAAGATGTAGTTATTGCACATCCTAATCACATTGAAAAATTCATTGGTCCTGAAACTGAAGTAGTTGGAACATACGAAATGGATCCTCTTGGAATGGGCCCTGTAACAATGACATTCACCTTTGGACGAAAACAAACATCATATGATGAATTTTACAATGCAGATTTACATAGAAGAATTAACGCTGCAAAGAAAAAGAATGGCAGTCATGCTAAAGTAATTGCTGGTGCATCTGGTACCTGGCAATACAACTATGCTCCTGAAAAAATCGAAGAATATGGATTATATGCAATTCTTGAAGGTGAATTAGGAGGTATTGCTCCTGAGATTGATGGACATGCTGGTAGATTTTTCAATTATTTGATAGATGGTCAATTTGAAAATATGGATCCTTTCAGAAAAAGAAAAGATTTCAAAGTTGATATTAAAGAATTCAAACGTGGTGATAAAACACATCATGGAAGATTTGTTAATTTCTGGGATAGACCTGAATTAGATGATATTCCTAACATTGTAGAACCAAGTATGCATGGAATGGTTGAAGTAATGCGTGGTTGTGGTCGTGGATGTAAATTCTGTGATGTGACACTTCGCTCTTTGAGATATTATTCCCCTGAGAAAGTCAAGAAGGAAATCGAAGTTAATATTAAAAAAGGTGGAATGGACAGAGCATGGATTCACAGTGATGATATCTTTGTTTATGGTATGGACATTAAAACCGCCAAAAACATGGAACCCAATAGAGATGCATTAGAAGATCTGTTTAAAGCAATTATGTCTACTGGTGTTAAACATACTAATCCAACTCATGGAACACTTTCAGGAGCAATTGCAGATGAGCGACTTGTACCAAGTCTTTCAAAAATCACAAATGCTGGACCTGATAATTTAACTGGAATTCAATGTGGATTTGAAACTGGCAGTACCAGACTGATTGAAAAATATGCTGATAGAAAACTTGCACCATATAGTCCTGATGAATGGCATTGGGTTGTAAAAGAAGGTGTCAAAACACTTAATGAAAATTATTGGATTCCTGCATTTACTCTGATTATGGGTTTAGATAATGATGAACAACCTGAAGATGGTTGGGAGACTATTCGATTAATCAGTGAGTTAGAGAGAGAACAGCCTGAAGCAATGTTTACTGCTACTCCTCTGACATTTGTTCCAATAGGATTACTGGAAAAATCAGAATTTTATGATATGGGTCAAGATAATGACCCAACCCAGTTAGGTGTCATGTACAAGACTTGGCAACATAACTTCAAGTATGGAATTCAAAAATTCATGACTAAGACTGGAAAACATGGTGCTGCTGGAAAACTAAAGGCCACTGCATTTAATGGACTTGCACGTTCGTTAGGTGGTGTCCCATTAGGTGCTATGGAAAGATATGCTAGACGTAAAGGTCGAGAACATGAGCGTGTAATTGAGAAAATTAAAGCCGAATATTGGTAATTCCCAAATACATAAATTCCTAAATTTTAGCGTAATTCTATGGCAACACACGGTTCACTTACAAAAGCAGGTAAAGTAAGAGGTCAGACTCCTAAAGTAGAGGGAAGAAAGATTGTTGGAACAAACTCCAAATTACGCAATAAAAGTAATTTTAGAAAAAGATTTGTCTTAGCTACATTAGGACATGGTGGAAAAATGCCGGGTCAAAACAAAGCAAGTGCAAAACGAAGAAGACGTAACTAGACTCCAATTTATTGATTTGAAATTTAAAAATTCTAAAACAAAATGGTTATAAAGTACTGGTACCGTACCTTACAGTATGACTGAAGAAATAACTTTGGAAAGTCTGGCCGGTGTTGGTCCAGTAACAACTAGAAAGCTCAATGATGCTGGAATTCATAATATTATGGATCTGGTAGTAAGAGGTCCTGTAGAGATCGCCGAACTTACAAGCATGGATATTGAAACTGCAGGAAAACTTGTTGAAAAGGCAAGAGAAGGTTTAGTTGAAGGTGGACTAATTCAGAAAGATTTTGTTAGTGCAAATGAATTATACAAAAAGAGACAGACCATTGGTAAAATTACCACTGCAACTGAAGCTTTAGATACGCTATTTGCTGGTGGAGTAGAAACTCAAGCACTAACTGAAGTCTATGGAGAATTTGGATGTGGTAAAACACAATTTTGTCACACAATGTGTGTACAAGTTCAAAAATCTAAAGAAGAAGGTGGTCTTGAAGGTGGTGTATTATACATCGATACTGAAAATACTTTCAGACCTGAAAGAATAGTTTCAATTGCACAAGCAAATGGAATGGATCCTGAAAAAGCACTTGATAATATTATTGTTGCAAGAGCCTATAACAGCTCTCACCAAATTCTTATTCTTGAAGAAGCCAGTACTTTGATAAGAGAACACAATATCAAATTAGTTGTATCTGATTCTGCAGTAGGTCTATTTAGATCCGAATATCTTGGAAGAGGTACTCTAGCAACACGTCAGCAAAAACTAAACAAATTTGTTCATTTGTTAGTCAGATTGGCTGAAACATACAATGTTGCTGCAATCATGACAAATCAGGTAATGCATTCTCCTGATCAATTCTTTGGTGATCCAACAAGACCTGTTGGTGGTAATGTAGTTGCACACACAAGTACATACCGAATTTACTTTAAGAAATCAGGTAAAAAGAGAATTGCAAGAATGGTTGATAGTCCACATCATCCAGAAATGGACGTTGTCTTTGCATTAGGCGAAGCAGGTGTAATAGATCCAGAGGATGCAACAAAGAAAAAGAAGACAATCAAAAAATCTGAGCCTAAAGAAGAAGTTACAGAAACTCCTGATATTAGCGCAGAACCACTAGATTCCGAGCCTAAAGAAGAAGTTACAGAAACTCCTGATATTAGCGCAGAACCACTAGATTCCGAGCCTAAAGAAGAAGTTACAGAAACTCCTGATATTAGCGCAGAACCACTAGATTCTGAATCAACTGATTTGAAATAGTCTTAATCCCTCCTATTTTCATTTTATATCTACAATTTCCTGCCAAATTTCATACTAGTCTTAAAATAAGGGAAAGCGAGTATTTTTTTTAATATGGCAACTAAAAAGACATCTGGTCGTTCTCATGGATTTAAACACAAATCTAGATCTGTAATGACAAAGAAAGGTCCTCGTGGAGTATCTTTCTTATTGCGAGAGTATAATGTTGGTGATAGAGCTCTAGTCCAAATCGACCCATCACAACACAAAGGATTACCTCACAGACGTTATCATGGAAAAGTGGGACTTGTTACTGAGGTTGGTAGACGACATGTAATCTTAGATGTAAAATTAGGTGAAAAATCAAAAACTTTAATCACTAGACTAGACCATATCAAACCATTCGGTGTATAAAATGGAAGAAGTAAAAAAGAAACAAGCAGTTTCACTTTCTGAAGTGAAAGAATTGTTGAAAAACCAAGATCCAGAGAATATGGATCAAATTCAAAGATGGACATTTGATTATGTTTCAAAAGTTTCAAACTTGGAAGCTGAATCTGCAAAAAAGATGAAACAGCAACTTATCAAAGATTGTAAAATTACTGAAGAAGAGGCAGTTGAACTAATCAACATATGTCCAAAGACGATGTCTGAATTGCGTTCTTTTACATTTGGATGGAAAAAATTAATTCTAACTGAAACTTTAGAAAAGATTCTCAAAATCATCAAGGACAATAGCTAGATAATTAGGTGATTTTTTTTGGAAAGGGGAACTACCCAGTCACGTAAATATGAAGAATATGCATATGTTTTAGATTTTTCATCCAGAGGAAGATCAAAGACAGTACGAGGACGAGAAGGAATTATTGTAACTGCATTAGGTGAGGAACGTTTGACACTACTAGAAATTCTTGGATTAGATGAATCTGAATTTGAAATCGGCGAGAAAATCTACATTGGGAAGGAAGGACGAACAAAAGTCCAATCTGTTTTAGGAAAATTAGATTTTGAACAATTATCTGATTCTGCACAAACTGAATTAAATAATGTAGTCTCTACAATTGTCACAAACAATGAATCTAGATTTGTAAATTATATTAACAATGCACAGCCATTAACCCCCAGAAAACACTCGCTTGAACTAATTCCTGGAATTGGTAAAACGTACTTGAAAGTAATAATTGACGAAATTAACAAAAAAAAATTCGATGACTATAAAGATCTTGAATCACGCGCTGGAATCAAAGACCCTGTAAATCACCTATCTAAAAGAATCATTGAAGAAATTTCTGGCGAAACACAGTTTAGACTATTTGTCAAAAAATGAATATTAGAAGAAAATTAGGGCAAAATTTTCTTAATTCAAAATCAATTGCGAAATTCATTGTCGATTCTGCAAAAATATCAAAAAATGATATTGTTTATGAAATTGGAATTGGTAAAGGAATTCTCACTCCACTTCTTTGTGAAGAATCAAAAAAAGTAATTTCTGTTGAAAAAGATCATCAACTTTATGAGGAAACTCTCGCCAAATTTTCTAAAATTAAAAATCTCAAAATCATTTATGGTGATGGATTCAAGCAATATGAAAAATTTGATATTTTTGTTTCAAATTTACCATATTCAGAAAGTAAAAAAGCAATTCAATGGATGCTGATGAATAAATTCACATATGGAATAGTTATGGTTCAATATGATTTTGCAAAAAAACTATTGGCTGAAAAACAAGAACGAAAAGCTGTATCTGTTTTAGCACAATCCGGATTTGAGATGAAAATTTTAAAGAAAATTGGAAAAGAGAATTTCACTCCAAATCCAAAAATTGACTCTGCCATAATGTCATTTTTAAGAAAAGATACATTTTCAAAAGAACTAATTCAATCTGTAAATCTAATGTTTTCATTTAGAAGAAAAAAACTTCAAAATATAGGAAAAAAATTAGGAATAGAAATAGAATCTAATCAGAGATTAGAGGCGATGAACAATAATGAAATTATCAAATTTGCAAAAAAAATTAGAAAAATCTGAACAATATCTGCCTGCGGAAGACACCTTTTTTCTTGCAGATCAGTTAAAGGATCTCAGTGGAAATTCTGCATTAGATATTGGATGTGGTTCGGGTTATCTAACAGATGTCTTAAAATCTGCTTTTGATCTTGTGGTTGGTACTGATATTAGTTTCAATACTCTTCTTGAACAAAACTACAAAACTCAAAATGCAATATGCTGTAACTCTGCTGATGCATTAAACCAAAAATTTGATTTAATAATTTGTAATCTTCCATATCTTGCAACTGATGAAATTATTGATGTTGCAACTGATGGTGGTAAAGGTGGATTGGAAATTCCAATAGAAATCATAACTTCGGCATTACCTCATTTGTCTCAAAAAGGAAAGTTTCTTTTTGTAACATCATCACTATCTGACTACATGGGATTGGTAGGTTTCGTAAAATCTCAAAATTTTGAGGCTAAAATTATAGATAAAAAAAAATTATTCTATGAAGAACTAATAATTGTACAAGTAAACCACTCACTTTCGTAAATTTGTTTTTGCAAGATTTGTAATCTGTTCTGACATTTGTGTTGTTGTAGCATCTCCTCCAATATCAAATGTAACATATTTTCCTTCATTGATTATTTGTTCAGTCGCACCAAAAATCGCATCTCTGATGTCTTTTTCTCCTAAATAATCTGCCATCCATGCTCCTGCAAGTACTGTAGCGGTAGGATTAACTTTATTTTGACCTTTGAATGATGGTGCACTTCCATGCGCTGCTTCAAACATGGCATAATCTTTTCCCATGTTTGATGAATAAATTAATCCAATTGATCCCACAATTCCTGAAGCAAGTTCTGAAATTATATCCATGAATAAATTTGTGCTTACCAATACTGAGTTGTTAAACTGTTCTGGATTGATAACTAATTGTTGTGCCATATTGTCGATGTAAATCTCTTCTAATCCTATATCTGGATAATTTTTTAATGAATTTTGCACTTCTTCAAAGAATAAACCATCCGTTTTTTTCAAAATATTGCGTTTTGTTATTGCTACAACTTTGTTTAACTCGTATCTCTTTGCCCAATCTAGAGCTGAGTCCATAAATCTGGCACATCCTTTTCTTGAAATTTTTCTAATCGCGATTGCAGTATCATCATTAAGTTGTGTTTCAACTCCTGTGTACAATCCTTCTGTTGCTTCTCTAAAACATACAAAATTTACATTTCTATTTGGTGTTAATCTCTTGAAAGTTTTGACTGGTCTGATATTTGAAAACAACTCAAATTTTTGTCTTAAAGTTACTGCAACACTTCTTGGGGCTCCTGGTACTGGTATTGTTGTTGTTGGTCCTTTGAAACATGCATCAACCTCCTCTAACGTTTTCATAGTTGAATCAGGAATGTATGATACGTCTTTTCTACCATTTTTTTCCCATTGCTCAGATCCTGCATCACAAAATATCATTTCTGCCTGCAAATTACATTCTTTTAGAATTCCAGTCATTGCATCAACAATTTCTGGCCCAATTCCATCACCCTTCATTATTGCAACTTTTTTTGTCATATGAAAATCATAATTTTCAATTATTTAATACATTAGAGTCAATGAAGTCAATATCGTATGAATGAAATAAAAATACATGAAGTAATATTCCTATATGGTTCCAGATTTATCAGTTGAGAATTCATTTGAACTTATCACTTCTGAATCAAAAAAATTACATCAAATTATTGAGGTCATCTCTAAAATCCCTGAAAAAAACATACCTGACATAATCAATCTATATTATCAGGCAGTCATGGTGCAAACTCTAGCCAAAAAACTCAAAAATGATTTTGGGTCTTTTGATAAATCTGAACATAAAAAATTATCAGATAAAATAGATAAAATTGAAAAATATCTAGTTGATAATTTTTCTAAATCTCTTCATCCTGAAATATTAACTCAATTAACAAATTCCATTCAAAATTCTACTGAAAATCTCAAACTACTTGGAAAAAATTCGGAACAAAAAACCAAAGAAACTATTGAGAAAGAGGCATTACTATACAAAGAATTACGTGAATTGATGAGTACAAAGGAATTTGTTGAACAATATGAAATTGGTTTAAAGGATGATTGAAACTATCTCAAAAAATCTTGTTAATCTTAAACAAGAATTCAGACGTGTATATTGTGGAACTAGTCATGTTCAGGAAATCATGCCACTGAATGAATCTGATGATTTTCCAATTCCTCAAAATGATCTAGACTCTCTTCATATTTTTTTACAAAATAATTCTATTTACTATGATAAATTTGAAACAAAAATTAACGATGTAAATTGTATGATATATGAAGGTGACATTAACAAATATTGGTTAAACAGTATTGGACATGAATCTAGTACACAACCATTTTCTCCAACATGGATGTTAACCGCGTACATTATTACATCTATGACAAAAATTCTAAATTACAAAGAAGTACTTGATATTGGTTCAGGAGATGGTCGTATTGCATACTGTGGAAAAATTTTAGGATTGAATGTATTTGGAATTGAAATTGATAACATGTTAGTTGACTTGCAAAATCATATTTCAAAAAAAATAATGATAAATTTTAATCCAATTTGTTCTGATGCAATAAAATTTGATTATAATGTTCTAAAACTAACTCAACCTGCATTCTTTATTGGTGGATTACCTCAAATGGGAGGCGATGTATTGGCAAGTAAAATTATTTCAAATTTAGATCCTAATCTAAAAGAAAAATCATGTATGGTTCTGACCGGAAGCTATTCTGAAAAATATTCATTTAATGATACAAGAGATGGAGGGTGGAAAAAACTAATTGATGATAATAATCTTAAAGTAATTCAGAATTACTTTAAGATTATTAT